>OBLI01003149.1_pt1 | contig 13004 bp, 7 predicted proteins | sample 1519701 | NCBI WGS metagenome assembly OBLI01 (sample SAMEA3663005, study PRJEB22513) | pig gut metagenome | biome: pig gut; feature: pig-associated habitat; material: faeces | place: France | collected 2012 | reverse complement strand
TCAGGGTGTTGCACACGTTATTCAGCGTTTTGCGCTTGAAGTTGCCTGTGCCCCAGAGCGCACTGTTTTTTGCAGAGCGCGAGGTGACAGTGACGAACTTCCCTTCCATGATGAGGGGCACGTTCTCCACCGTCTGCTCCGTGGTGGTCGTCTTGCCGTTCGAGTCGGTTTTTGACACGGTGACCTTTTCGGGCAGATAGAGAAGGAAGGGCACACCGGCGGGGATGGTTTTCACCTCCACCATGTTTGCCACATGGGCCGATTCGTTCACCGCGCCCAGCACGTAGACTTTGCTTCCTGTGGGCAGGTCGCTGAGATACACTTCGCCGGGCAGGCAGAGCCAGAACCAGCCGTTTTCGTTGTTGCTCTCGCTGCGGTGGAGCGTCAGGGACGCGCGGCCTTTCACCGTTGCGCCCTTGGTGGGCACGTATTGCCAGTCGGCCTCGGGGTCGATGTTCCAGTTGAGCAGGTAGTCGGAGTTTTGCGAGGAGGAGTAGAAGGCCACGCCCTGGAACTTCTCCAGGAAGTCGCTGTTGAAGTCCGACGGGCTGAGGTTCACCTTGAGGAAATAGTTGGACTGCGTGGGCTTGGTGGGGATGGCGTCGAGATAGGTAGCGTTGCCTTCGGGCGTGGTGGCAGCGTAGATTTTCGTTCCTTCGAGCACAGGGCGATAGTAGCCAGGATTCCACGGAGCGGCATTAAAGTATTTGGCGAGTTCGGCTTCCGATGCCACGCTGGTGGCTGTGGAGAGGTCGGTGCCGTTACTGTTAAAATTGACAGCCTTGCTCACTTTGGGATTGTAGTAGCGGCAGTTGTCGATGGTTGTGGTGCCCGAGTGTAAATAGTAAACCAAGCCGACGGTTCTGATGTAGTCAGAATTAGGGTTTTCCCAGACGTCTACCTCGTCGTCTACCTCGTGATTGGTCACCGCATAGCAGTTGCGAATGGTTCCGCCGAAGCTATAATGCACTATGCCTCCCAATTCTGCATATACAGAGTGGTTAGAAGTTATACCCGGCTCTTGTCCGTCCACGGTTCGCCCCTCGAAGATGAAATTGCCCACTACGTAGCAGTTCTCTATCGTGCCGGAGCTTTTCAATCTGAGGCAGATTCCGGCTGCACTCAAACTTTCGCCGCTTGATTGTATGTATTTGCGATAAAGATGTACGTCAGCACCCACGTAGCAGTTGGAAACCAAACCCTTGTTGCCTTCGGTGTTGTCGCCCAACTCATTGACGATACCGGCGAACACGTTGCCGCCGATGCTTCCTTTGCAGTCCACGAGCGAAAGGTTCTTCACCGTGCCGTAAAGGAAGCCGAACATATAGCCATCCTTTGTGATGAGGTTGCTGATGTAGTGGCCTGCTCCGTCGAATGTGCCGCGGAAGGGTTTATCGCTCAATCCGATGGCGCGGAGGGCGGTGCTGCCCATGAGGATGTCGGCTTCCAGCTTGTAGTAGGCACGGTCATAGGTGCCGCCCCCGTCGTTGATCAAGTCAGCCGCCTTGTTGAGTTCGGCCGCGTTGGCGATGAGGAAGGGATCTTGTTCTGTGCCCGCTCCGCGCAAGCCCGTCACTTCGCCGCCAACGGCGATGGGGAGCGGACACTGGGCATATTCGCTATCGTCGGAGGTGGGCCAGGTGCCCCAAACGCCCGTGTTGTTGAAAGGATTCTGCGATTGCACGTCGCTGAGCTTCGGGTAGATTGTCACGGCTTTCTCGTCGAGCAGTTTCGTGTTGTTTTTCGTGTTGTAGGCGTAGCAATTTTCGATGGTGAGATAGCCATCTGGCGCGGCGATGGCAGCATATTGGAACATGTTAGTCCATCCGTTTTTGTTCTCGTACTTATCTAAATTGCCATCGTTCATGTGGTTGCAGACACTGATGCAACGGCGGATGGCGGCTTTTTCTTTGCTGTCGCCCTCCCAGTTTCTCTGGCCAATGCCCGCGAAGGTGGATTGATCGCTGAAAGTTTCGTCCACGGTCAAGTTGGTGAAGTTGGCACAGTCCTCGATGACACCGCCTCGGGCTAAGTTGGCAATGCCGCTGATGAAGAGATGTGCACTTGGGTATCCTTTATTACCCCAATGGTATCCAACGGAAAATTGGCCCTTGGCGACGCATTCTTGAATCGTGCCTTCGTTGATTCCGGCCACCCCTCCTATACGGAAATTAGACATAGTCGTGGTCAGCCTGTCATTCTCTGTGAAATATTTGTTGTTCTTGAATAATTTGTATGTCAGATTGCTGCTACATGCTTTGACGAGGCCCTTGTTCAATCCGCAGATACCGCCTAATTCTATGGTGAAGTAACCGGAGGCAAAGGCAACGGTGTTGAAGGCTACAGTGCCTATGGCATGGCAGTTTTCCACGAGACCGCTTTTTACCTCACCCACAATGGCACCATAGTGGATGTTCCCCCAATAGTCATTTTCGTCAAAGTGCTGTCCGCCTACTTGATTTATTAGCGTTGCGTTGAAGGTGCAGTTAGTGATGGAGCCGCTCTCTAAATAGCCTACCAAGCCGCCCATTCTGAGGTCGGATATGGTCTCGTAGAGCGATTTTTCGACGTGGCAGTTCTCGATGGTGCAGGTGCCTGCAGCGTAGCCCACCAAGGCACCGTAGTGGGTGGCCTGAGGACGTCTTCCGTTCGAGTTGCCCATGTAGCATTCGCTCAGGGTGAGGTTCTTGATGGTCGCATTCTTGATTTTGCCGAAGAGACCTATGTATCGCGCCATGTCCGTATCGTCGTTGGGCTCGTATCCGTTGTCGAGAAAGAGCCCGGTGATGGTGTGTCCGTCACCGTCGAAACAGCCTGCAAAGTAGTCATCGATAAAGGTGCCGTAGCGGCCGATAGGCCACCAGTTTGTCAGAGGAGGGAGATTTTTCCGGTCAGCGTCGGTTTTTTTGCCCAACCCGTCTTCGGTGAGCAATTCTTTGTTGATTACAAGATCTTTCGTCAGCTTGAAGTGAACCCCCTTGTAGGTTTTGCCTCTGTAATTGACGTTGTAGACAAGGTTCATCAGGCTTGTTTCCGAGTCAATGATGATGGGATTATATGACTGGCCGTAAGAGTCATTTTCGCCAAAATCCCATGCCTCCCTCTCGTACTCGTCTTCATTTTCAAATTTATAATACTTCGGCCGGGGGGTGTCAGTAATTGGACTGTCGCCCTGTGCCCAAGCGAGGGCGGGCACCAGCTGTAGGCAGCACAGAGCCAGAATACAGCGGAAAAGGTTTTGGATTGTAGTCATGATTTATGGGTTTTGTAATTTATTGTCTTGAGCCTTGGTCACTTGTTTGGGACAGATTCTATTCGACCTGCCCGCCTCATTTCACAGAAGCAGATTTCAGCAAATTTAGTCTGTTTGCGCCAATAGGCTTTGGTCTGTCCTTCAAAATGTGGTGTTGGACAAAGAAAATCGTGTTTTATTGCACAATTGTTGTATTTCTGCACATTCTAAGGCCTCCAGAACCCATAAAGGGACACTTGGTGCAGGCGATGGCTACCCATAAACTAACCACTCGGCACGCCGGATGTTCAAAGCCTGGGATTGACAAATTAAATCCAGTCTTTGAACATCCGACGTGCCGAGTAGTTAGAGCAAAGTAAGGGAGAACAGGAAAGAAGAAAAAGTCCCGCGGGCTTAGCCTTGCTGCATGCGGAGCTGGCGGAAATAGCTCAGCGGTGTCACCCCGCGGAGCTTGCTGAAATAGCGGTTGAAGGAGGTGACGGAGTTAAATCCGCTTTGCTTCGACACCGTGGCCATGGCGATGGTCTCTCCCTGCGCCAGCGCTTCGTTCATGAGGCGGCAGGCTTCTGCCACGCGGTAGCTGTTTACAAAGTCGTAAAAGGAACTGTCCAGTTCTTGATGCAGGCAACGGGAAAGGGTGGTGCGGTTGGTGCAGAGGCGGTCCGAGAGGTCGTTCAGCGTGAGTGAAGGGTCGAGAAAGAGTTGCTGCTCCACCATCATCTCTTGGAGCTGGGCAACCAGCACAGAGGGCGAATCTAAAAGGCTGTCCCCGCCTTTCCCCGTCTGTGGAGTCGGCCTGAGGGGCTCCTCGGCAGATTCAGGAGGTACAGTTGCTTCCTCCTGGGGTAGGGCATCGAAAGCCACTGCCTCGTCTGCTGCTGAGAAGTAGCTGACACGGTGGCGGCAGGAATAATGGTAGAGATAGCTCCACACTATACACATCAGCACGCTGAAGATGCTCTCGCTGAGCCACGAGGTGGTCTCGAAGGCCACAAAGTAGGCCACATACAGGCCGAAATAGCCGAGAGCGAACTGCACAATCCAAAACACGTCGCGCTGCTCGATGGAGGAATAGTTGTCGCGCAAGAGACGTCGGTAACGCCCGGCGTACACAATGACCAAACCGACCGTGACGGCTACCTGAAGAAAGGCTATGACAAAGGCCGAAAAGAACACCACGCGTCCGGGCCACACCGCGTAGGACAGCACGCAGAGCACGTGGAATAACAGAAAGGGAGCAATGCGCCGGTTGGTGGAGGTGCCGGGACGGACCGCCTCGATGCAGAAGCTGCAGGCCATGGGCACGCAGATGAGGTCGGACAGGCTCACAAGGTCGTCCCAAAAGGGAACATCTTGGAACTGGGGGAAGAGAAACAGGGAGTCCTTCAGATACGAGAAGCCGAGCACGAGGCTGCCCCAGTAAATGAGCTGCATCAAGCGGCTCCGCCGGCGAAACCGGTAGAGGGCTGTGGCCCACGCAAAGAAGAAGATGGTGGTGCCGCCGCGCAGCGTATGGGCTATGGATTCTAAGGCTTCCATGGGTCTGAATAATTGGGCTGAGGAATAGAATAAAGGGGAATGGGGGCTGTTCTACCCAAGGGCAAACCGACTGCACCCTCCTGTGGCGCGCACGGGTGGGGCAGTCGGGTGTATCTTTTCTTGTACTTTGTGTTCCGCAGAAGCGGACGCGTCCGGGACTGCGGAGCTGCGGTGACCCACCGCAGGGGAGGCGGATCAGTGGCGTTGGCGGCGCACGCTGAGTCCGCCGGTCTTGCTTCCGCCCGAACTTTTGGGCTTGGTAGCCTTGGCTGTTTTCGTCTTGGTAGTTTTTGGGGTGCTGCCGGATGACGATTTAGAGGAAGAAGCACGGCGAACCGAAGCGCCGGAGCGGCGGGTGGTTGCTGTGCGTGTGGTGCGCACCTTCTTGCCTTGTGCAGCCAAGGAGTCGGCAGCTACCTGTGCGAGTGAGTCGGCACGGAGCTTGGCGTAGTAGGCACTGTCGCGGCCATAGACGTGCTCCTGTACATCGGTGAGTTGCTTTTCTATGCGCTTTTGCTCTTTGCTGAGGGTAGAGTCATCGGGACAGTAGTTGGCCAGCAGGCGGTCCTGCAGATTGACGGCCTTGTAGATGTCGCCTTTGTAGCAGCCGAGAGTGAAGAAATCATCGGCCGACATCATGGCGGCGTTGTTGAGCGACGAACCCATGAGCATGAGTTTGCCGAGATAGGGAGCCACGTCCTGCATCTTCACCCAGAACATAGGGTACTGGGCCAGTTCGCCGCCAAAGTCGGCATCGCCGCGCTTCAGCACGGGGCAGAGAGCCGTTACCTGGGTGCGGAAGGAGGCAGTGTGCTGGTCGTAGTAGGTGCTCTCCTTGATGAAGTACACCTTCACTTCTTCCGAGGGTAGGTCGGCATCGTTCACGCGCACTTTACCGTCCTTCTCTTCGTAGAAAATGTTGTAGCGATCCATGAGTTCCTTGGCCGTCACTTCGTTTTTGGCGGAGAAGTCCTCGTTACCGTCGAGCTTGTAGTCGTAAACCTTGATTTGCTTGCGCAGGAGGAGTTTGAAGAGGTAGGTGAAAAGGTTTTGCTGTCCGTTCTGCGGTGTGACGGGATAGTAGAGTATGGCGTTGGCTTCCTTGGTGAGGTCGAGCGAACGGTAAAGGTCGCGGCGCCAAGCAGCATCGGAGGGCATGGTCTGCGCGGTGGGAAACTCGCGGTAGGCCGTGCCTTTGGGGGCATTCTGTGCCTGATCGGTTTTTTGCTGCTGCTCGGCACGCCGGCGTGGAGGCTGAGCCACCAGCGACAGGACGAAACTGAAGCCTAAGGCGATGGTAGCAATGCGGAGAAGGTTCATATAGCGTGGTGTTTGCTTGTTGACAGTTGGGGGGATATTAGTTGACGATGACCTCCACCGAACCGTTGAGGGTACGGGTGATGCCGTCGGGGCCTACGGCCTGCACCTTGGAGATGTAGAAGCGCTGGCCGCGTCGCAGTTCGCGCATCAGGTTGCGCTGGTTTTCGGTGAAGTTGCTGCCGGAGGAAGGCTCGGGACGGAAGTTGCCCATGCGGTCGGCAAAGACGGTTTCAAAGCTCAGCACTTTGAAGGGGATATTCAGCAATCCGTCGTCGATGGCCGCGCCGAGACCGGCTGCACCCAGGATGGTGCCCTTGGCGATGCGTCCGCCACGGAAGCGGTCCGTGCCCACCTGGATGTAGGCGGTGGGGTCAGGCAGCTTGCGCACTTGGAAGGTGAACTGCCCCATCTGCTGGTGTTTGCCGTTCACCGTGCCGCTCACGCTGAAAGTCACGTCGGTGCCTACTTGTGTGGGTCGCGCGGTGTATTTGCCGGGTCCCGTGGAGGTGAGTGTGCCGCCTGTCATGCTGAGCTGTACCTGCGAGGCCGGGATGCCGGCGGCGGTGACGCTGATGGGGTTGTTGAAGCCGGCGTAGAGCACGTTCATGAGGTCCGCTGCCACGGTGGCTCCCTGCGGCGGAGCGATAACATTGTATTTCTGGGTAAAGGGACGGCGAATGATTTCGCCGGCGGCGTTGGGCATGAGGATGTAGCCCGAGAAGCTGTACTGGCCGGGCTGGCCTACGGTGAAGCTGTAGTTGCCGTCGGGGCTGATGCGCCTTCCGTTCACGTATATCTCGGGGCGTTGCGTGGTATCAACGGCTGCCATGAAGATGTTGGAGCGGAAGGTTTCGCCGGGATAGAGCGTAGTGGCCTCAGCCGACACGTAGGCATTCAATTCATTGACGCGGATGTCCTTCAGGTCAATGTTGGAGATGAGCGTGTGGATGACTTCGTTCTCGGCCTTGCGCACGTCGCTCTGCAACTTGGCGAGCATGGTCACGGCAGCGATGGAGGGCATTTGCTCGAACATATAGTGCGGCCAGTCTTTGCCCACATTGTCCTCGCCGGGAGGCACGTCGGTCGACAGGTTGGAAGCCGTGATGGCTTGTTGTCGTGGATCGGTGATGAATTGTAGGATGCGTTGTCTGAACGACACGATGGATTGAAGCAGGTGACCACCCTGTCCCTTGGCAGGGGCGAGCATGATGCGGCTGGCGGCTTCAAGGTCTTCCTTGTTCTGCAGGTTGTCGGGGTCGCCCTGTTTGCCGTCGCATTCGCGGGCAATGGCAAGACGCAGGGAGCCGGCGAGGTTGTAGAGCGAGTCGCTCATGTTTTTCACCTGCATGGCTTTGTCGTACCAGGGCTTGACTTTGGTGGGGTTGGCTTTGAGCTGCTCGGCAAAGTCGGCGTATAAGGCTTGGTTCTCCTTCATGGCGTTGTCGGTGGTGCGCTTGAGACTGTCGCCGATGAGGGTGAAGCCTTTCAGCACGTCGCTCGATACGTTCAGGGCCAGCAAAGCCATCAACACGATGTACATCAGGTTGATCATTTTCTGGCGTGGAGAGACGGGACGTTTCTTTACTGAGGACATGGGCTTGGGTTCTCGGGGAAATTTTTAGCTTGCTATAGCTTTCTATAGTAATCTTTAGCTGCCTATAGCTATCTATAAGCTTTCAATAGCTTTCTATTATTGTGCGTTAGTGCCGGGTTCGGGTTGCTGCATGCGCATATTGACAGTAAGCGCCTGAATCATGCGGCCATAAACGCCGTTGAGCTCTTCGATTTGCTTGGCCAGCATTCGGGTTTGCTCGTTGATTTGTTCGATAGTGCCCACCTGCTGGCTGATGCTGCGGAAGTGGAGATCGTAGGTTTTGTTGATGGCCGTGAGGGTACGGTTGAGCTGGGCCATCTCTTCGCTGTCGTGGGCCAGGCGGGCACTCTGCTCGTCCACCTTTTGGAACGTGTCGGCCAAGGTGCGGAGTTTGCCGATGTAGTCTTCGGTGGCCTGTTCCATCTCGGGCGAGAGTGCAGCCTGAGCGCGGCGTAGGAGTTCGTCGTTGGCCAAGCGGATAATCTCTGCCAAGCGTTGAGCCTCGTTTTCAAAAGGTTCGCTGCCTTCCGGCGTGCGTGCGGCGATAGCTTCGGCGGCAGCCTGAACGGCATCGGGGCGTGCCGTAGTAGTGTCAGCGGTATTGGGAGCAGTTGTTCCGCCGGTGGGTTGGTTCATGGCAGCCGTCATATCGGCAGCGGTGCCTCCCACGATGACCACTCCGCCCGTAGCGATGCCGCCTGCGGGGTTCGTGTTGCCGGTGGCAGGGATGTCGGTTGCGGCAGTTGTTCCGTTGGTTTCTTCTTCGCCCTCCGTTTCGTCCTCTTCGTCTTCGTCGAGTCCTAACCGGGCGGCGATTTCTTCGTCCGTTTCGTAGTCATGGGGCAGTTCCTTGCCTATCTCGTTCTTGTCGAAAGGCCGGTCGAAGGCGGCGAGGAAGAACACCACTACCTCCGTGCCCATACCGATGAAGAGCATGAAGTTACCTCCCGGCAGGTGGGTGAGTTTGAACAGCGTACCGAGGATAACGATGGAGGCACCCCATGAGTAGGCATAGTTAAGGAATGTCTGTCCGGGCACACTGTCCATCCAATGTTGCAGGCGGACTACGAAATTTATTTTTCTGGCCATGGTGTATGGTTGTAATATGAGTCAGTTGGAATAGTTGCTTGAAAGTTTCGGCAGCGGGTCATACCCTGGACGGTTACTTCTTCTTTCCCGCCGAGGTCGTGCTGGTGTTGTTCGCTTTGGAGCGCACACAGCGGAAGCCGATGAAGGAGCGGGGTTGGTTCTGGTATTCCCAGCTGCGCCAGGCGGAGCGGATGTACGACATTGGATCCTTCCACGAGCCGCCGCGCACACTCTTGCGCTTCAGCACGTAGGGGTCTTCCTTGGCCGCCTTGTAAGAGAGTTCGGGGTTGAGGTCAGCCATGGCATCCACGCCGGCTTCGGTGTAGACCGTGCTGGTCCATTCAGCCACGTTGCCCGCCATGTCGAACAAGCCGTTGGAATTGGCACCGTAGATGCCAACGCGCGAGGTGATGAGGTTACCGTCGTCGGTATAGTTGCCCCGGTCAGGCTTGAAGTTGGCATAGAAACACCCCTCCTGGCTCTTGGCTTCGATGCCCTCCCACGGATAGGGGTTGCCCTCCTTGCCGCGTGCGGCATACTCCCACTCAATCTCCGTTGGCAGGCGGTAACGCTGGATATAGCGGGCCTGCGGTCCCATGCCCGCCATCAGGTAATTGGTGCGCCAGGCGCAGAAAGCCTCGGCCTGTTCCCAGGTCACACCCACAACGGGATAGTCATTGTACGTGGCGGAGGAGAAATAGAGCTTCATGTACTGCTCGTTGCGCGCATTGGGGAAATCGTTCACCCAGCAAGTAGTGTCGGGATATACCTGCACGATGTACGTGTTGAGGAAATCGTAAAGGCTGCTGAGAGGCCTTTCGATGGTTTGCCGCACGATTTCGCCGTTTTCGTTCACGTAAGCCGTGTCTTTGGAAATCATTACCACTTCGTCCGGGTCGGTGGGATGGTCCGTGTTGAGCGACCGCTCTTTGGGGTCGAGGCGGTACTTGCGCAGGGCCGCCTTCTCGTAGTCGAATATTTCGTAGCGGTAAATCAGCTGCTTGGCGTCAATCATGCGCGTGCCGTCGATGGGGTGCGTATAGTACACACTGTTGATGGCACGCTCCTGCTCTTCTGTGGGCTTGCGCCAGGGGATGGGTTTGGCCCAGTTCAGGTGGGGCGTGACGGGTTCGCCGTTGCGGTCCACTTCTATTTTGAATGTTTCATCGCCCCCGTACTGCGGGTCGGCCAGGCGTTCGCGGATGATGCTGTCGCGCACCCACTCCACAAACTGGCGGTACATGGCATTGGTCACCTCTGATTGGTCCATCCAGAAGCCGTCCACCGATATTTCCTTGCTTGGCGTAACCGTTCCCCAGAGCGAATCGTTCTTCTCCAGTCCGGTTTTCAGAAAGCCGCGCTTCACCTCCACCATGCCGTAGGGCACAGGTTCGTTGAAGGTGGCTCCGCGAGATCCGGTTACCTCGCCGCCGTTCATCATGGCGCGTCCGCTCCCCATGCAGGAGGAGAGGAGGCCGCAGGCAGCCAGGAAAGTGAGCGTTGCTAAGAGAGTATATTTCATTGTCAGTCTGTTATGGTCGTTATGTCAGAAAGTCTGTGTCCGTATGGGTCGGTGTTGGGTGCAGGGTCAGAGCCAGCGCACGCTGCGGTGCAGGTTTTTGCCCCGTTTCCCCAAGTTGAGTTCTAAGGAGTAACCGATGGACACCTCGTGTTGCCCGGCTCCGATGCCCATGCCCGAGGTGTTGGCCTCGTAGGAATAACTCAGGTCGACACCATGGAAAGTGCCGCCCACAAATCCCGTGACGGAATGCTGCGGACTGTAACTCAGACCGCCGTAAAGCCGTTTCTTTTCACGGGCATATTGCACTCGTGCCGTGAGGTCGGCGCGAAATGACTGGCCGTCGAAGCGGCAAATGGCTGAGGGTGCTATGGAAATAAACGGAATGCGGAGCCGAATATTGTATCCGCCCATTAAATTATATAAAGATTTTACTTTTATCTCGTTTGTTTCGCCCAGGAGCACAGTGGGGGCAGTGAGGTGTTGCGCCGCAAGCCCCACGTACCATGCTTTGCGGGCGTAGAAGAGTCCGGTCGAAACGTCGAATTTGGAACCGGAGATGTCGGTGGTGGGAAAGGCCGGGTCGTTGGCATCCCCCAGGTCGGCCTTGGAACCGTTCACCGACTCGTTGAGCATGTCCGCCTCGGCACCGATGCTGAGCGTGCCGCCCCAGAGTTTGAGGTGGTAGGCATATTGTACGGCAAAGTGTTTGTGTGAGAAAAGTCCTATTTCGTCGTTGAGGAAGAAGGCTCCCACGCCGTGGCGCGTGCGTCCCAGCTGGAAAGCCATGTCTGCCCCGGCATAAAGGCTGCTGCCCCCGTCTTCAAAGCCCGAGGCGTGGTTTTGCAGAACAGCCGTGATGTTCAGCTCCGGCGTGCGTCCCACGGCGGCAGGGTTCAGGGCGGCTTCCATCTGCCAGTAATGGGCAAAGGCCGGTGTCTGCTGCGCGCGGCAGGGGAGGGCCGACAGCAGCCAGGTCAATGCCGCAGCAAGTAACAGGAAGGGATATGCACGCATGAGTATTTATTATTGTAAAGTTCAACTTTCGATACTTGCGAAAGTTGAAGGTTATGTTTAGGGTCGCTGCGCTCTTGAGATTAAAAGGATTAAAGTTTATCTTTTAGTGCAGAACATGCTGCTATGCGAAATATTCTGAGAGTAACTTTATAACCTTATAACCTGTGTGAAGCGCAACATCTTATAACCTCCGAATTTAAATTATGGAAGCTGTATGTATGGAAAATCAGCACAAAAGTAGACATTTATTGCAAAAGCACCCTCCCCTACCCTGCGGATTGTGCGTAAACAGCCCATTTTGACGGACAAAGAGCAATACATTCTGTGGCAGTGGGGTTACCGGCAGCGTCTGATACGGTCCACAATGAGGGCCAGCGCACCGTCGCCCGTCACATTGCAGGCTGTGCCGAAACTGTCCATGGCTATGTAGAGAGCAATCATCAGTGCCTGGTCGTTTTCCGAGAAGCCGAGCATCGACGAGAGCACGCCGAGGGCGGCCATGATGGCACCGCCCGGCACGCCCGGAGCCGCCACCATCGTGACACCGAGCATACAGATGAAGCCGGCCACCTGCTGGAAACTGTAATCCATGCCCTGCATGGTCATCAGGGCGAGGGCGCAGGCCACTATCTTCAGCGTACTGCCGGATAGGTGGATGGTGGCGCACAGGGGGACGACAAAGCCGGCCACGTCGGCATCGACCCCGTTCTTCACCGTTTGGCGCAGCGTCACGGGGATGGTGGCGGCGGACGACTGCGTGCCGAGGGCGGTGAAGTAGGCCGGCAACATATTGGCTAACAGGCGCAGCGGGTTCTTCCGGCTCACGATGCCGGCCACGGCATACTGCGCCAGGAGCAGCACGATGTGCATCACGAAGATGATGCCGATGATTTTGGCAAACACCAGCAGCACCTGGAACACCTGTCCCGAGTGGGCCATGTTGAAGAATATGCCGAAGATGTAGATGGGCAGCAGTGGCAGGATGACGGCCTGGATGGTGTGGACAATAATGTCCTTGAAGTCCGTCGCCACGCGGCGCAGGGCATCGGATTGCAGTCGGGTAATGCCGAGCCCCACGGTGAAGGCCAGCACGAGGGCGGTCATCACGTTGAGGGGTTCGGGTATGGCGATGGTGAAGAAGGGTTCGGTGGTCGTGTTCTGGCTGATGCGCTCCAAGGCTATGCCGGGCTGGATGAGCGAGGGGAAGAGCCATTGGCACACGCCGAAGGAGAAGAAGCCGGAGAGGAGGGTGGCGCCGTAGGCCAGCACGACGGTGAGTAGGAGCATCCTGCCGGCACTCCTGCCGCCCCCTTTGTCCACATCGGCGATGGCCGGCGTTACCAGTCCCACGATGATGAGGGGCACAAGGAAGCCCAGAAACTGGCTGAACAGCCCGTTGAAGGTGACGAACAGGCGGACGGGAAAGTCGGGCGAAACGATGCCGAGCGCAATGCCGAGGATGATAGCTATCAGGATGCGCGGTAGGAGGCCGATGCGGGGTATTTTCATGTTGTGGAGTTGTGATAGGGGGATTTGTTGGGTGTGCAACAGCCTTACTGTATCATCCGGCTGCCTATGGTTACTCGAACCGTATAATCACAAAACTACCCCCGATTTGGGCTCAGTAGAAATTCAGTGGGGGTAGGCGTATAAGTTAGCTATACGAAAGAGGA
>OBLI01003148.1_pt1 | contig 13006 bp, 8 predicted proteins | sample 1519701 | NCBI WGS metagenome assembly OBLI01 (sample SAMEA3663005, study PRJEB22513) | pig gut metagenome | biome: pig gut; feature: pig-associated habitat; material: faeces | place: France | collected 2012 | reverse complement strand
GCAGAGCAAAAAGGAAAGCCGAAGAATTTGCTTTTTGCTATGCCGAGCCGCAGCCTGTTTTATGAAAAAGCAGGCAAGAGCGACACGAATATGTCTGCCCTTGCCTGCTTGCAAATGTCGGGATAACCGGAAACTATGTTATCAGAGCGATAAATCGATACATTTCCTCACAGAAATCCTCCCATTTAGTGCTTCTTTTTCTTGGGTTTGACCACCTTTTCCTGATGGGGTTGTGCATACCAGTTCCAAAACTCCGGATTACTGAAATTCACGGCCCAGTCGCCCAAAAGGGGATAAACCGCATGGACACGCTGCCTTTCCTGCGGCCAAGACCAACTGCCAGCCACACAGAGCGACTGCGGAATGTTTTTCTTGCTTCCCAGCAGTTCACCCGGGTAGACGGTGCGCAGCAGAGAACCGTCGTTCTCGTCATACACCTTCAGCATGAATTTGTCGCGACAACCCTCAATGGTGAATTTCTCGGGCCATTCAATCGAAGGCAAGGGAGCGGGAGCGACCGAAGCTTCTGTCCCTTCGGTGTTGATGGTTTTGGTGAAATCGTTCTGACCCAGCAGTGCATGTACCTCGCCAATCAGTTTGCCGTCATAGTACAACTCCGTTTTACGCATGGCACCGGTTGCCAGCAGTTCAACGCTTGCTGTCAGGTGCTTGGTGTCGGGGGTGATGCTGAGCACCACGTCGTTGAAGTCGAAGTCAATGTCCGTACCGCCGTTCTCCATGACAATGGTCCATGACTGCAAATCAGCTTCGGTATTACCGCCCTCTTCCTTGGGAGGATTGGCATATTCTGGATGTTCCATCAGCGTATTGTCGTTCAAATCGCTTTCCAATGTCCTTTCGGTAAAGGTGGGGATGTACTTTTCGCCCTTGGCGTTCATCAAGCCAAAGGTGATGTCGTTACAGTCGTAATCGCCGCCACCGACAGCATCGTCCAAACCCATGAAAGTGAAATTGTCGTAAATAGCCATCGAACTGCGGAATGAGTTGGCTCCCTTCACCTGATTCATCTGGGCATTGGAGAAGTTGGAGGCAGATTTGGGCATCTTGTCATCGGGCACTCCTAATTCCCTCAGATTAGTTTTCTGATCTTCAGACAAGGCCGAACCCTCTCGCAGATAAAAGCCGAACTCCATGCCTTCGGGAACATCAATTTTGAAGGTCAGGCCTCGGATACCAGTCACACGGTCGCCATAGGCTTTCCTCACCTTAAATACATTGTAGGCATCATCCCCCCTGCGTCTTGTGTCTATCGCACTGGATTTTTTGTCAGCGTTGACGGTAGAGTAGTCCTTACCGGGAATCGGTTCGGCCAAAGGCAGTCCATCACCATCCATATAGTCGAAATTGGCATCATACCACGCGCTGGTATTGCCATCCAACTGATATTGCACCTTGGCATTGCCGTACAGGTAATCAAGAGAAATGGCTTCGGAAATGTCCTGATAAACGATGTCGGAATAGTCATCCGGCGAATGGTAATAATAGCCCAACACACGAGAACCTGTCGTACCTGTAAAGCCATACAGGAAAGAGATGTAGATTTCTTCGTCAGCAATATAAGAGCCGCCAGGAAGCAGCGAACCGTCGGCCTTCATTTCATAATCAATCAGGGTGGCATAGTTCTTACTGGCATTCACCGCTTCGGGCACAGCGTTGGCAATGGCATCCCAAACCCAGCTGCCAAAGTTCATGTAGCCGGCATCGGCAATGATGCTTTTACCATAAAGCGAGGTGTTGGTCGCTGCCCTGCTGGAGGGTGCAGCAGCAGCCGGTGCAGCTTGAGCCATGGCAGGTGCTTCGGCGGTGAAGTCGACCGACACTTGCTGCGCAGGTTCGCCCGTGAGGTCAATGCGACGGTATTTCTTCGACACGGAACCGTCGTCGTACACCAATCCGAAACTGCTTCCAACACCTTGGGGTACATTGACAAACATCACGTTGCTGCCCTTGATATGCTTCTGCCCCAAAATGGTCACATGGTCGTTCAGGATGGTCTGCGCCGTGATGTCGGCTTCCTGATCGGCCTCAATGTCGAGCTGTACGCTCATGGAGGTTATCCAATGCTGATTGGAGTCAACCTGCTCGGGCCACTCCTTCAATAAATCCTCATTTTGGCCGATGTTGAGTCCGGCATCCTCGCTGCACGCCGTCAGTACGGTGAACAGCGTGAGGCACATTGCAGCCATACCCAACTGCAATGGCCCGATTATAAACTGTTTTCCCATAAGATAATAATTTAGTTGTTTGTTGTTTTCTTGGTTTTAATTTCAAGTCTGTAATTATTCACATGACCAGTCAGTCGTCGGCACGTCAATACGAAACTACCTGTCCTGACTGTGACGACTGGTACCAGCTCCAGTAAGTGCGTTTGGTGTTGTCTGTGGCCCACAGGGGGAAAATGTTGTAGGCATTGCAGATGTTCACGCCCTCACGCGGCCAGTTCCACCTTCCTGCTACCAACAGGGCTTCGGGCATCCGGCCCGGCTCGTCGGCCAGCGTGATGACATCGGTACAGTCGCCGCAGGTGCCACGCTGGATCTCGATATAGAAACGCCGGGCATCGGTCTGCATGGCATAGGATTTGGGCCATTTCACACAGGCCACCTCAACGAAGGGCGTGGAAGCCATGGAGTTGGCGGTGTTGATGCGCGAATTGGCACTGCCTTGCAGCAATTCGTGGATTTCGCCCAGGTTCTGGTCGCCGTCGGGGCCGTCGTAGTGAAGGTACATCCGCGAAGTGGAGCCGGCAGCCATGACCGTCACGCAGCATTCCTCGCTCTCGTAATTGGGCCGAAGCAGGATGACGGCATCGTTGAAGTCGTAATCCGGCTCACGTCCCACATCCTCGTAGGCAATGGTCCAGGGCAGGCAATCGTCGTATTCGCCTTTGGGGCGGAGATCCGGCTCGACGATGCTGGGCTTGTAGATTTCCAACTCAGCAGTCACGCCGAAAATGACATCGTTGCAGTCCAGGTCGCCACCGCTACAGTCGTTTTCAAGTCCCATCCACGTGACGTTCGGATGCTGCTCAATGAAACTGCGGAAATTTCCCTTGCTGTTGTAGCTGTTCATGCCCTCGGCGGAATAGCTTGTTCCCTTGAATTTTTCACGCGAGGTGTAGGGCTGTACACCGTAGCGCACCAGACGGTCGTACTGCTCGGGGGCAGGCTGTGTTTCCCAGCGGTCGTAGAAGCCGATGCGTTTACCCTTGGGCACGTCAATGGTGAAGGAGATGCCGCGCAACGCGGTGAGCGACTGGCCATAGCGTTTATAAGCTGCCATGATATTGTAGGCATCATCGCCCTGACGGGCTGCGATAGGAGATATTTTGTCCCAAGTGTCGTTCAAGTCGAAATTGGCATCGTACCAATAATTCGCCAGCACGCCGTGTTCCTGAGCTGCCGCATCGTCCACCTGATACTGCACCTTGGCCAAGCCGTCAATGTAGTCGAACACTTCGGTTTCGGAAACGTCGACGTACTGGATGTCCGAATAAGTGCCGGGCGAGTGATAATAGTAGCCCAGGACATGGGAGGTGCGAGACATACAGTTGCCAGCCACCCAGGTGATGGAGAACGGGCCGTTGGACTCCAGCTCATAGTCGCAGTTGAGCCCCAACCCCGTTTTGGCGTTGATGCCTTCCTGCGACATTATGTTCATCATGCTGTAATAGTCGCGCATCAGGTCGGCACTGAATTCATAGTAAACGGCATCCGACCTCATGCTGCTGCCATAAAGCGAGGAGCGGTCGACCGCTGCACGGGAGGCTTCGGAAAGCCCTGAGGGTGCTGAAGCAGACAGGCCACCGGGCACCGGAGCGGCAGAGGAGGAAGGAGTGTTGAGCGTGAGCGACTCACTGAGTTTGCCAGTCAGGGTCAATGTCTGCGAAGAGAGCGTGCGCTGGCATTCACTGACGAGGTAGAGGGTCAGTCCCTGCCCCTGGGGCGCGGTGAGTGTGACTATACCGGAGCCGGATGTCTCGCGGTAATCGTAGAGTGTGCCACCTTGCTCGGAGGACATGAGCCAGAGTTTCACCGGTTCGTCGGTGGTAACCTGCACCTGCACATTGACCGTAGTGCGCCACCACTGCAAACTGCTCACCTCGCCTTTGAGTTGCTCCTGAAAAGCCGCCTCAGCCCGTTGCTGCGCTGTATAACCGTCGTCCACACTGCACGAGGCCAACAGTCCGGCAATGCCAAAGCATATGAATGGGATGTGTTTCATTCTTCTGTAGTTTTTTGTGTCCATACTATCCGGCCGTTCTCCATTTTCCAGCCTTTACTGCCTTCCATGGCCTGAATGACGCGCGAAACGTACTGCGCTTCCTCAGACGTTCCGGCTTTTTGCAGGAAGCGTTTGGCATCGAGGAGCCGTTTCCGTTGCACACAGGCACAGGCTGCATTGAGATTGGCATTCTCGTCATCGGGGAACTGGCGGGCCGCAATGAGGAAGGCATCAAGCCAGTCGTCGCTCCCCTCGGTATAGCTTTGCGCCACCTCGTACATTTCCTTCAGGCTCAAAGCCTCGGGATGGGTGTAGATGAGTTTGCGGCTTTCTTTGACGGGGTACTGCCGTACCACGTATTCTATGACGTAGTCCGTGTGGCGCAAGCCGGGATAAACGTGTTGTAAAAGCCAACGGTAGGGTTTGCCGCCGCCCACTTGTTTCAGCAGAAGTTCTTTTTCGTCAGGGTCCATCTGGCGGTCGATGACCTCCAGCAGTTCGGACTGCCAGGCCAGCACTTCGTCGGGCATGGGCGGGGTTTCGAGGATGGCTGCGCTTTCATACCACACATCGTCCTTGACGCGGCGGCGGTTGCCCGCTTCGATAAAGGCGCGCAGGTTCTGCCAGTCCTCGGGAGTATAGGTTGTCGTGAATAGTTCGTCGCCCACTTCATAACGGTCGCGCAGGTAGTTTTTCAGTGCCGCCGTGCGCCCCTTGGCCAAACGGGTGTTGTTGTCATAAGGACTTTCGGGCGAGGCGTAGCCGTGGAGCGAGATGCGGGTAACCTGGATGGTCTTGTCGAATAGCGCGCTGTCAACCGTGGCCTGTATGCGCTTCAGCTCGCTGGGATTGCGGCGGTACTTCGGATAGATGACGGTTTCGTTGACGGGGAAGTCGAGGAATGCGCGGCCTGCCACGCTGCGATGCTTAGATCCTTCTGGGTCGGGGATGCAGTAAGGCAGGAGGGGGATTTCATGCAGGCGGCTGTCGGTCTGCACCTTGCGTCGCGGTGCTTTTTCTTTTTTGTTGAACAACCAGGTTACGCCGACCTTCAGATTGGTGCGCCCGTCAAACGGCGCGCCGGTTTTGACCCCGTTGAAATTGTCGGCAAAGAACGTGTGGCTCAGCTCTGTACCGAGCCGCCAGTTGTCGCTTATCCTCCAAGAGGCGGACAAGCCGGCTCTCGCGGCGGGCAGCACGCGGCTGCTGGAGGAATAGGCCGTGGTGTAGGAAAGGGGATGTTGCTCGGGGAAGCCAAAGGTATAGGCCATGCCGACACCGGCGAAAGCCTTGAGGTTGAACAACCGGAAAGAGCCGGAACGGAGGAACGACAAGCCGTCGGTGAGGTCGAAAGTGAGGTCGCCGAAGAATCCCAGGTTGTCCCATCCCCAGGTGTCGGACGTTTCGCACCGCTGCACATTGCGGCTTTTGTTGTGATTGTAGCGCACCACGGCACGCCAGCCCCACAGCGGTGTCAATTCCTGTCCCACTGCGACGAAGCATCCGCCGGACCACGGATAGGCAGAAAATTCGCTCCAAGGCAGGTTTTCGTTGGCCGATTTGTTGATGCCTCCGTAAAGCTGGATGTAAAGCGGGTCTGTGAAGCGAACCGAGACTTCCGGAACCACGACCATGGAGTCCGCTTCTTCGCCGTATGAAACAGGGAATGCTGTGAGAAGTATGATGATTATTAGAAAGATTCTTTTCATGGATTGAGGATAAAAAGAACAAATCAGAATGAATGTGCAAGAGTATCTTGCAGAATGCGCACAATTTTTTCACAGGCCGTCCCATCACCGTATGGATTAACAGCTTTGGCCATGTGTTGATAGGCAGCTTCGTCATCCAGCAGGCGGGATGCTTCGCGAACAATCGTTGCACGGCATGTTCCTACCAATTTGACGGTGCCGGCCTCCAACGCTTCTGCCCTTTCTGTGGTTTGACGCATTACCAGAACAGGTTTGCCAAGCCCCGGCGCTTCCTCTTGTATTCCCCCACTATCCGTCAGAATGAGGGTTGCCTTGGCCATTGTCTTGATAAATCCGAGATAGTCGAAAGGTTCTCTCAAAATCAGATTGTCAGGCCGCTCTCCTAATTCCCAAATATCTTGTATTGTTTTCCGCAAATGGGGATTGGGATGCATAGGCACGACAAAATCCACATCGGGATACTTCAAGCACAAGTCCTGAATGGCACGACACACATTGGCCAGTCCCTCCCCGAAATTTTCGCGCCGGTGGCAGGTGACAAGCACCATTCTCCGCCCTTCGGTATTGGCTGAGGGAACTATGCCTTCTTTCTGCAGCATCCAATGAAGTGCGTCTATGACCGTGTTGCCTGTCACAAAAATATCTTTGGCCTCCACTCCTTCATTCAGCAAGTTATCCCGATTGCGAGTGGTGGGCGCAAAATGCCAGGAAGCGATGCGAGCGGTCATCTGACGGTTCATCTCTTCAGGCCAAGGACTATATTTGTCATAAGTACGCAAGCCGGCTTCGACATGAGCCACGGGAATATGCTGATAGAAAGCGGCCAAAGCCGCAGCCATAGAGGTGGTGGTATCGCCATGAACCAGCACGAGTTGAGGGCGTACCTGGCAGAGCACTTCCTTCATACCTTGCAGCACATGAGTCGTGATGTCACACAAATCCTGCCCTGGCTTCATGATGTTCAGGTCGTAATCAGGGGTTATCTGAAACACCTCCAACACTTGGTCAAGCATTTCCCTATGTTGACCAGTAACGCAAACCACCGTTTCAAATTGCGTCTGGCTATTTTGCAGAGCCTTGACCAACGGAGCCATTTTGATAGCTTCTGGGCGGGTGCCAAAAACCAACATTACTTTCTTCATACCTTTTGGGATAGGAAATAGGATAACCTTTATATATGATAAACAGGAGTCAAGGGACAGATGTTGTGGCAGTCAAGGATGATTTTGCCACGAAGCTTTTCCCACTGCTGCCGGATGTGTTGGTGCTTCACCATGATGACCACCAAGTCTATGTTCTCCAAGAACTCTTCAAAGTTAGTCATTTGGCTCTCCGTCACCATGTGGTTTTCGAGAAATGGGTCGTAGCATTTGAGCGGTGTGGCAAGATGCTCCCTTTGCGCCTCCAACAGCTGCAAGGTGGGCGATTCGCGATAGTCGTCTACATCCTCCTTGTAAGTGATACCGTACAGCCCCACCCTGCCGGCATCGGCCAGGTGGTGCTGGCGCATAATTTCGTGAATGCGGTGCAAGATGAAAGAAGGCTGGCTGTCGTTCGTTTTCATACTCTCATGGATGACCTTGGAAAGTTGGGGGTAATCGCCCACAAGAAACCAAGGGTCTACCGAGATGCAATGCCCACCCACACCAGGGCCAGGATTGAGAATATTCACCCGAGGGTGCATATTGCAGATGCGGATGATTTCATACACATCCAAATTGTCGTGCCGACAAATGCGCGAAAGTTCATTCGCAAAGGCAATGTTCACGGCACGAAAAGTATTCTCCACGACCTTGGTCATTTCCGCTGTACGTATGTCGGTCAGGACAATTTCACCCCGGCTGAAGGTGGCATATAAGTCCTTTACTTTTTTTCCGATTTCCAGGTTGTCTGCGCCGATAGTGCGGTTGTTGTGAAGCAATTCATAGACCATATTTCCCGGGATAATCCTTTCGGGAGCATGAGCCAGATGAAGAGGCAAATTTCCCACAATGGGGCGAAGATAGGTATCTATAGTACCCGGAGAAATGGTGGATTCAATCACCACCGTGGCCTGTTCGGGAGCGATCTTCACCACCTGTTGGAGGGCAGCCACCACAAAACGGGCATCCACTTTCTTCGTGCTTTTGTCGTAGGGAGTCGGCACAGAAATGATGTAAACCTCCGCACGCTGATATTCATTCGTGAACTTGATGCCAGAGGCCACAGCCTTGGAATATAGTTCATCTAATCCCTCTTCTTTGAATGTGGTCTTCCCGGCATTCAGCGTATTGACCAAATCACTGTTGTAGTCTGTACCGACCACTTCAACCCCATGCGATGCCAGCATCAGGGCTGTAGGCAGTCCGATATAGCCTAATCCTATTACATTAACCATATAGCTATAAAGTATGAAGACGAGGTAAAAGGTTGTCTCTGGACATAACCTTTAGCCACCACGCAACGTCATTATTTAAATTTCCTTGTCAAGATCCACCAAGCGAATTTCACGAGAATAATCTGCCGTTTGATACGCTGGGGTTGGTTGATAAGTCTGTACAACCACTCCACATTATGGTCTATCCACCACTTGGGAGCGCGTTTTACGTGTCCGGTATACACATCGAAACTGCCGCCAAGTCCCTGATAGATGGCTTTGTGTTTGGCAAGCATTTCCTCCATGAGCAATTCCTGCTGGGGAGAGCCCATGGCCACAAACACTACATCGGGCTTTTTTCGGACAATGTCGTCTATCAATTCTTCCTTTTCCGTTTCCGAATGCAAATAGCCGTTTCGGTAGCCCAAAATGTGAATGCCATTGTATTCCGCTTTCAGTTTTGCCACCGTTTCTTCGATGACTTGCTGTTTGGCTCCCACCAAATAAAAGGTTTTCTGACGATGGAAATGTGCAACAAGGTAGAGCCACAACTCACAGCCGGCTATTTTTATGGCTTCAAGGTAGCCCATACTTTTCAAAGCCATCAGCGGCCCGGCACCATCACAATAACCAATGTTTCGATTGATGATACTTTGGGTCAAGGGCGTGGCCTTCAAAATTTTTTCTGCATTCACAGCTATGAGAATGCCCGGGTGTTGGTCTACGTAAATGGCCAATTCTCCACAGCTCCGAAATGGCAATATATCAATGCCTTTAATGTTGACCTTATTCATTGTGCTTTTGGTAAATAGTGTTGACTATCAAATCTTTATAAGCCTTTATCATCGTTTCCTCCCGGAAGTAAATGTCGTATTTTTTTCGGGCATTTTGTGACATTACCTGATAGGCTTCGCTGTGAGGCTGGGGCAAATGGTTGATGCCTGCGAGCAACTTGTCCATATCCTCGAACACATATCCGGTGCGCTTGTCCTCGTTGATTTCCAACACTGTGGGTATAGCGTTGGTAATCATCGGAATTCCGTGCATACAGGCTTCAATAAGCACCAAGGGCAGACCTTCCTTCTCAGAGAACAACAGCAAGTAGTCAAAATCGTTGATTCGCTGCTCCATGTCAATCTGTCCGAGATAATGTAGCTGATGATGATTGCCTATCGTTTCAATCAGCTTATCCGCATCGGGACCTTCACCGGCAAAGAAAAGGTGGATACGGGAATCCAATCCTTTGCTCAAATGTCTGGCCAGTTTCACCTGTTGCTTCAAAGGACAGATTTTTCCGGCCATAAGGATGCGGATTTGATTGTCATCCGTCCTGATGTGTCTTCCCTTATACCGGTCTGGAAGGCCATTATATATCAGCTTGATTTTTCGTTCCTCCACATGGAAGAAATCTCTCAGGTTGTCTGCCACGCCATGCGATATGGCCACCACTGTATCTGGAAACCACCCCAGCCATTTGTAGTCAGTGAATGTGCTGTGCGCCACGTGAATGACATGAACCTTCTTGGGAAAAAGAGCCTTCATCAACATCAACTTCAGAGTTGACTTCCTATGATGGGATATGAACACCGTATTCCTGCCGGCATACTGATACACACAGCGGATGCCGAACTTCTCATAACGCGCCACTGATTTGTAACGCAATGGGACTCTATCCGGAGGTGTTTCCACCAGCACAACCGGTGTCTCCGTATTCAACTTCGTCGCCAGTTGGAGTGTTACATTCTGCGCTCCACCACAATTGGAAAAATAGGGATAAACGGATATGACTCTAATGGCATCATGTGAAAGGCAATAGGTGGTGATATCTTTTTCATATCGGGCTGCTACAACCGATGCCATGAAATGCGAACGGGCATAGGCTGAGACATACTCCCTCATGGCATTGTACACTTCGGGATGTTCTATCAGAAAAATGATTTTTTCCGCATAATGTGCCGCAACCAATTTATCCACGAGGAAACCCATTTTTCCATTGACGAAGAAATCCTTTATCCCACCTACTGGATTGCTCAGCACGGGCAGTCCGAAAGCCATTGCCTCCAACACAGAAGTCGCCAAACCTTCACCGTAAGAAGGAAGGATGTATAGGTCATTGTGGCTAAAAGCCCGGCGTTTTGCTTCGCCGAATACCGCCCCATGAAACGTGACATCAGGGATAGCCTTTTCTTGCACGTAGTGCTTCACTTCATCTACGAACGCTTCATCTTCGCTTGAACCACACACATTCAACCTTACGTATGGATATTTGTCATGCACCATGCGGAAAGCATCTAAGGTCTCAAAAATACCTTTAGCCCGGTCCACTCTGGCCAAATACAAAATGTTTCTCACACCTTCTGTTCTCGGCTGACAAATATGGTCTTTCACCAAATCATCACTCACCTGAGTCGTAGTGGGTAAAATGGGCACCTTTATGCCCATATTGCGGAGTTCCCGCTTGAAATCGGAACAAAGGACATAGATAAAGGAACAATGACTAAATATCCGAATCCAACAGCTTGGATTCTCTTTCATGCGCTGGCTATAGGAGAAATCCCACCCATGGAACATGGCCGCTATCTTGAAACCAAGGAGTTGTGCCACCCATAAATAGAAGCCGTCGCGTTTCAGCTGATAGGAACGGAATGAGGGATTGACAATGACAACATCGGGCCGGAACGCAAGCAGTTTCCACAGATAATGCAAGAAATCAGGCAACAGACACCATGCGGCGTGCCAATGGGGACGTTTCCCGTATTCTACATACTCCACCTGCGAAGCCCAATGCGGTCTAAGCCCTTGATAATGAGAGGAAACTCCGCCGACCAATTTCAGCGATGGAACAACGACAAGTACTTTCTGTTTTTGCCCTTTCTGCCTAAGCATCTGAGTTTGCTCGTTAGATTGAAGAAAATCGTTCATCACTTCTGCGCTAATTGTCCGTAACGCCTCGTTTGTATATTCCGTCATCTGTTTCAATTTGATGGTCTGTATCCAACAAACAGAAGGTAAGGGCATATAGTAAATCGGAATGGAACATGGTTCCTCCCTGCGTAACCTGAAACGAAAGGTTCATCATCCACAACGCCATGGCAAGATTATACAATTGGCTCTGCCGTCGCCGCCGGATAAAGACAAACAACGACATAAGGAAAAAGAACATGAGCATCAAACCCACGATGCCATTTCGGGCAAGCATATCCACAAAGCCATTGTGAGCACCAACCCTGAGGCCTGTTGCCTGATAAATGGCTTCCATCTCGTCTGCGGTTGACATGCCACATAGTTGTTCAAACACACTTCCGTTAAGGTAACGGTCGAGAGCAGCAGCCGAATACTCGCTCCGCCCCGAGTCTATGTTCATCTTTTCATGGGTGGTAATGTTGTTTCCTACCACACGATCATAGAACAGTTCATTGGTGGCCATCATGTAAGCAAAACCACCTACCAAAAGGGAACTAACAGCCGCAATGCCCACAAATTGCTTCACACTCAGATTTCTCGGCCAGAACAGGATAATGATGGCCAACACACACATCAGCCAGCCTGTGCGGGCAAACCCCAAATACATGGAATAGGCGGCAATACCCAGCAACACCAGATTGAACCCTTTGCTGAAATAGCTCTCAAAACGCCCCCGTTTGAAGAAATACAGGATGACCACAATGCAAATGCCCATAATGACCGACATGGCATGTTGATTCTGGAATACGCCCGAGTAGGCCACAAACGAACCGTAGTCGTGCCCCGAACTGATGGGCTTCAACCCCAAGAACATTGGGATGTTCGTCAGCACGAAATATTGGCAGATTGTCAACAATATGGTTTCCAACAAACGAATGCCATGAAGCTTCGATGCAATGAAGTTATAAATCAAGGGCAGGAACAGGAACTTGATGCCGTATTGCAGGTTGTTGGCAAAGTCACTGAAGTAACCGGCATTGAAAAGACACTTCAACGAAATCCAATATTGTGTCTGCGACCATACGGGTGCAGCTTTCCTGCGATACTGGAAAACAGCATATAACATATAAATCGCCAAAGGAATTTTCCAAAGCTGTGAAACAGGGAAAGCTCCCAACTTCACAGGTTCAGAATAGAACAGCAGGAAAAAGGGAACAAACAGAATGAAGAATAGATGGGGGGCTATCAGCATGTTCGCTTTATCTTTTTGATTTGAGCCATAATATCCTTTCAAGCACAAATCGCTTTAGGAGAAACCAATAATCTCCCATCGTCAACTTTTGCAGATTGCCTGGTCGGAAAGCGTAAGCGGTCATGTGGTGCTTAGCGATAAGCCCTTCCAATTTCCTCATGGAAATCTTTTCCATGTACAGCCGGAAAATGTTGAATGTAAATTTGTGATCGGCCAATCTCTTCAGCGAGGGATAGGGTGCCACGCAGGAAGCCATCACGCGGTTCGCTATGATAACGCTTTCCACTTGTTTCTCGGAATAAGCGACCTGAGTACTCGATGCCTTGTTTTCCATATAATAGTACACCACTTCGTCAAGTGTCACAATTCGATTGCACAGAGCGACAAGTTGATAAAACAGGCAACCGTCTTCCGAAAGGGTGACATGCTCGAAAGTTTGAATACTCTTCTCTCTCAAAAGGCTTGCTCTAAACAATTTACCGGCCACACTATGCTTCAGTTTTTCCTCAAGCAGTGCCTTGTATATTTGCTCTTTATGGC
>OBLI01003144.1_pt1 | contig 13016 bp, 9 predicted proteins | sample 1519701 | NCBI WGS metagenome assembly OBLI01 (sample SAMEA3663005, study PRJEB22513) | pig gut metagenome | biome: pig gut; feature: pig-associated habitat; material: faeces | place: France | collected 2012 | reverse complement strand
TTTGCAGAGGTTCCGATGAACATGATGAAGAATAAGAAAGCCGGATATATCATTACCGGTCAGTGGGCAAAAAAAGCATTTCAGGAAGCAAAGATCTACGGTGAGGCAGTAGAGCTGGCATCATCCGCAGACGAGACCTTCTCTTATATTCCGGATTGCTCCGATCTGCCGATCACCGATGATATGGATTATGTATATATCTGTGAAAATAACACCATTTACGGAACCAAATTCAAAACCTTACCGAATACCAAGGGCAAGATTTTAGTATCAGACGTATCAAGCTGCTTCTTGTCAGAGCCGATCGACGTGACAAAGTATGGCGTAGTATACGGCGGCGTTCAGAAAAACGTCGGTCCTGCCGGTGTTGTGATTGCAATTATCCGAGAGGATCTCATCACAGATGACGTCCTTCCAGGAACACCTACCATGTTAAAATGGAAAACGCAGGCAGACAACGACAGTCTTTACAACACACCGCCATGCTACAATATCTACATCTGCGGCAAGGTGTTCAAATGGATCAAGAAGATGGGCGGACTTCAGGCTATGAAGGAGCACAACGAGAAGAAAGCAAAGATCCTGTACGATTACCTCGATGAGAGCAAGTTATTCAAGGGAACTGTTCGCAAAGAGGATCGTTCTCTGATGAACGTACCGTTTGTGACCGGAAACGAGGAATTGGATGCAAAATTTGTAAAAGAGGCAAAGGCTGCAGGCTTTGAGAACCTGAAAGGACACAGAACGGTTGGCGGAATGAGAGCATCTATCTACAATGCAATGCCAATCGAGGGTGTTGAGAAATTAGTTGAGTTCATGAAGAAATTTGAGCAGGAAAATGCGTAAGATCGCAATTTAGGAGGAAAAGATACAATGTTTAATTATACATGCTTAAACCCGATCGCGGGTGTTGGTCTCGACCTGTTGACAGAGGAATACAACAAGGTGGATGACTTAAAGGATGCACAGGCAGCGTTGGTTCGTTCTGCAGCGATGCATGATCTGGAGCTGCCGGATTGTCTGGATGCAGTTGCCAGAGCAGGAGCCGGAGTCAACAATATTCCGCTTGATAAATGTGCCCAAAAAGGTATCGTAGTATTCAATACACCGGGTGCCAATGCAAACGGTGTAAAGGAGCTTGTGTTTGCAGGTATGCTGCTGGCAGCCAGAGATGTGGTTGGCGGAATCAATTGGTGTACATCGGAAACAGGAAATGCAGACATTGCGAAGTTAGCAGAGAAAGAGAAAAAGAACTTTGCGGGAACAGAGCTGGCAGGAAAGAAGCTGGGTGTCATCGGTCTGGGAGCGATCGGAATCAAGGTTGCCAATACCGCAAGACATTTCGGAATGGAAGTATTGGGATATGACCCATTTATCTCTGTCAATGCAGCATGGAGCCTTTCGCGTGACGTAAAACATATTCAGGATCTGGAGACGATCTACAAAGAATGTGATTTTATCACAGTCCATGTACCGCTTTTGGATTCTACAAAGAAGATGATCAATGCAGATGCAATTGCAATGATGAAACCGACTGCAGTTGTTCTCAATTTTGCCAGAGATCTTCTGGTGGATGAAGAGGCAATGGTCGCAGCATTAAAAGAAGGCAAAATTCGCAAATACGTGTCTGATTTCCCGAATCCTACAACGGTAGGTGCCCAGGGCTGTATTGTAATCCCGCACTTAGGAGCTTCTACAGAGGAGTCTGAGGATAACTGTGCAGTTATGGCGGTTCAGGAGATCCGTGATTATCTGGAAAACGGAAATATCAGAAATTCCGTAAATTATCCGGCATGTGATATGGGCGTATGTCAGACAGCAGGCCGTATTGCTTTCCTGCACAAGAATGAGAAAGGCGCAATCGGACAGTTTACTTCCGTTTTAGGCGACGCCGGAATCAACATTGATAATATGTCAAATAAGAGTAAAGGAGATTTTGCTTACACAATGATGGATATTGATGTATCAATTGCTGATGATGTATTGGCAAAGATGCAGGCACTTCCGGGTGTGATCAAAGCAAGAGTGATTAAATAGTATGGCAAATGTAAAACCATTTCAGGCTATACGTCCGATCATAGGCAAAGCAGCGGCTATCGCAGCTTTGCCTTACGATGTTTATAGCAGACAAGAAGCAAAAGAAGCAGTAAAAGACAACCCGGATTCATTTTTAAATATTGACCGGGCGGAAACCCAGTTTGATGATTCGGTAGACACTTATGATGAGCGTGTCTATCAGAAAGCCCATGATCTGCTCTGGGAAAAGATCAACAAGGGAGATTTCTTAAGAGAAGAGAAGGATTGCTATTATATCTATGAACTGACGATGGATGGCCGCGTGCAGACCGGTATCGTAGCAACCGCATCCATTGATGATTATGAAAACCAGATCATCAAAAAACATGAGAATACAAGAGCCGATAAAGAGGCAGATCGTATTCACCATGTCGACAGCTGCAATGCGCAGACCGGACCGATCTTCCTCGCATATCGCGCCAATGATGTGATCCGGGAGGTGGTTTCCCGCACAAAAGCAGGACAGGCCGAGTATGATTTTGTATCCGAAGACGGCATCCGTCACCGCGTGTTTGTCATCAGCGATGATGCCGATATTGCAAAGATCAGACAGGCATTTGATACGATCGGAGAGATCTATATCGCGGACGGACACCACAGAGCAGCATCAGCTGTCAAGGTTGGTTTAAAGAGAAGAAAAGAGCATCCGGGATACACCGGTGAGGAAGAATTTAATTACTTTCTTTCTGTACTGTTTCCGGATGAAGAACTTATGATCATGGATTACAATCGTGTAGTCAAGGACTTAAACGGACTTTCCTCTGAAGCATTTTTACAGAAGGTGCAGGAACTGTTTGAGGTAAAAGCAGTGACAAAGGAAGAGCGAAGCCCGAAGAAAAAAGGCGACTTCTCTATGTATCTGGATGGTCAGTGGTATCTGTGCACGATCAAAGAGGCAGATCGAAGTGACGATCCGGTGGAGGGCCTGGATGTATCACTGCTTCAGAATCTGCTGCTTTCTCCGGTACTTGGTATTGGTGATCCGAAGACCGACAAGCGGATTGATTTTGTCGGTGGAATCAGAGGCTTGGATGAGCTGGAAAAAAGATGTGCAACTGATTGCGCGGTGGCTTTTGCGATGTATGCAACCGACATTCAGGAATTATTTGCAGTTGCCGATGCCGGACTTTTGATGCCGCCAAAATCCACATGGTTTGAGCCGAAGCTTCGCAGCGGATTGTTTATTCATGAAATCTAAGAGGACTATTGAATGATAAATATTTATGTGGAAGAACTCTTTCCAAAATTTCTTGATTTGGGATTGTCAGTGATCGGTGCGGTATTGATCTATCTGATTGGCGGAAAAATCGTGAAATTGATCCGCAAGCTGCTGCGCAGATCCATGAACAGACATCATGTGGATGACGGAGTGATACAGTTTCTGGATGCGGTCGTGAAAATGGCAGGATATTTCATTCTGATTCTGCTAATCTTAGGATTGTTTGGCATCACGACCGCATCGGTTGTTGCGGTATTAGGCTCTGCCGGATTGACACTTGGTCTTGCCTTGCAGGGAAGCCTTGCCAATTTTGCCGGTGGGGTGTTGATCCTGATCCTCAAGCCGTTTGTTGTGGGAGATGAGATCATTGAGGACAGTCACAAAAACAGAGGATTTGTAGAAGAGATCTCTGTTTTCTATACGACGATACGAAATGACGATGGAATGGAGATCGTCATTCCCAATGGAACTCTTGCCAACAACAGTATTGTGAATCTCTCGAAGTCCGGAAAGCGAAGAGTGGATATCACGGTACCGGTTTCGTATGAATCCGATCTGTCGCAGGTAAAAACAGCACTGGAGGCAATCATTGCCGCAGAACCAAGAAGATTACAGAGTGAGTGTAATAATGTCGTAGTCGGCGAATTGGCAGAAAGCAGTATGAATCTGCGGATGCGTATCTGGGTAGCACCGGCGGATTACTGGGCAGTCCGTTTTGATACGATCGAGCATGTCAAGGCTTTGATGGATGAGAAAAAGATTGATATTCCGTTCAATCAGTTGGATGTGCACATTTGTGACGAATCAGGTCAATAAATGTCACTTTTGCAAAATATCCAAAAATTCTCGGAAATCATTGACAATTTTGTGAGAATATGCTAAATTCTAATAGTACCAAACATTCGTCGTTCACATGGATGGCGATACAGCAATTCAAACAGTTGAGGAGGACGCAACATTATGCAACAGGGAACTGTAAAATGGTTTAACGCAAAGAAAGGCTACGGATTTATTTCTGACGAGGCCGGCAACGAGGTATTTGTTCATTTTTCAACATGGACGGCTTCAAAGAGTTAAAAGATGGCGAGAAGGTTGAATTTGAAGTAGTAGAGGGAGAAAAAGGACCTCAGGCTGCAAACGTAACCCGCATCTAATATATTCGAAACATGATTATTTGCAATGAAAATGCTATTCCAAGGGGAATAGCATTTTTTTTGCTTTTTTCTCGCTCCAAAAAGTGTTACAATAAAACAAAAATGGATATTATAGAAAACAGAATAGGAAAGCAATGGAGGAAGAGAAGCTTGAGCAATAAACACATGACTGATCTGCAGGCATATGAGATCATAAAGGAAGAAGCGTTACAGGATCTGGGTTCCAAGGGAACGCTGCTTCGACATAAGAAAAGCGGGGCACGCATTGCGCTGATTGAAAATACAGACGAAAACAAGGTTTTTTATATTGCCTTTCGTACGCCGGTGGATGATTCGACCGGTGTGCCGCATATCATTGAGCATACCGTGTTGTGTGGATCGGATGCGTTTCCGGTAAAGGATCCGTTTGTAGAACTGGCAAAGGGTTCCCTAAATACTTTTTTGAATGCCATGACCTATGCAGATAAAACCATCTATCCGGTGGCGAGCTGCAACGAAAAGGATTTCCAGAATCTGATGCATGTATATCTGGATGCGGTGTTTCATCCGAATATTTATAAATATGAGGAGATCTTCAAGCAGGAAGGCTGGCACTATGAATTGGAAAGTGAAGACGGCGAGCTGACACTCAACGGCGTTGTGTACAATGAGATGAAGGGCGCCTTTTCTTCACCGGAGAGTGTGCTGGATCGCATGATCTTGAATTCGCTGTTTCCGGATACGACCTATGCAAATGAATCGGGTGGAGATCCAGAGGTGATTCCGTCACTGACCTATGAGCAGTATCTGGATTTTCACAGACGTTATTATCATCCAAGTAATTCTTATATCTACCTGTATGGTGATATGGATATGGTGGAGAAACTGGAGTGGATCGATGAGCATTATTTATCCAATTATGATCTTCAGCCGGTGGATTCACAGATCAGGCTTCAGAACGCATTTGACAAACCAATCGAGATCGTCAAGGATTATCCGATCGCAAGCAGTGAATCCGAAAAGGACAATTCTTACCTGTCCTATAATATGGTCGTTGACACGATCCTAAGCAAGGAGCATTATCTGGCATTTGACGTACTTGATTATGCGCTTTTGTCTGCGCCGGGCGCGCCGCTCAAACAGGCACTTTTGGATGCGGGAATCGGAAAAGATATCATGAGCTCTTATGATAATTCCATATTGCAGCCGATTTTTTCCATTGTGGCAAAGAATGCCAATGTCGAAGACAAAGAACGATTTGTCTCAATCATAAAAGCTGAGTTAAACAAACTGATTTCAAACGGAATCGATGAGAAGGCATTGCTTGCCGGGCTCAACAGCGCGGAGTTTCGGTATCGCGAGGCAGATTTCGGTTCTTATCCGAAGGGACTGATCTACGGATTACAGTGTATGGACAGTTGGCTGTACGATGACAAGGAACCGTTTCTGCATCTGGAAGCAGGTGAGACATTTGCCTATCTGAGAAAACAGCTAGAACAGCATACCGGCTATTTTGAGAAGCTGGCAAAGCAGTGGCTGTCAGATAACACCCACGCATCGCTTGTCATCATCCGACCAAAGAAGGGGATGACAGCAGAACAGGAACAGAAGCTGGAAAAACAGCTGGCCGACTATAAAGCAACCTTATCGGAAGAACAGCTCCATCAGCTTGTAGAAGAGACGGCGCATCTGAAAGAATATCAGTCGGTTCCGTCCCTAAAAGAGGATTTGGAAAAGATTCCGCTTCTTGGGCGGTCAGATATGAAGAAGGAGCCGATGTCACTTTCCAATGAGGAAATGTCTCTCGCCCATCTTCCGGTTGTATGGCATGATCTTCCTACAAACGGAATCCACTATGTCAGCCTGATGTTTCGACTGGATCAGATCAGTGAAGAAGAGCTTACCATGCTGGGCGTGCTCAAAGCGGTTCTGGGATATGTGGATACCGAAAAGTTCAGTTACAGTGAATTGGCAAATGAGATCAATTTATATACCGGAGGCATCTCTTCGACCCTGAGTTATTATGTCAATCAGAAAGAGACCAAGGATCAGACGGCCTATTATGAGGTACGATTCAAAGTTTTGGAGCAGAATCTGTCCAAGGCGATGGATCTGGTCTGTGAGATTTTATCAGGGACCAGATTGGAGGACGATAAACGTCTGCAGGAGATTCTGGCACAGGTGAAATCAAGATTGGAAATGAGTATGACGACAGCCGGACATTCGGTTTCGGCAGTCCGCGCTATGTCCTATTTTTCACCGGCAGGAAAGTTCAACGATGCGGTAGGCGGAATTGAACTGTATCACACGATTGCAGATTATGAGGAACACTTTGACGAAAAGAAGGAGCAGTTAAAAGCGATTCTTTCGGATCTGATCCGGCGTATTTTCGTAACTGACGGATTGCTTGTCTCTGTGACCGCAGCAAAATGTGGGGCGGAACTGATCGAAAAAGAACTGGAAAAACTTGCAGCGGTACTTCCAAAGCAGGCAGATGAGAAAAAACAGCTTCAGATGACGTTTGAACAGAGAAATGAAGGATTTAAGGACGCAGCGCAGATTCAGTATGTATCCCGGGCCGGCAATTTCCGCAGGCATGGATATGACTATACGGGAGCACTCAGGGTTTTGCGTGTCATCATGAATTACGATTATCTGTGGCTGAATATTCGGGTACAGGGCGGTGCTTATGGCTGTATGAGCGGATTCACAAAAGCGGGAGATACCTATTTTTCTTCGTATCGTGACCCGAACCTGACCAAGACGAATGAGATCTTTGAGGGCATACCAAAGTATGTTCATGACTTTACCGCAGATGAGCGCGATATGACGAAATTTATAATCGGAGCAGTGTCAGAGATGGATACGCCGCTGACACCGGCGAATCGCGGAAACCGTTCAATGACGGCTTATCTGACCAATGTGACATATGAGGATCTGTGCCGGGAACGAAAAGAGGTTTTGGAAGCACAACCGGAAGATATCCGTGCGCTGGAAGGGCTGTTAAGCAGTGTATTGGCAGAGCAAAATATCTGTGTCATTGGAAACGAAGATCTGCTGACAAAGGAAAAATCGTTATTTACACATTTGGAGGATTTATTCTAGATGAATGATAAAAAATTGAAATCGGGATTTGTGACGATCATCGGAAGACCAAACGTAGGAAAATCAACACTGATGAATTACCTGATCGGGCAAAAGATCGCGATCACATCCAATAAACCGCAGACAACCCGAAACCGTATCCAGACGGTGTACACCGATCCGCAAAAAGGACAGGTCATCTTTTTGGATACACCGGGTATTCATAAAGCCCAAAATAAGCTTGGCGAGTATATGGTCAATGTGGCAGAGCATACGTTAAATGAAGTAGACCTGATCCTGTGGCTGGTAGAACCGACAAATTATATCGGAGCAGGAGAACAACACATTGCCGAGATTTTGAAAAAAATCAACACACCGGTCATCTTAGTCATCAACAAGGCGGATACGGTAGAGAAAAAAGAGCAGCTCCTGGAGTATATTGACACTTATCGCAAGATCCATGATTTTGAAGAGATCATACCGGCATCCGCTCTGCGCGGACAGGGAATGGAGGACGTGCGCGAGACGATCTTCAAGTATCTTCCCTATGGCCCGATGTTCTATGATGAGGACACGATTACAGATCAGCCGGAGCGGGCCATTGTGGCAGAACTGGTCCGCGAGAAAGCACTGCATGCTTTAAATGATGAGATTCCACACGGAATCGCAGTCACCATTGATCGAATGAAGGACCGCAAGGGAACCAATCTGGTTGACATTGACGCCACGATCATCTGTGAGCGCGATTCCCATAAGGGGATCATCATCGGAAAGGGCGGTTCGATGCTGAAAAAGATCGGAACCAATGCGCGCTTTGAGATCGAGCGGCTGCTTGACTGTAAGGTCAATCTGAAGCTTTGGGTGAAGGTGAAAAAAGACTGGCGCGACAGCGATATTTTGATCCGCAATTTTGGCTATAAGGAAGAAGAGTAAGATCTGTTTTCCAACTTTTCACTCGTATTTCATTTCCGGAAACTGCATATCCTTTAATATGGGATTGGGACCGAAGGCAAATTATGATGGCCGGGGTTCTATACAAGGAAGGGGCAATACGATGAAAGAGGAAAAATGGAATCAGTTCGCTGTAACTGGAAAAGTTTCGGACTATTTAAGCTACAAGGGATGTATGGCAGATCACACGGTGGGACGAGAAGGAGAGGAAACGAACAATGGGACAGACCATTCTGTTGAATGGAATCGTGCTGTCAGCGATGCCGATTGGCGAATACGATAAAAGACTGGTCATATTGACCAGTGAGCATGGAAAGGTCACAGCCTTTGCAAGAGGTGCCAGACGACCAAACAGCTCTTTACTTGCTGCGACCAATCCATTCGCATTTGGAGAATTTGAATTATATGAAGGAAAATCCTACAATGTCTGTAAGATCAGCATCAAAAATTATTTTCGGGAGCTGACGACAGATGTGGAGAAGGCATACATAGGTTTTTATTTTTTGGAACTGGCAGATTATTACAGTGTAGAGAATCAGGAAGCAAAGGACATGTGCAACCTGCTTTATCTGGCACTGACAGCACTCAAAAAGGAGAACTTCGACAACCGACTGGTGAGGCGGATCTTTGAACTGCGGATGCTGGTGTTGAATGGAGAATATCCAAATGTTTTTTCCTGTATGAGCTGCGGAACAAAAGAACATCTGCATGCATTTCACGTAAGATCGGGCGGTGTATTGTGCAGGGCATGTGCAGCTTTAAAGGGCGGGATCACACTTGGCGAATCGACGCTTTTTACCATGCAGTATATCGAAGCTTCACCGCTTAAGGAATTATTTACGTTTGAAGTGAAGGAACAGGTGTTAGCGGAACTGGAACAAATTATGGATGATTATATGAATTGCTATGTGGATCGGCATTTTCGTTCATTGGACTTATTATGAACTTGCAATCGACATAGGGAAATAGTATAATTACAAAGCTTGGAGGTAGTATGAGGAAAAAGGGTATGATGTATCTCCTGCTCGGAATCTGCGTGGCGGCATTTTGCGGCTGCTCGTCGGATTACGAAGCCGGAAAAGATACGGTTTATATTGGAAAAAAAGGAAAAATCGCGGGGGTCTGTGTTTCATCCTTTGAACAGGACTATTACGACGCAGAAGAGTTATCTGCATATATTGAGGACACGATTCAGGAGTATGTCGCATCGGCAGGGAACGGAACCGTAAAGCTGGAAAGCCTCGATACTGCGGATCAGACAGCAAAGGCGCAGATCAGCTATGCCGGATATGAGGATTATGCGGATTTTAATGGAGTTGAATTTTTTGTCGGATCCGTGCTGGATGCAAAGGTGGCTGGATATGAGCTGCCGAAAAAGATGACCGCTGTCTCGGATAAGGTGACGGAAGATTATTCGGATGAAGATAAAGTTGTCATCATCGGACAGACCATTGATGTCAAAGTGAATGGAACGATTACGTATGTTTCTGAAAATGTGACGGTTCAGGGAAAAGATCTGGCAAGCGTCGCGTATGACTCTCAGCTTGAGAAACCGGAACTTGCGTATATCGTATATCAATAAAAAGAATGAGAATGAGAGGATAAAGCAAAATGGAAAAGACAATGGAAAAAATTGTTGCGTTGGCAAAGGCAAGAGGCTTCGTGTATCCGGGTTCTGAGATCTACGGTGGTCTGGCAAACACATGGGATTATGGAAATCTCGGAGTAGAGCTGAAGAACAATGTCAAAAAAGCATGGTGGCAGAAGTTTGTTCAGGAAAATCCCTATAACGTAGGTGTCGATTGCGCGATCCTGATGAACCCGCAGACATGGGTAGCTTCCGGACATCTCGGCGGCTTCTCCGATCCTTTGATGGATTGTAAAGAGTGTCATGAGCGTTTCCGCGCAGACAAGATCATTGAGGACTTTGCAGAGGAGAACAACATCACACTTGAGGAATCGGTAGATGGATGGAGTCAGGAAAAGATGATGGACTTCATCAAAGACAACAATGTGCCATGTCCATCCTGCGGAAAGCATAACTTTACCGATATCCGTCAGTTCAATCTGATGTTCAAGACCTTCCAGGGTGTCACCGAGGATGCCAAAAACACTGTATACTTAAGACCTGAGACAGCACAGGGTATTTTTGTAAACTTCAAAAATGTGCAGCGTACATCCAGAAAGAAAGTTCCGTTTGGTATTGCCCAGATCGGAAAATCATTCCGAAATGAGATCACACCGGGTAACTTTACCTTCCGTACCAGAGAGTTTGAGCAGATGGAGTTAGAGTTCTTCTGTGAGCCGGGAACAGATTTAGAGTGGTTCCAGTATTGGAGAACCTTCTGCCATGACTGGCTGATCAGCCTTGGTATGAAAGAAGAAGAGCTGCGTCTGAGAGACCATGATCCGGAGGAACTGGCATTTTACAGTAAGGCAACCACCGATTTTGAATTCTTATTCCCATTCGGATGGGGAGAACTGTGGGGAGTAGCAGACCGTACGGATTACGACCTGACACAGCATCAGAATACATCCGGTCAGGATATGAGCTACTTTGATGACACCAAGAACGAGAAATACATTCCGTATGTCATTGAGCCATCTCTGGGAGCAGACCGTGTCGTATTGGCCTTCCTGTGTGCTGCTTATGATGAGGAAAATATTGGAACAGAGGACAAGCCGGACATGAGAACCGTCCTTCGTTTCCATCCGGCACTGGCACCTGTAAAGATCGGTGTGCTGCCACTGTCAAAGAAATTAAATGAGGGTGCGGAAAAGGTATTTACCGAGCTTTCGAAAAAGTATAATTGCGAGTTTGATGACCGCGGAAATATCGGAAAGAGATATCGTCGTCAGGATGAGATCGGAACGCCGTTCTGTGTCACCTATGATTTCGATTCCGAAGAGGATCATGCAGTTACTGTTCGTTTCCGTGATTCTATGGAGCAGGAGCGCGTTGCGATTGCGGACTTAGATGCTTATTTTGCGGACAAATTCACATTCTGACCTTGATTTCTGCCATTCATATCAGGTATGAATGGCAGATTTGTCGAAATCATATTGGCAGATTTTTGTATGAAATATTACAAAAAATAGTTGATAATCGCAAATTTTATGGTAAAATTATATATGTGTGACCTTGATCAAACAGGTTTGTCGCAGTGTCAGCTAAATCGATGCTGCATCACATACAATCACAATTCATATTTTTATTAGTAGGAGGAAAATAATATGGCAAAGAAGTGGGTTTATACCTTCAAAGAAGGTAATATGACCATGCGTAACTTACTTGGTGGTAAGGGCGCAAACCTTGCTGAGATGACGGAGATTGGACTTCCGGTACCACAGGGATTCACAATCACCACCGAAGCTTGTACACAGTACTATGAGGATGGTCGTGTGATCAATGACGAGATCATGGCACAGGCTATGGATGGTGTTAAGTGGATGGAAGAGGTAAACGGAAAGAAATTCGGAGATCTCAAGAATCCATTATTAGTATCTGTTCGTTCAGGAGCAAGAGCATCTATGCCTGGTATGATGGATACCATTTTGAACCTTGGATTAAATGACGAAGTAGTAGAGGCTATGATCGCAGGAAACTCTGATCCGGCTTTCGAGCGTTTCGTATATGATTCATATAGACGTTTCATCCAGATGTTCTCTGACGTTGTTATGGAAGTTGGTAAGAAATACTTCGAGCAGCTCATCGATAAGATGAAAGAGGAGAAGGGTGTAAAATTCGACGTAGAGCTGACTGCAGCAGACTTAAAAGAGTTAGCTTCTCAGTTCAAGGCTGAGTACAAGAACCAGTTGGGAACAGACTTCCCTTCAGATCCTGTAGAGCAGTTGAAGCTTGCAATCGAGGCTGTATTCCGTTCATGGGACAACCCACGTGCAAACGTATACCGTCGTGACAACGATATCCCATATTCTTGGGGAACCGCTGTAAACGTAATGCCAATGGTATTCGGTAACTTAAATAATGAGTCTGGTACCGGTGTTGCATTTACCCGTGATCCGGCAACCGGAGAGAAGAAGCTGATGGGTGAGTTCCTGATCAATGCTCAGGGTGAGGACGTAGTTGCAGGTGTTCGTACACCAATGCCAATCGCTCAGATGGAGAAAGAGTTCCCGGAAGCATACGCAGAGTTCATCAAGGTTTGTGAGACGCTTGAGAATCACTACCATGATATGCAGGATATGGAGTTTACCGTTGAGAACAAGAAGTTATACATGCTTCAGTGCCGTAACGGAAAGAGAACCGCTCCTGCTGCATTAAAGATTGCTTGTGATCTGGTTGATGAGGGACACAAGACAGAGGAAGAAGCAGTTGCTATGATCGATCCTCGTAACTTAGATACATTACTTCATCCACAGTTCGATGCTGCTGCACTGAAAGCTGCAACACCAATCGGAAAAGGACTTGGAGCTTCTCCGGGAGCTGCTTGTGGTAAAGTTGTATTTACCGCTGAGGATGCTGAGAACTGGGCTGCAAGAGGAGAGAAGGTCGTTCTTGTACGTCTTGAGACTTCTCCGGAAGATATCAC
>OBLI01003142.1_pt1 | contig 13020 bp, 13 predicted proteins | sample 1519701 | NCBI WGS metagenome assembly OBLI01 (sample SAMEA3663005, study PRJEB22513) | pig gut metagenome | biome: pig gut; feature: pig-associated habitat; material: faeces | place: France | collected 2012 | reverse complement strand
CAACTATCCTCAGGTTTATAGTATTAATCCATTCAACGTTTTTCAGGGAAAGACAGCCTTCAGGGATATATATGCAAAATTAATGCGGGTAACAGGTAACAAGGTAACATTTCAGCCTACGCCCCGGCTCATACAAACGGACTATATGAAGGGAAGCCCCATCTGCTGCCCGTCGTTGGCCACCTTCCGGATGACCCCGTATTCAATCAGGTAGAACTCGCCAAAAATCGTTTCGTTCCCATTTTCACCGAACAGGTAGGTACCATCAGGGAACACATAGAAACGGCTCCGGGAGGTCATGCTGTCGGGCATAGCTATGTCATCATACACCTTGAAGCCGTCCACGGTCAGGTCCTTGCATAAATAATAATGAGGAAGAATCTGCACATCAGTCAGTCCGAGCCCTGGCAGGAAACGGGCATATTCCTTGTCCACGGCCTCCCCTGGCTCTTCGGGCTGGGCATAGACCACCCGCGCACAATTCATGCTGCCCGCTGAAATGCCCAGCACCACCCCATCGAATCCCTTTATCAGACGCGGCATGTCCACATCGTGGAGGAAAGCGTTCTGCGTCGGCACGTGGCCTCCGCCGAAAATGATGAAATTACTTTGTGCCACCATCTCCTCCACATAAGGTGCTGTGCGACGATCGAGCAGGTCGTAGCGCTGGAACTCAAAGCCCACCTCCTCAAACGCCTGCCGCATGCAGCCGGAGCAATGCTCGCTGAACCCCACATCATCAGGTTGGGTCGTGACAAAAATACAACGAATGGGATAGGTAAGCGCCCCTCTCAAGTTCTCCAAAAAGCCGTTGGCTGGATTGATAGCTCCGTCCATGGCTACGCTGGGACTGCTTGTCAGGAAATACTTCATGGCAGAAATTTTCTGTAATTTATTATTCTCTTGTTAATATCTTGCAAAGTTATATTTTTTCGTTAGTTTTGCAAGCGATGAGAAATTAAAAACTACAACTAAGACAGCTTATATGAAAAATTTCGTTTTCATTTCGCCTAATTTCCCGGAGAAATACTGGCAGTTCTGCGATGAATTGCAGAAAAACGGGGTGAGGGTGCTCGGCATCGGAGATGCTCGTCAAGAGGAGTTATCCCAAGAGTTAAAACGTTCGCTAACTGAATATTATCATGTTAGCAGCATAGCCGACTACGACCAGATGTATCGGGCAGTAGGCTACTATGCCTGGAAGTACGGTCATATTGATTGGATTGAATCGAACAACGAGTTCTGGTTAGAGGTGGACGCACGGCTGCGCACGGACTTCAACGTGACAACGGGCGTGAAACTGGATGGAATCGAGGCATTTAAGGAAAAATCGGAAATGAAGAAATTCTATGCCAAGGGAGGTATCCGTACGGCTCGCCAGATCAAGACATCCGAAGGTATAGAGGCCGTAAAACGCTTCTCGGTGGATGCCGGCTATCCGCTGTTCGCGAAACCGGATGTGGGTGTAGGTGCCGGCGGTGCCCACAAGATTGAGAACGAGAGCGAACTGGAAGCCTTCTTCTGGAACACGCCGCAGGTGGAGCACTATGTCATCGAGGAATTCGTCACTGGTGACATCTGCACCTACGATGCTGTCATCAACTCCAAAGGCGAGCCACTCGTGGAATCTATGTGTGTCTGCCCGCCGAGCATTGCCGACATCGTCAACAACAACCTGGACTCTACCTACTACGTGGAGAAGAACATGTCGGAGAATCTGCGCTTCTGGGGACGGCGCACCGTGGAGGCGTTCGGCGTGAAGTCACGGTTCGTCCACTTGGAGTTCTTCCGCCTGAACAAGGCTCACCGAGGACTGGGAGAAGTGGGCGACTTCGTAGCACTGGAAGTGAACATGCGCCCGGGAGGCGGCTATACACCCGACATGATCAACTATGCCCACAACATCTCCATGTTCAAGATCTGGGCGGACATGATTGCCTTCGACTATCGTACGAGTCCCGACCCACATGACGACTACTACTGCGTCTTTGCCGGACGGCGCGACAATGCTCAGTATGTCATGGATCACCAGGCCATCCTGAACAAATACGGCTATGCCATGATGATGACTCCCCGTATCGCCAAGGCCCTTTCGGGAGCTATGGGTGACCAGGCCTACATCGCCCGGTTCCGGACCGCGGAAGAACGAGATGCCTTCCTCTTCGATACATGCAACCGGAAATGAACGGAATATCTCCATTAATACCATATAATAGTTAGGAAAAAAGACATGCATATAGAATACCACAAATGGTGGAGCCAGAACCTCCACCGCGATATGGAATACAAGGTGTTCGGCCACGACGGACAGGCTCTCCTCGCCTTCCCTTGCCAGGACGGACGATACTTCGACTGGGAGAACTACGGCATGATTGGAGTCCTGGCTCCCTTCATCGACGCCGGACGCATACGAATTATCTGTGTGGACGGTATCGACTGGGAAACCTGGTCGAACAAGGGCGGTGACAAACGCTGGAGAATCGAACAGCACGAACGTTGGTTCAGATATGTCACCGACGAACTGCTACCGAACATCAAACACAACGACCAGCAGATGTTCATCACGACGGGATGCTCCATGGGAGGATTCCATGCTGCCAATTTCTTCTTCCGCCGCCCTGACCTGTTCAACGGCATGGTGGCCCTGAGCGGCCTTTATCATGCCGCCTACGGCTTCGACGGCTACATGGATGGACTGGTGTACGAGAACTCTCCGCAGGACTTCCTGCAGCAGATGCCCTCGGACCATCCGTGGATGCAAGCGTACAGAGAGCGGAAGATTATTTTCTGTGTGGGCCAGGGACGCTGGGAAGACGACCTGCTGTGGAGTACTCGAGAAATGGACCGCATCCTGAAGGAAAAGGGAGTGAACAATGCCTGGTTTGACTACTGGGGATTCGATGTGGATCACGACTGGCCGTTCTGGAGAAGACAGCTGCCTTATTTTGTGGACAAACTGCTGCAATAGTTCTTTCTTCGTTTCGCGCTCACTTTCGTTTCTTTGTTGTATCTTTGTCCCTAAATAACAAATCAATCAAAATAGAACAAATGGGAAGAGTTTTAGTGATTGGCGCAGGTGGAGTGGCCACCGTAGCCGTCAAGAAAATAGCGATGAACGCAGACGTGTTCACAGACATCATGGTAGCCAGCCGTACCAAGAGTAAATGCGACAAGATCGCAGCTGACATCAAGAACGTAAAGGTGCAAACCGCTCAGGTAGATGCGGACAATGTGGCAGAATTGGTCGCGCTGTTTAACGAGTTCAAGCCGGACTTGGTCGTGAATTTAGCATTGCCCTACCAAGACTTGCACATCATGGATGCCTGCTTGGAATATGGCGTTAGCTACCTCGACACAGCTAACTATGAGCCGTTAGACGAGGCCAAATATCAATATAGCTGGCAATGGGCTTATAAGGATCGCTTTGAGCAAGCTGGCCTGACCGCAATCCTGGGTTGTGGCTTTGACCCGGGTGTGACGGGTGTGTACACAGCCTATGCCGCAAAGCATCACTTTGACGAGATCCAGTATTTGGACATCGTGGATTGCAACGCCGGTGATCACCACAAAGCTTTCGCTACGAATTTCAATCCGGAGATCAATATCCGTGAGATTACGCAACGCGGCAAATACTGGGAGGATGGCGAGTGGAAAGAGACCGATCCGCTGACTGTGCACAAGCCGTTGAACTACCCCAACGTGGGCCCGAGAGAGTCTTACTTGATGTATCACGAGGAGTTGGAGAGCCTAACGAAGCACTACCCGACGATCAAGCGTGCTCGTTTCTGGATGACGTTCGGCCAAGAGTATCTGACCCACCTGCGTGTGATCCAGAACATTGGCATGGCCCGTATCGACCCGATTATGTACAATGGACAGGAGATCGTTCCTATTCAGTTCCTGAAGGCAGTGTTGCCAAATCCGGGAGACCTGGGCGAGAACTACACGGGCGAGACCTCTATCGGTTGTCGTATTCGCGGCTTGAAAGATGGCAAGGAGCAAACCTATTATGTCTATAACAACTGTAGCCACCATGCCGCTTACTTGGAGACTGGCGCGCAGGGCGTAAGCTACACGACCGGTGTTCCGGCCATGATTGGCGCTAAGCTGTTCATGCAGGGCCTCTGGAAACGTCCGGGTGTCTGGAACGTGGAGGAGTTTGATCCCGATCCTTTCATGAAGGAGTTGAATGAGCAAGGCTTGCCTTGGCATGAGTTGTTCAACATCGATCTGGAGTTGTAAGTGTATGGCTATCGCAATCGGAGATCGAGTGCCCGATTTGTTGGGTACGGACCAAGAGGGTAAAGAGGTACGTATGAGCGACTACCAAGGAAAGAAGGTGGCACTCTACTTCTACCCGAAAGATAACACCAGCGGTTGTACCGCTGAGGCTTGTAGCCTTCGAGATGGCTACGAGGCGCTTCAGGCCAAAGGGTATGAGATTATTGGCGTCAGCAAAGACAGCGCCAAGTCGCACCAAGGCTTCATTCAGAAGCAGAATCTGCCTTTCCGCTTGATTGCTGACACGGAGACTACCCTGCAACAAACTTTCGGGGTGTGGGCAGAGAAGAAGCTCTACGGACGTACCTACATGGGGACGCTCCGTATGACCTTTATTATTGATGAGCAGGGCGTGGTGACCCATATCTTTGGGCCGAAAGAGGTAAAGACCAAAGAACACGCACAGCAAATTTTAAGTTTATAAAGCACACGAATATGGCAAAAGAAGAGAATTTATTCGACAATACAACCCAAAATAGCAAACCCGCAGCTAACGCAGAGAAGCTGAAAGCCCTGCGTGCGGCGATGGATAAGATCGAGAAAAACTATGGAAAAGGCTCGATCATGAAATTGGGAGATGAGCAGGTTGAGGACATCGATGTGATCCCAACCGGCTCTGTATCGTTAGATGTGGCATTGGGCGTAGGTGGCTATCCGAAAGGACGTATCATCGAGATTTATGGCCCGGAATCTTCCGGTAAGACTACCCTGGCTATCCATGCGATTGCAGAGGCTCAGAAGACGGGTGGCATTGCAGCTTTTATTGACGCAGAACATGCTTTCGACCGCTTCTACGCCCAGAAATTAGGTGTGGATGTAGATAATCTGTTCATCTCCCAGCCCGACAATGGCGAGCAGGCCTTAGAGATTGCCGAGCAATTGATTCGCTCCTCCGCAATCGACATCATCGTGATCGACTCTGTCGCTGCTTTGACTCCCAAGTCGGAAATCGAAGGGGAGATGGGCGAGAAGCAAATGGGTTTACAGGCCCGCTTGATGTCGCAAGCTTTGCGCAAGATGACGGCTGCGATCAACAAGACCAATACAACCTGTATCTTCATCAACCAGCTGCGTGACAAGATCGGTGTGATCTATGGCAGCCCCGAGACTACCACCGGTGGTAACGCCTTGAAGTTCTATGCCTCTGTTCGTTTGGATATTCGTCCGATCGGTAAGATCAAAGATGGCGACGAGATCAAGGGTAATCAGGTACGCGTGAAAGTAGTCAAGAACAAAGTGGCTCCTCCTTTCAGCAAAGCGGAGTTCGACATCATCTTTGGCGAGGGTATCTCTCGCACAGGTGAGATCGTTGATTTGGGTGCCGACATGAACATCATCAAGAAGAGTGGATCATGGTACAGCTACAACGACACCAAGCTCGCCCAAGGTCGTGAAGCCGCTAAACAGTGCATTAAAGACAATCCGGAGTTGGCCGAAGAGCTGTCTGGATTGATCATGGAAGAGCTGAAAAAAAGAAAATAATTACAATTATGAATTATGAGTTATGAATTATGAATTGTTTCTTCCGCAATCCCTAATTCTTAATCCATAATTCATAATTATATAGTTAATTCAAAACTCAAACTTTAAACTATAGGATTAACACTGTCTTGTCCTCTCCAAAAGAAACATACCATCAATTGTGCCTAAGGGAATCCTCCATTCCGATATTCGCAAGGGATTGGTGGCTCGATATGGCATGTGGCCCAGATCGTTGGGAAGTCCTTATCATCGAGATGAATGGACAAGTCAAAGCGGCAATGCCGCTTTATCGACCGGTGAACGGTGTCATATCTATGCCGCCTTTCACCCAAACTATGGGGCCTTGGTTCCCACCAGATAGTGCGGACACCAAATACACGACCCGACTTGGACAGCGGCAAGCCTTCTGCCGACAATTGATCGAGCAGCTAATACCCTATCGGGTCTTCCTGCAAAATTTCCATTATGCCATTACGGATTGGCTCCCCTTCTATTGGGCAGGCTATAAGCAAACCACTCGCTATACCTATCTGTTGGCAGGGATCAACGAACCCGACCGCCTTTGGGAACAGATGAGTGCCAATATCCGACGGAATATCCAGAAGGCACGAGATAAACACCAACTGACTATCCGTAAAGGAATCCCCGTCGATGCTTTCCTTCAGGTACAAGCACAAACCTTCGCTCGACAAGGGTTACGCCAAAAGCAAGATGTCCATGTTTTACGTCGGTTGATTAAGGTCAGCCAGGAAAGGCAACAAGGCGACCTATGGGGAGCCTATGACGCCACCGGACAGCTGCATGCCGCTGCTTTTGTGGTGTGGCAAGCCCAATCAGCCTATTACATCGCAGGGGGAGGAAATCCGGCCTTGCGGGACTCGGGTGCGCACAGCCTCGTCTTATGGGAGGCGATACGCTATGTGTCAGCATACACAGATCGTTTTGATTTCGAAGGATCCATGCTTCCAGGCGTAGAACGTTTCTTTCGGGAATTTGGCGCACGGCAAACCCCTTATTTCACAATAACCAAAGGAAAACTGAGTTTATTGGATAGAGCACGCATCAAATTGAACAGGTGGATATGAAAAATCGTACGCTACATTACCTCATCCGATTCTTGGTGGGCGAGGATGCTCCCAGCGAGATAGTCGAATCCATTGGCTACACCAATGATCCCAACCGATTCGATAACTACAATGTGGTTATCATTCCCTCGGGCTTTTTCGACGAGCACATCTATGGCACGCCGGCCTCCATGCCTCAACTGCCTCTTCGAGAGGTGCAGGGCATTCCGTTGCTGTTTGGCTCGCCAAAAGAGGAATGGGTAGGCGACACCTGGGTGGTTCATGCCGACATTATCGCCAGCACCTATTTCTTAGTCTCTCGCTACGAGGAGATGATGCGTCGGGATGTCAGGGATGCGCATGGCCGCTTTCCCGGGCGGGAATCACTCCCCTATCGGGCTGGTTTTCTCCACCGGCCTATCGTAGATGAGTACCGTCTGTTGCTCCATCGCTGGATCCGGCAATCCCGACTACGGGTGCCAGAGATCAAGAACCGGATCCGTAAGGTCTATCTCACGCACGATGTGGATACACCTACGCTCTATCGCACTTGGAAAGGTCTTGTCCGTTCCTTACTTGCCCAACGAGGCCTGTTCACCTCGCTGAAAGGAAAATTTGGTTCTTTAGAGAACGATCCCTACTACACGTTTCCCTGGCTCTTCCGGCAGAATAGCCTGCTGCAAGACGCACTCGGGCCGATCGGATGCCAAGCGATCCTCTTCTTGAGATGCGGGGGAAACACCTCTTTCGACAAACCCTTCTACACCCCATCGGACGCAGACATACGTCGTCTGCTGAAAAGCGCTTATGATCACGGTATGCAGATTGGGCTGCATAGCAGTTACCAAGCAGGAAAAGAGCCTACCTTAATCCGCAAAGAGAAAGAGGCATTGGAGACTCACCTGAAAAAAGCTGTACGCTTCAATCGACACCATTTCTTGGCCTGCCGAGAGCCTGAGGATATGGAGCAGATCGAGGCTTCGGGCATCATTGAAGACTTTACGATGGGCTATGCAGATGTGGCTGGTTTCCGCTTGGGTACCTGCTATCCAGTGCGTTGGATCAACCCGATCACCCGTCGCCTCTCCCCGCTCTTATTGCATCCGCTGATTATCATGGATTGCAGCCTCGACAATTCCACGTATATGGGACTGACCTACGGGCAAGCCAAGGCCTACTGCCTGAAATTACAGGAACAAGTCAGCCACGTAGGAGGCGAGTTGGTCTTGCTTTGGCACAACCAGAGTTTCGCTGAAGGCACAGCGAGCTACCAACGTAAACTTTATAGCGAACTATTGCATGAACTGGCTAAGGGAGAAAAGGCATGAAGCGCTTACTGATACTGTGTGATATGTTTCCCCCAGCTTTCGCCCCTCGCATGGGTTACCTCTGCAAATATCTGCAGCGTGCGGGCTGGGAGACGCATGTGGTCAGCGAGCAAATCGACGACCATACCTTCGCTTTTCTCGAAGGGTATGCGACCAGCGTGCGCTACGTCTCTTTCTACTCCGCTCACAATCCGCTGTTACGCAAATTGCAGTGGATGCTTGTAATGGTGCTCGATCTGCTTTTCCATTACAAAGATCGGAAAATAGGGAAGGCCGCAGCCGAAGTGCTGCGCCAGCATGATTGCCAAGCGATCTTATGCAGCACCTATCGTACCTTCCCCCTTCCAGCTGCGGCACGATTGGCCCAGCAGACAAGATTGCCCTTCATAGCTGACCTTCGGGACATCATCGAGCAATATGCCGCGGATGAGTTTATCACCCACCCCCTGCCACTCCCTCGCCAGGTTAATCGCTGCCTGAATGGCTATTTCCGCAGGCGTTTGTTACACGATCGCAACCAAGCCTTGGCCCAAGCAGCCGCTGTCACGACTGTTTCTCCCTGGCATGTGCAGATACTGAAGGCCTATAATCCCCATGCGCACCTGATCTATAATGGCTACGACCCGGAATTGTTCTACCCGGAGCACCTACTCAGTAAACGATTTACAATTACCTACACAGGGCGCCTGCTCAGTTTAGCACTCCGTGACCCCAGTCTGCTGTTGGCCGCCATCCAGCGTTTAGATCAGGCACAAGCCATCCAGCCCGATACCTTCCAAGTGGCCTGGTACACCGATGACGCCTCTAAAGCCCTGATTGAGCAGGAGGCCGACCGCTTCGGAGTCAGCGCATACATGGATTATCGAGGCTATATACCCGCTTCGGAGATCCCTCGCGTGCTCAACCAGAGCTGCGTGCTGCTGCTCCTGACCAACAAGGCAGAGAAAGAGAAACTGCAAGGCATCATGACGACGAAGTTCTTCGAGTCATTGGCCGTTGAGAAACCCATCCTCTGTGTACGCAGCGACGAGGCCTGTTTAGCGGAAACCATCCAGAGAACGCACTCAGGATTAGCAGCCACACAGGTAGAAGAGGTATGCCAATTCCTGCTCCGCTACTATAATGAGTGGAAGACGAAAGGATATACTACTTCGGCGGTAGATCGCAGCCAACTTAGGCAGTTCTCCCGCCAGGAACAAGCTAACCAATTTATAAAACTCATCAATCACTGCATGTATTATGGATAAATTTCTCAATGTAATCTCACTCAATGTACCCTATCCCGCCAATTATGGAGGCGTGATCGACATCTATTATAAGTTAGTGGCGTTACACCAAAACGGCGTACGTATTGTGCTGCATTGCTTTGAGTATGAGCGTCCACATGCACCAGAGTTGGAAGAGGTATGCCTGAAGGTTTACTATTACAAACGACACACGGGGCTGCTGCGCAACCTCTCTTCGTTGCCCTACAATGTGTATAGCCGTAAGGATCCAACCCTGCTTAAAAACCTGCTGAGCAACGATTACCCCATTCTCTTCGAGGGATTACACTCTTGCTATTACCTCAACCACCCCAAGCTGCAGCAACGTTTCAAGATCGTACGGATGTGTAACATCGAGCATGACTATTACCGTTACTTGGCTGAATCAGAGTCCAAAGCCATCCATCGGCTCTTTTTCCAGATTGAAGCGTTCCGCTTTGAACGCTATCTGCCAGTCATTCGCCATGCGAATTTAGTGTTGGCGGTCTCGCTATCAGACACCCACTACTTGAAGCAAGCCTTTCCGAAAGTCCGCATAGAATTTATGCCCTGCTTCCATGCCAATGAACGGATCACCGCTCTTCCCGGCCAATCGGATTACATCCTTTATCACGGCAAGCTCTCCGTCGTTGAAAATGAACGAGCAGTGCTCTATTTAGTGGAGCATGTCTTTTCACGGCTGCCCTATCGTTGTGTCATTGCTGGCATGGGGCCCTCTCCAACCCTTCGCAAGGCAATCGCACCCTATCCCCATATATCGCTTATCGCCAATCCGGACCAAGCGACTATGGATCGGTTGATTCATGAGGCACAGATCCACATGCTCATCACCTTTCAACCTACCGGGCTTAAGCTCAAGTTGCTGAACAGCCTCTTTGCCGGACGGCACACCCTTGTGAACCATGCCATGTTGGCTGGAAGTGGATTAAATGCCCTCTGCCACATTGCCGACACCCCAGAGGAGATGATCGCCGCTTGCCATCAACTGATGCAACAGCCCCTCGATGCAGAAAGCCTTCGTCAACGAGAGCTTGGCCTCCTCCCCGCCTTTTCCAATAAGGCACAGGGGCTGCGACTTAAGGAGTTTTTGCCTTAAAAGCAGGTCTATCGCAGATAGGCAATCAACCTTTCAAGGATGAAACGGGCAGCATGGCCATCACCAAACAATGGAGGAAAGTCAAAATGGGTATCTAGCAGGCTATCGCAGGCCGACAAGATGCGCACATAATCGGCATCCACTAACAGGCCAGCCTGATGAGCCACGATCTCCGTCCACTCTGTTTCAGGACGAAGAATGACCGATGGCTTACCAAAGAAAAAGGCCTCCTTCTGCACGCCACCACTGTCGGTCAGCACCAACCGAGCGTTTCGCTCCAACTCGATCATCTCGAAGAAGGAGGCGGGAGGCAACAACGTGATGTAGGGAGAATCGGTGAACCGGCGCAACACGTCAGGTTCTACCTGCTGTCGCATCAGATTCGCTGTGCGCGGATGCAATGGCAGCACTACCCGTATCCGATGACTCTCTGCCACCTCAACGATAGCTCGAAAAATGGCCGTGAGCCGCACAGGATCATCGGTGTTGCTGTCACGATGGATCGTCGCCAAGATATAATCCGCTTTCCGCAGACCATTTCGGACAATAATATCCGTGCGATCAGCAGAAACGGTCGCATAGTGAAGGCTGTTGTCAAGCATAATGTCACCACTCAAATAGACCTCCTGTCTCCTCCCCTTCGCAAAGGTCACCGGGCGGGAGCCAAAACCCTCTGCCCGTAGATTACGCATGGCGGTCTCGGTCGGGGCAAACAAGATGGAGGAAACCTGATCGCACACGATGCGGTTGATCTCTTCCGGCATGGACATGTTGAACGAGCGAAGCCCCGCTTCCACATGGAAAACAGGCAAGTGCAATTTCGAGGCGGCCAAGGCCCCTGCCAAGGTGGAGTTAGTATCCCCATAGACCAGCACCCCATCAAAGAGCTCTCTCGTTAAAACCTCCTCAATACCTGTGATCATCTTTGCTGTCTGCTCACCATGCCGGCCGGAGCCTACATGGAGTTGGAATTGAGGCTGCGGAATGCCCAACTCCTCGAAAAACACCGCTGACATATTCGGATCATAATGCTGACCCGTGTGCAAGATCTGCACCTCCACCTGGTCTGAGAACTCCTCACGGATAGCCCGCGAAATCGCCGCAGACTTGATAAATTGCGGACGCGCACCCACCACTGTCAATAATCGTATCATGTTCACGCCAAAATAACTCTGTTTGCTGTGCAAAGATAGTGCAAACCGAGCGCAAAAGTATCAAGCCTGCTTGAATTTCATCGTTTATAAGAGATGCCCTCGGCCCACGTCATCAGGCATTTTGGGCGACTCACCTGAGACAACTTATCGTATGAAGTCCAGTACGACTCCCGGTGATCGATCGTATGCCCCAACTCATTCTCATGGGAGGTCAACACCAGCTTCGGATCAAATCCATCAATCACCTCATACAGACTATTCGCCCAACAATTGATCATGAGCACATCAATTGAACCTATCTTTTTATGCACATCAAGTAGCCAATCCAGGTCTTCCTTATGGTACTGATCACCCGTTTGAGCGAATGTAAATCCCTCTGCGCTCTTCACTACATAGATATTGTTCTGCAGCGCATCTTGGTGCCCAGGTAAGATTTGTACACTAAGCTGACCACTCTTCACAGCAAAGGTTCGCTCGACGATCCTTTCCTCACGGACATGCGTCACCTGTTTGTTCTCTGGTAAAACCTCATTAGGTGCCACTACCGGTTTTCCTCCTGCCAAGAACCAATCCACCACCACGGGATCGACATGATCCGAGTGGTTATGCGTCAGGAACAAAATGTCGCATTGACCTACTAATTCATGCATAACCTCATCAGAGATCAAGGAAGGTGTCTCATTCATAGGTGCCCCACGATAGAGATCGTAAGCCACCACTACAGATGGAGTTCGCACAATATAGCATGCGTTATACAGTTTATAGATGCGCATTCCCTCGGTCAGCGGTTGCTGTAGCTCTGCCACCACCTCACGCAGGCGTGCGTCGATGAAATCCGTATAAACCTTATTCCCATCCAGACGAGTATCATGCAACACCCCATCCAGCAGCATTAAAGCTGAGCGACGAGCCAATGAAGGTGCCTCCGTAGAGGGTGGATTCTCAGCCAACAGCTGGTTCACCAACTCAAATGTCTTGACCGTCTGATTCACCAAATAAACCTCCTGCTTTCCCCAAAAAGGAGATGTTTTCTCTTGTGCTTGCGCAACGCTCAGCAAACACAGCAAGCCACACACTATCCAAATATATCGTTTCATATAAAAAACATTTAATAATCAAAGGGATTAAGGATGGACAAGGCTCACGCCGCATCCATCCTTATCCTTCTTCAGTTAACCCATTTAAAAAGCACTACCAGCCCGTATTTTGATCCAGATTCGGATTTCGCTCCATCTCGACCAGCGGAATCGGCCATATCTCATGCCTCGGCTGATAACTCCGCTCGTACATCAATTCACCAAAAATATCAGTCGCATTCTTGACAGTGGATTGCAAGATGCCCCAACGACG
>OBLI01003141.1_pt1 | contig 13023 bp, 6 predicted proteins | sample 1519701 | NCBI WGS metagenome assembly OBLI01 (sample SAMEA3663005, study PRJEB22513) | pig gut metagenome | biome: pig gut; feature: pig-associated habitat; material: faeces | place: France | collected 2012 | reverse complement strand
AACAATTATAAGAATGAATAGAATTGCGAAACTATTGTGGATGATAGGTCTGGCAGCATTCCTTCACTTGGATGCTGCTGCAAATGACTTTGGAAAGACCGTGAATTGGGACCGTTACAGTCTCATTATCGACGGTCATCGCGTATGTCCCGTGATGGGCGAGGTACACTATTCCCGCATACCAGCCGACGAATGGCAGCGTGAAGTGCGCAGGATGCGTGAGGGAGGGGTGACTATGCTTGCCACTTACGTGTTCTGGAATCACGTGGAAGAGGAAGAAGGCGTGTTCCGATGGGACGGCCAGCGCAATCTTAGAGCCTTCCTTGAAGTCTGCAAAGATGAAGGTATGCCTGTGGTGCTGCGCCTTGGTCCTTTCTGTCATGGAGAGGTAAGAAACGGCGGAATACCCGACTGGATGTTCCAAAAGGGCTGCAAACTGCGTCAGCCGAACCGCGTATTCCTTGCTAATGCAGAGCGATTGTATCGTCAGGTCTTCACCCAGGTGCAGGGATTGCAATGGAAAGACGGTGGACCAGTCATCGCAGCGCAGTTCGATAACGAGTATCGCGGTTCCGGTGACTATCTGATGGCGCTCAAGAAGATAGCTTTGGCGATTGGTTTTGACCTGCCTTTCTACACTCGTACCGGCTGGCCAGAGCTCTCAAAGCCAGTGCCTTACGGTGAGATGTTGCCCCTCTATGGCGATTATGCCGACGGTTTCTGGGATAAAGACATAAGAGAAGGCGTGGGCAATTACTACAAAGCATTCAATTTCAAGGGCTTCCGATCAAGCACAGCGATAGGCACCGACCTTCTCGGCAAGCAGGAAGAGATAGTCAATGAGGGCGATGATCAGTACCCTTATTTCACATGTGAACTCGGTGGAGGCATGGCTACGGCCTATCATCGCCGTCCTTTCGTCTATCCGGAGGATGCCTATTCGATGGCATTGGTCAAGTTGGGCTCGGGCAGTAATCTGTTGGGATATTATATGTATCACGGTGGTACAAATCCTGAGGGCAGACTCCATACACTGAACGAATGCCAGACATCGCCCGGCACCGCCAACAACGACCTGCCGGTATGCACCTATGACTTCCAGGCACCGCTTGGAGAGTTTGGTCAGACATATCCGCAATACTATATGCTCAGACCTATTCATCTCTTTATGCACGACTATGCCGAGACGCTTGCTCCGATGAACGCCTCGTTTCCCGCTGCGCAGGACCTGAAGAAGGGCGATGACAAAGTTCTGAGATGGTCGGTTCGCTCTATTGGCGACAGCGGTTTCATCTTTGTAAACAACTATGAGCGCTTTGCCAATCTTTCTTCCAAAAGGGATGTCCAGCTGGAAGCGTGTGGCGTAAAGTTGCCTAAAATGACGATTCCGGCAGGGTGTATGGCGATTTTCCCTGTGCATATTGACGGCATTCGCTATGCTACGGGACAGCTTTTGGCACGTCGTAACGGCAAGATATATATGATGCAGATACCGGGAATCCCTACTGTCATAGCCTTTGAAAACGGAAAGACGATGAAGAATGTCAAGGCAAAAGGTACAGGCAGACCTATATATAATAATGTGTATCTGCTCAGTCAGAAAGATGCAGAGCACCTTTTCCTGGCAGAAGAGGTCCATAGCGACATAGGACTTGACCCTGTCTGCACCAAGATAAAGGAAGCCGGACCATTGCGGGAGATAAAGAAAGGTCGTGCCAAGGTGGCTGAGGCTCCGTCAGAGCATGACTGGAATGAGGCTGCAGTTTACAGGATAACCGTTCCGAAGGCAGCTGTCACGGATTTCCGCCGCCTGCTGAGCGTCTCATATCGTGGAGATTGCGCCCGTCTGTATGCCCTTGTTACTGATGCCAAGGGCATTGCAGAGCCTCGTCTCATAGCAGACAACTTCTACTATGGCAGACCCTTCCTCTACGGACTGTGGCGTTTGCCGGAAGGAGTTACAGAACTGGAACTGCGCATCCTGCCTCTCCAGCCAGGTGCTCCGATTTATTTGCCGCGCGAGGCAGACAAGACTGCAGGCGAGTGTGTGGAAAAAGTGGAGATAACAGCTAATGGATTATAAAAACATGAGAAAACTGTTCGTTGCAATCATCATGCTGACTGCACTGGCAGTCAATGCTCAGGATGTCGTTTCGCTGGCGGGTATGTGGAAGTTTACCACAGTGGAAGGAAAGGCGGAAGCCGGTTCTTCCCCCTTTACTCTTCGTTCCTCGCTGAAAGACCAGATAAAACTGCCAGGCTCTATGCTTACCAACGGCAAGGGCGACCTCGTCAATGTGCAGACGAAATGGACCGGTTCACTGTATGATTCCAGTTTCTATTTCAATCCCTACATGGAGAAATACCGCCATGAGGGGCAGATGAAGTTCCCGTTTTTCCTCACTCCCGACCGCCATTATGTAGGCAATGCACTCTACGAGCGCACAGTCACGGTGCCCAAGTCGTGGCGTGGTCGTCAGGTGACACTCTTCCTGGAGCGTCCGCATATCGAGACCACCGTCAGGGTAAACGGCCATGAAGTGGGGCATGAAATGTCGCTCTCGGTGCCGCATCAGTATGATGTGACGCCATATATCAGGTTTGGAAAGAAGAACACGATTACCATATTGGTCTATAATGGCATAGAGAACGTATGCGTAGGACAGGACTCTCACAGCGTGACAGACCAGACGCAAGGCAACTGGAACGGATTGGCCGGGCGCATGGAGCTGCAGGCAAGTCCGATGATATGGCGGCTCCGCGTGGTGCCTCACATAGGGAATGCTACGGCAGATGTAATCGTCAACGACACCACTTACCGCATCGAGATACCGCGTCCGGTGCGTCTCTGGAGCGAGTCAGACCCATATCTCTACACCCGAGAGGTAGAGTATCGTGGTCAGCGCATCCCTGTCACCTTCGGAATGCGTGAGGTCTGCATCCGTGACGGGCAGATACAGCTCAACGGCAAGCCGATACGTCTGCGTGGAACGGTGGAGAACTGCTGCTTTCCAGAGACTGGTTATCCGCCTACGGACATAGAATCGTGGATGCGTCTGCTTGGAAAATGCAAGGAATATGGGCTTAACCATGTGCGTTTCCATTCATATTGCCCTCCGGAAGCAGCCTTTACGGCAGCTGACAGACTGGGTATTTATCTGCAACCGGAAGGTCCTTCATGGCCAAACCACGGCGTAAAACTGGGATATGGCATGGCTATCGACACTTATCTGAAGGATGAGTGCCGCCGAATCATCGACCAGTATGGCAGTCATCCGTCATTCATCATGATGGCGGCTGGCAATGAGCCGGCAGGACGCTGGGTGGAATGGGGACGGAAGTTTGTCAGCGATATGAAGACCTACGACCCATCACGCATTTATTGCACAGCCTCCGTGGGCGGAGGATGGCAGTGGGATGACGGTTCGGAGTATCATGTGAAGGGCGGAGCGCGAGGTCTGGACTGGAATCGTCATGCTCCTCAGACCACAGACGATTTCTCTCAGGGCATAGCCTTCCCTCGCAACTACCGCGATACTGTGGCAAACAGCTCACCTATCATTGCCCATGAGGTGGGACAATGGTGCGTTTTTCCCGATTTCACCGAGGTTTCTCAGTATAATGGTGCTTATAAGGCAGGTAATATTGACATCTTCCGTGACCTGCTTGCACGTGGCGGAATGGCTTCCCAGGCAGAGAAATTCCTCATGGCGAGCGGACATCTGCAGGTGCTCTGCTACAAATATGACATGGAGCGCAATATGCGCACACCAGGATATGCAGGATTCCAGTTGCTGGGGCTCAACGACTACAGCGGTCAGGGCTCAGCCTTCGTAGGTCCGCTCAATGTGCATTGGCGTGAGAAAGGCTATGTTTCAGCCCGAGAATGGACGGAGTTCTGTGCTCCGGTAGTGCCTATGGCTCGCCTCGAACGGTTTGTCTTTACCGAGGAGGACACCATCAACGTGGGCGTATCGCTCTACAACACTACCGGACAGGATATAAATGCCGTCGGCTATTACATCACTGCAGCGGACGGACAGATGCTGGCGGCAGGTAATTGCCAGGTGGACAGCACGTTCAGTTTTGTGCCATCGGCAATTGAAAACGCAAGCAAACTGACGCTGACGCTGGATGCTGCTGGTCATAAGAACCACTATGAACTGTGGGTATATCCCCATATCAGCGATGAAATGGCGGATTCCGGAGATATATACATCACTGACTCGCTCGACGACAAGGCAGTCAGCGTGCTGCAACAAGGCGGCAAGGTGCTGATAACGGCTGCTGGAAAAGTAACTTACGGCAATGATATAAAGCACACGTTCCTGCCTGTGTTCTGGAATACGTCATGGTTCAAGATGCGTCCACCGCATACTACCGGTGCATATATAGAGAAGAATCATCCTGTGTTCCGTGACTTCCCTACCGACGACTGGCAGAACCTGAACTGGTGGGAACTGGTGAACAGGACACAGGTGATGAACCTTGCAGAGTTTCCTGCCGACTATCAGCCTCCTGTTCAGCCTATAGACACATGGCACGTCAGCCGCAAGCTCGCCATGATGATTGAGGTGCGTGTGGGAGCAGGTCGTCTGCTGATGACCACTCTTCCTATCGGTAATCCGAAGGGAATCGTGGCACGACAGCTGCACCGCAGTGTAATCAACTACATGCAGAGCGATGCTTTCCGTCCTTCCATCACGGTAGATGCCGAGGTTATCAGCCATCTCTTCACCCGTCAGGCTCCTCCAGTCAATATGTTTACCAATGACTCGCCTGATGAATTGAAGCCTGTGATCAAGTAAGAGTCCGTGCTTCCGCAAGTGAAAGCTCGGATATTGGGCGGATAATAAGCAATAAAATATCAATAAATTGTCTTGTTGTCTGGTTGTTTAGTTGTCTTGTTGTTTTGTTGTTTAGTTGTCTTGTTGTTTTGTTAAATGCTCAAACAACTAAACAGCCAGACAACTAAACAACCAGACAACAAAACAACATGATTATTTTTCTATATTGATATTTCAATAATATGGTGAAATGCGTGGTGTCAAAGTGTAAGCAGAGGCTGACCGATGCTTGCATTTTGACATTGCGAAAGCTTCGCCTTGACTGGCGGTTTTTGGAGAAAGAGAAGGCTGCCGTAGTGCTTTGCCGAAGTGAAAAATAAGCGTAAACAGCCGAGAAATGGCGGTTTCATTGCTGAAAAGCGTGCTTCTGCAAGGCAATAGCCATGCTTTGGCGAACGAAAGCGTAGAGATGGTGACGCAAAAGCTTAGCTTTCGCATCCTAATGACATAGATATTACAAGGTAAAAGCATAGTTATTGCAAGGTAAAAGCATAGCTATTGCAAGGTAAAAGCATAGCTATTGCAGGATAAAAAGAATGCTTTCAAATCGGAATATATGTAACCTTCTGATTTGAAAGCATTTATGTTTTTAGACGAGAATTGCGTATTTGCCGGCGGAAGTCGGGCTGGTGAAGAATTCTTCACTCACGCCAAATGCGAAAGTATCAAAGTGTAAGCGGAATGATATTATTTGCTTACGTATTTCTTTCCGTTGAGGATGTAGATTTTGCCCTTGCTTGCGGACTTTATTTCGCGTCCCAGAATGTCGTACATCGCAGAAGAGCGTACAGCAGAAGTCTCCGCTTTCACGCCCTCGATACCTGTTGCGGTGCCGTCAGGACGAACAACCTTGATTTTGGTAAGATTGAGAGTGGTGCCACCATCACGGATAATCCATAGTTCGGCATAATCCTCTGCGAGAGTGAAAGTCTGGTCGGCAGGCTCTTCGGAAGACTCCTTGGTATTCACCATCTTGCCATATTTGTGTACCTCGTTAGTCTTTTCTGCATTCTCTGAATCTATAGTCACGAGCTTTGCAGTGGTCACTATCTTCGTGTCATACTTGCTGTCACTGGTCTTTACGCTGATATTGCCAGCCACAGTCACGATGTCGCCCTTCTTGAAACCGCCTGCTACGCTCAGCAGGATGCCGTTGCCGACATTCTTTGACTCACCGCTGCCGCTCACATATCCATTCTTTATGGAGAGGGAAGATGAGGAAGCCTCTGTTGTACCCTTAGCTGTGATGCCGCTCAAGGAAGTAGGGAAGTCGATGAGAGCAGCAGTAGGTTCTGGCTGAGGCTCAGGTGTCGGACCAGGATTAGGCTCTGGGTCTGGTTCAGGATTAGGCTCAGGATTAGGCTCCGGATTTGGTTCTGGAGTAGGAGCAGCAGAGGCATCGCCGATAATCTTCACGAAAGAAGAAGTGTAAGACTTCAGTTTTGCTTCAAGAGCAGTATTTACCTCAGCGTCAGCATCATCCACGGAATTATTGAATGTGAATGAGAAATCGCCCTTCTGGCAGCGTCCTGCGCCGTAAGTGCCGGTCACGATGCCTGGCACATCAGCAGCTGCGTCAGGAGTATAGGAATAGAAACCGCTCTCGGTGTCGAAGTTGTTATAGCCGGTTCCGCCCTTGAGAGTGATTACTTCAGCAGGAACTTTCTCGTCGCGTGTAGCGGCTACGTAGGCATCAAAGTGCTTTGAGTTTGTAGCATCGCTGGCATTGTAAGCCTGAAAATTCTTCTGTCCGGTCATCATATTGCCGAAAGCCTTGATGATACCGCCGGCTTCACCGGAGAAAGTACCCTTTGTGTCTTTAGAAGAACCTACTCCATTATTGATGTCAGAACCCTGCATGGAGATGAGCATAGGGTATTTGCAGTTGCGGAAATAGTTGTTTTCAGAGAAAATACATGAACCTGTAGTTGCTCCTATGCCATATTTGGCGTTGCCATCGTAGTAGTTGTTATAGACATGAAGGTGCTTTGACACACGTACACGAGGGTGACGGGAGTCGGAATGGTCAAACCAGTTGTGATGATAGGTTACGGAATCGACTTCGTCACCGTTGGAATTGAGGTTACATTTACCTGTATCCCAGTAGTGATTGTTATCCACAGTGGCATTGATAGTGCCTTTCACGTCGAATGAACCGTCGCCTTTTGCCTTGTCTCCGCCCTTGTTTTGACCGTAGAAGATGTCGAGGTTATGACCCCAGATGTGATGATTGTTGGTGTCGAAACTGATTCCGTCCTCCGGATGAAGCATGACGGCAAGGTTTCGGAACTCCACATAGCGGCAGTTTCTTGCCAGTATGCCGAAGCCATAAAGAGTGGCATCATTGCCCACACCCTCGATGGTGAGGTTCATCTGCTGTGTCTTTCCCTTTACCTGAAGTCCGATGGCGGAGCTTCCCAGTGCGTCCATATCGTCCTTTTTGATGGTTCCGATGATGCGGATGGCGAGAGGGCGGGTCTCTGTGCCTTTCTCATAAGCACCTAAGATGGACTGCAAACCAGTGAGAGAGACCGAATTTCCCTTGTCTTTCTTCATATCTATAGTCACGGTCTTGGCAGTGTTGCCAGTGACATACAGTACACGTGCTCCTGATTTCAGAGTGCCATCATCGTTGTATGCGCCCACTCCGGCTTCTGCATTGTGGTGAGCGTAACCGCTTCGGTTAAAGTTTTTTACGGTCAAAGTGCTGGATGTTACAGCGTCAGCAGTGACCTCGGCGCCGTTTTTTACAGGCACCACCTTGAGGGTATAGTTGCCAGCCTTCAGTCCAAGGGCATCCACACGACCGTAAGAACCGTAGGAACGCACCAGTTGAGCGTCGAGTTTGGTCCATGTATTGCCGTCAGCTGACACATAACCATTATAACAGGAGTATTCGGAATCGAGTCCATTAAACTCCATCCAAGCGGATTCGTTCCAGCCACCCTCAGCCTTTAACGTAAGGGAAGCGGAAGCAGTGACCGCCAAAAGCAGTGATACTGCGAGAGTAAAGATTTTCTTCATCCTTTGAGTCTTTGTTAGTTAGTTAGATGATATTTATGGTATATACGAATATTAGTGTTGTTCTATTTTTCCATTTCTGTCTATATAGTAGTCGGTACAAAGTTATATTGTTTTGCAATATCGATAAAACAATTATATTTAATTTGTGTTAAATTCATGCTTTTGGCAAATAACAGTTTACAGATTGACGCAATTTTACCCAATAAAAGCAATAATTTTGTCGGCAATATGATAATCAATCAAGAGACAAAAGACTTCATTTCGCGCCACTCAGACGAAGATGTGCGCAAGGTGGCACTTAGTGGCAAGCCAGCCGAAAGCGTCGATTTGCCTTTTGCCCTCCAGCAGATAGCAGGCAGGCAGACGGCAAAGACGAAGTTGCCCTCATGGTATGCTGCAGAGGATGTTATCTTTCCGCCGCATATCTCGATGGAGCAATGCTCGTCAGAGCAGACTGCTGAGTATAAGGTGGCTGTGCTGCAGAGCGTCATGGGTCTGCCTTTTACAATACAATATGAAGCAAAAAAGTGCCATTTCATCGACTTTACAGGTGGCTTTGGCGTGGATTTCTCATATATGGCAAAGCCCTTTTCCTCTGCCACTTACATCGAAAGGCAGGAGCATCTCTGCGATATTGCGCAGCATAACCTGCCCCTTCTCGGACTGAAAGATGCGGAAGTGGTCTGTACGGACTCTCTGGAGGCGATGCGAAAGGTAAGCGACTATGCTCACGGAAAACCGTTAGTGGTCTTTATGGACCCTGCAAGAAGGGATACAAACGGGCAACGTACTTACGCCATAGCCGACTGCACGCCTGACGTTACCTCATGTATTGATGACCTGTTGCGCCATACTCAAGTGGTGATGATTAAGCTTTCACCCATGCTCGACTGGCATAGCGCGGTGCGAGAGCTCAATGATGCTGCGCAATCACATGATGCTGTGCGTGAGATACATATCGTATCTGTCGGCAATGAGTGCAAGGAATTGCTCCTGTTGCTGTCAGATAAGTATTCTTCCCCTTTGTCATTACATTGCGTCAATGATGCAGAAAGGTTTGTGATACATGGAGTCAGTGCGGAAGATAATGCAATAGTGTCTGCTACGGCTGAGGCTTCATCCCACGATAGCGAAGCAGAAGGAGAGAGAAAGCAAGGCAATCAGACTATCTTTGAGGCGCAATATCTCTATGTTCCCAATGCTTCGGTGATGAAAGCAGGTTGCTTTAGCGTGCTGGAAAATGCGTTTCCGATAAGGCAGATTAGTCTTAACTCCCACCTGTTCTTTGCAGATACTATGGTAGAACGTTTTCCTGGAAGAGCATTCAGAGTGAGAACTGTGACCACTATGAACAAGAAAGAACTGCGAAAGGTGCTCGATGGAGTGACAAAAGCAAACATAGCAACGCGAAATTTCCCCATTTCACCGGAGAATTTGCGAAAGAAACTCAAACTGAAAGACGGCGGTGAAACCTACATATTTGCCACCACAACGGCTGATAATGACCATATCCTAATAGTATGTGATAAAAATAATATGCAAAAATTATATAAATAAAGTGGGAAACTGTTGGTTATTAGCGGTTTTATTAGTATATTTGCACGGAAATTTATTAAGCATGGCATCAACCCATGCAGATGATGTTATATAAAGACAATAAAGATTTAATTTTTCGATGAACGTAATTACAAAGACTGTCTCATTGCCTGATGGACGTGAAATCACCATTGAGACCGGTAAGTTGGCTAAGCAGGCTGACGGCTCTTGTACCCTCAAGATGGGTAACACCATGCTCCTCGCTACTGTTTGTGCCGCAAAGGATGCAGTTCCTGGAACAGATTTCATGCCACTGCAGGTAGAGTATCGTGAGCAGTATGCCGCTGCAGGCCGCTTCCCAGGCGGTTTCACAAAGCGTGAAGGTAAGGCAAGCGATGAGGAAATCCTCACATGCCGCCTTGTTGACCGCGCTCTCCGCCCACTTTTCCCAAGCGATTTCCACGCTGAGGTTTATGTTAACGTAATCCTTTTCTCCGCTGACGGCGTAGATCAGCCTGATGCTCTTGCAGGATTTGCTGCAAGTTGTGCTTTGGCTTGCTCTGACATCCCATTCGAATGCCCTATCTCTGAGGTGCGTGTTGCACGCATCAATGGTGAGTTTGTCATCAACCCTACATTCGAACAGATGAAGGAAGCTGACATGGACCTTATGGTAGGTGCTACTGAGGAGAACATCATGATGGTGGAGGGAGAGATGAAGGAAGTGCAGGAGTCTGACCTCCTCGACGCTCTCAAAGCTGCTCATGCAGCTATCAAGCCTATGTGTGCTATGCAGAACGAACTCATGAAGGAGCTCGGCACAGACACTAAGCGCGAGTATTGCCATGAGGTAAACGATGATGAACTCAAGGAACAGGTGGCTAAGGAATGCTACCAGAAGTGCTACGACGTAGTAAAGCAAGCTCTCGAAAAGCAAGCTCGTGCTGAAGCTTTCGATGCTATCAAGGAAGAATTCAAAGAGGCATACGCTGCAGCTCACACTGACCTCACTGAGGATGAGATGGAAGAGAAGTATGCTCTCGTAGATAAATATTATCATGACGTAGAGAAGGACGCTATGCGTCGCTGTATTCTCGACGAAGGCGTACGTCTCGATGGCCGTAAGACCGATGAGATTCGCCCTATCTGGTGTGAGGTTTCTCCACTCCCAATGCCACACGGATCTTCTATCTTCACACGTGGCGAGACTCAGTCTCTCTCTACTTGTACCCTCGGTACCAAGCTTGATGAGAAGATGGTCGATGGTGCTTTGGAGAAGTACTACATGAAGTTCCTCCTCCATTATAACTTCCCTCCATTCTGTACTGGTGAAGCAAAGGCTCAGCGTGGCGTAGGACGTCGCGAAATCGGCCACGGTCACCTCGCATGGCGCGGTCTTAAGGGTCAGATTCCTGAGGATTTCCCTTACACAGTGCGCCTCGTTAGCCAGATTCTTGAGTCTAACGGCTCTTCTTCTATGGCTACAGTATGTGCTGGTACCCTCGCTCTCATGGACGCTGGCGTTCCTATGAAGAAGCCAGTATCAGGTATTGCTATGGGTCTTATCAAGAATCCAGGCGAAGAGAAGTACGCTGTGCTCTCTGATATCCTCGGTGATGAGGACCACCTTGGCGATATGGACTTCAAGACCACTGGTACTAAGGACGGTCTTACCGCAACTCAGATGGACATCAAGTGTGATGGTCTCTCATACGAAATTCTCGAAAAGGCTCTTGCACAGGCTAAGGCTGGTCGTGAGCACATCTTGAAGTGCATCACAGATACTATCGCTGAGCCACGCGCAGAGTTGAAACCACAGGTTCCTCGCATCGTCCAGATCGAGATTCCTAAGGAGTTTATCGGTGCAGTAATCGGTCCTGGCGGCAAGATTATCCAGCAGATGCAGGAAGAGACTGGCGCTACTATCACCATCGATGAGGTGGATGGAGTAGGTAAGGTGCAGGTTTCTGCTCCTAATAAGGACTCTATCGACGCTGCTCTCGGCAAGATTAAGTCTATCGTTGCTATCCCTGAGATCGGTGAGGTATATGAGGGAACAGTACGTTCAGTAATGCCTTATGGATGCTTCGTTGAGATTCTCCCAGGCAAGGACGGACTTCTCCATATCTCTGAGATTGACTGGAAGCGTCTTGAGACAGTGGAAGAGGCTGGTATCAAGGAAGGTGATAAGATCAAGGTGAAGCTCCTTGAGATTGATCCTAAGACCGGAAAGTACAAGCTTTCACACCGTGTCCTCATCGATAAGCCGGAAGGTTACGTAGAGCGTGAGCGTCGTCCACGTCCAGAGCGCGGTGAGCGTCGCCCTCGTCCAGAGCGTGGTGAGCGTCGTGGTACACGTCCAGAGCGTGGTGAACGTCATGAGCGTCGCAATGATTATCATGATAATCGCGAGCCAAGAGACTTCAATGACTCTCTCGATCACGGTTCTGACTTCGAGTAAACACTTGCTAATAGCATGGTAAGATGATAGCTTTCATCGGCTGTTGTCTTCCTTATAATACAGAGCGGGCATACCATTCACTATGGTATGTCCGCTCTTTCGCATCATAATGTCGCAGATTTCGTGTTGCAATGTCATAGATTTCTTGTTGCAATGTCATAGATTTCTTGTTGCAATGTCCATATATATTGCGTCTTAATGCTATTATATTGCGTAGTAACGTCGCAGATTTTGCGTCGTAATAGGGTGGATAATGCCGCGTTATATCGTAGTAGTCAGGTGATGGTTTTGCGCTAATTATGTTCAATTTCGTTCTATCTTAGAAAACTTTTTCAAATAATTCGTTTTTATAATTCAAAATTGTTATCTTTGCAAGGTCTAATCAGGAATGACAAATTATAATCATGAGAAAGAATATTATCAGACTATTTTTAGGAATAACGCTCCCCTTGCTGGCTCTGACAGCCTGTGATACTGTGTTTGATGTGCATCCTTATGATACGAGGGTGAAGGGAGAGATAGACATGAATGCGAAGAATATAGCCAAGATAGAACCTCTCTGTAAGGACAAAGATACGCTTAGAATAGCTGTGATAAGCGACACGCACCAGTGGTATAAGGACTTTATTGCAGAGATAAATGACATCAATAAGCGCGATTCCATCGACTTTGTGATACATCTTGGCGATATAACCGACTTCGGATCTACGCAGGAATACAACTGGGCACGAGAGAAACTGCAGCGTCTCCGCTATCCATACGTCGTGATGCAAGGCAATCATGACTGCCTCGGCACGGGTAATGAGGTGTTCAGAAAGATGTTTGGAAACAATGATTACAGTTTTATAGCAGGCAGGATAAAGTTCTTGATGATAAACACCAATGCGATAGAATATGATTATTCCGAACCTGTTCCCGACTTTGATTTCCTCGAAACGGAGGTAAAAAAGGACTCCGCGCTATTCGATAGGACCATTGTCTGTATGCACGCAGCGCCTTATAGCGAGCAATTCAACAACAATGTGGCAAAGCCTTTCAATCATTATATGCAGTTTTATCCAGGACTTATGTTCTGTCTTTATGGTCATGGACATCATACAGAGGAGCATGATATCTTCGATAATGGCACGATATATTATGAAGTAGCGTCGGTAG
>OBLI01003139.1_pt1 | contig 13028 bp, 8 predicted proteins | sample 1519701 | NCBI WGS metagenome assembly OBLI01 (sample SAMEA3663005, study PRJEB22513) | pig gut metagenome | biome: pig gut; feature: pig-associated habitat; material: faeces | place: France | collected 2012 | reverse complement strand
ACCGATGTTCCCTGAAAAGGAACGGCTGTTTATGGTTCGCGCAGTCCGATACGTACAGGACGCATTTGTGAACCGTGGAAGCGGATACCTCGACTTCACGCCGACGGTCGACGCCCTACGGCCGGATGTGTTCGTCGTCAACGAGGACGGAAGCTCGGACGACAAACGCCGGTTCTGCCAAGAACGCGGCATCGAATACGTAGTGCTGAAGCGCATCCCCGCCGAAGGACTGACTGCACGGAGCAGTACAGACCTTAAAAAAGGGATACAATAATAGGGAGCAAAATACCTGCCGAATGTTTTTCAACGACGACTTTCTGACTCACAATTTCGAACGCTTCAATCGCGAGATTTTTCGGAACGAACTTCCAAAGGTCCATTTTATCTGTAGCCGTGCCAGGACGTATGCCGCACAATATTGCTATAGGAAAGCGCCCTTTACACACAAGACAATTCCAGAATCCAGATGCATCCGCTACAGCGTTTTCCACAGTTTTCCAGAAAAAGTGCTGGAGGAAATTCTGGTTCACGAGATGCTCCATCTCTATATTGAGGTGAAGAAACTGAAAGACTCCTCACCCCACGGCCGCATTTTCAAGACCCTGGCCGCACAAATCAGAGAGGGCTACGGATACAACGTGAACGTCTCGCTGAAAACTGACGCCACACAGGCCTCCGGAAACGACGGAAACAGCGAGGAAAGCGGAGTCAACGCCCGGGCCTGTCCACGGCAATTCTTCTGCCTCTTGGAATTCGACAACGGGAACTACGGCATTTGCACCGTGACACAAGCCGCGCTCTTCAGACTTTGGGACAGATTGGGACCGGCATTCCATTGCAAGAAATGGAAATGGTATGTCAGCCAGCACCCTTTCTTCCTGAAATTTCCGAAAACACGCCAAACAATGCGCTACTACGACGTGGAAAAGTCGGAAATCATGCCGCTGATGAACGAAATGCATGAGCTCATACACCAAGGCGACCACATCACGTGGAAATAAGATGAAAGACAGCCACCTCCACACTTCCCCGGTCGGGAAATGCGGAGGTGGCTGCATTTTGTGTGCTTATGGAAAGGCTACAGAGGGCTCATGAGGAACTCGCTAACGGTTACGCCAGAATGAAGGGATGAAAGGCAGGATGAGCGAAAAAATCTCAAGACGTCCGGCAAGCATCAGGAACGACTGCAGCCAGATGGCCGTATCAGGCAGCACATCCCACGCCCCCAACGGGCCGACAGCATATCCCAAGGCCGGACCGATGTTGGAAAGGGATGACAGCGTGAGTCCGAAGGCATCGAGGACGGAAAAATCCATCAGCAACATGCAGGTGGCTCCAAAAAAGAGCAGTACAACATAAAGGAACAGATAAGCCACCGCACTGCGGACCACAGCATGCTCTACCGTTTCCTCTCCAAGACGTATGGGCAGGACGGCACGGGGATGAAGGATGCGCAGGAACTCGTTATGGACTATTTTGGCCACAAACACCAGACGCACCACCTTCACACCACCACTTGTGGAGCCGGAACATCCTCCGCAGAAACAAATCAGGATAACTACCATCCAGCAGAACGAAGGCCATGCCATTATATCGTGCTTGGTAAAGCCTGTAGTCGTCTGCAGGGAAACGGCCTGGAACAGACCGGAACGCACGGATTCCTCAGCATTGGAAAGGAAACGCAACAATCCTTCACGCGTAAGGGAAAACTGTGAAAAGTCCACATTCGCCAGGGCATAGGAGATGGCCAAGAGCACGGTGGCCATAAGGAAAACCGTAATATAAGCCCTGAGCTCCGTATCGCGGAACACCTGCCGCACTCTGCGCTTCACCAGCAACAGATAGGTAAGCGAGAAATTTACCGAAGCGGTCCACATGAAAAGAATGGCCACATATTCGATGGCTGGTGAATTGAACCACCCTATGGATTCGGTATGCGTAGAAAAGCCGCCTGTGGCAAGGGTGGCCAACGCATGGTTGACCGCATCCCAAAGGCTCATGCCGCAAAGGAAATAGGCCACGGCACAACTTGCGGTAAGCAGAAAATAAAGGCTCCACAGCCAATGGGCGGTGGTGGAAATGCGGGGATGGAGCTTGCTGATCTTCACTCCCGTCGCCTCGGCGGCAAACACCTTCTGTTCGCCGATGCCCAAAGTCGGAAGGACGGCAACGGTGAAAAAGATGATTCCCATACCGCCTATCCAGTGCGTCAAAGACCTCCAGAAAAGCAGGGAATTCGGAAGGATTTCCACCTTGGAAAAACCCGTGGCACCGGTGGTAGTGAAGCCGGATACGGTTTCGAAGAAGGCAATGGACAGACGGTCGGTGCTATGGCTGAGCAGAAAGGGCAGCATGCCGAAAACGGAAAAGATAATCCATGTGCTGCCCACAATGAAATAACCATCACGACGGCCTACCTGATGCTGGGCCTGACGCCCATAAAACCATAGCCCTGCACCTACAGCCAGGGCCGACACGATGGGGGCGGTCCATATCCGCCATGCCGGCTCACCGAAATAGAGACTGACGGCAAAACAGACCATCATCAATGCCGATTCAAGGGCAAGCAGGCCGCCCACGGCCTTGGCAATTATTCGTTTGTTGATCATAACGTCTGTAGCACGATTTTAGGAAGGAGACATCCCCGAGCCAATCCGCAAGACTGGCGGAACGCTGTCTACTTGAAAAAACGTTCAAGTTTTTTCAGATAACCTTCAATGCAGAATACCACGACGGTATCGCCCGGGAGGAAGGTGGTTTTTCCGTTGACCAGGAATCCTCGTCCGCCACGAACCAGTCCGGCAAAGTTGGCATAATCGGGAAGATTGAGCTGCCATACAGGCTTTTGGGTCACCTGGCTGTTCTCCTTGACATGGTAAACCGCCACCTCTGCGGCAGCAATGTTCAGTGCCTTCACGGTCTCCACGTCCGAACGGAGCATCATACGGTATATCTGTCCGGCGGCAAAAGTGCGCTTGTTGATAATGGAACCCACATCGAAACTCTCGGCAAGGGGGATGTAGTCGCTGTTCTCAACCTGTGCAATGGTCTTCTGGACTCCCATTCGCTGGGCAGCCAGACAGGCAAGGATGTTCGTCTCACTGTTCTCGGTGGTGGCGACAAACACCTGGTGACCACGGATATTCTCCTCTTCCAGTTTGTCGAAGCCACGGGCATCTTCATTGAAGAGCATCACGTTCTTGTTTCGGATGAGTTTCTCGATTTCCTCTACCCGCTTGCCGTCACTCTCAAAGACCTTGGCATGGATTTCTGGCGGCAGGCTGTTGATGGAACAAAGAGCCGTGTCGGACGCCCCCATGTACATCACATTCTTTGCCTTGCTGTAACCGCCTTTCCCTACCACATTCTGTACATATTCCACATACTGGGGCGTTGTGGTGATGAATGCCAGGTCGTTGGTACGGATAATGTCCTTTCCATGCGGAATGATGGTCTCTCCGGCACGCTTGATAGCCGTGATGTGAAAAGGCTCGTTGGGGCCGCAAATCTCTTGGATGGGTTTGTCGATGAGCGTCCCCCCCTTGCGGATTTTCACTCCGAGGACGATGAGCTGTCCGTTTTCCATCTCCCACCAATGGCGCACCCAGGGACGCTCGATAAGGTGATTGATTTCCTTGCCTACAAGTCCTTCAGGATAAACCATGGAATCCACACCGAGACTTTTGAAGAATTCGCGGTTGTCGGGAGTAAGGTAGTCCTCGTTGTCGATGCGTGCCACCGTCTTCTTGGCCCCCATCTTGTGGGCCAGGATGCAGCACATCATGTTTGTGCTTTCCTCAGGGGTGACTCCTACAAAGAGATCGGCATTGCGGATGTCTGCCTCTTCAAGCACCTCGATGGAGGTGGATTCTCCCTGCTTGGTGATGATGTCAAGGAAGTTGCCGACGACGGCCAGACGCTTCTGGCTGTTGTCGATGAGGGTGACATCGTGCTTTTCCTTGGTGAACAGACGTGCCAGATGTGTACCTACAGAGCCGGCACCGGCGATAACGATTTTCATTTTCGTCAATGATTTCAGGACTTGAGGATTTCTTCCATAACGGAATCCTTGTCGAGATGACAGTATACATAAAGTTCTGCTACGCTGCCATGGGTAACGAATTCGTCAGGGAGTCCCATGCGTACGATTTCGGGCAAAGCCTTTCGGGTGGCAAGTATTTCTGCAGCGCGGTCGGCCACGAGTTCCACCACCGCACTTCCCACTCCGCCGATGCGTGCTCCATCCTCCAGCACAATGATGCGCCGGAAGCGTTTGGCAACGTCAAGCACCATCCCTTCGTCAAGGGGTTTGGCAAAACGCAGGTCGAAATGTGCAATGTGCATGGCAGGGTGTTGCCCCTCCACCTCCGCGATGGCATCGGCCGCCACGTTACCGATGGGACCGAAAGAAAGGATGGCCACATCGCTACCGTCCTTCAGCATGCGTCCCTTGCCCACTTCCATCGGTTCCAAAGGGCAATGCCAGTCGGTCAGGCGACCGCGGCCGCGGGGATAGCGGATAACGAACGTGCCGCGGCCTTCTTCCTGGGCAGTGAACATCATGCGGCGGAGTTCACATTCATCATAAGGCGAACACAAGGTGATGTGGGGGATAGGGCGCAGGGCAGGGATGTCGAATGCGCCGTGGTGCGTGGGGCCGTCCTCCCCCACAAGTCCGGCACGGTCAAGGCAGAGGACCACGGGAAGGTTGAGCAGGGCGGCATCGTGGATGATATTGTCGTAAGCCCTTTGGGCAAAACTGCTGTAGATGTTGCAGAAGGGTTGCAACCCTTCCTTGGCCATTCCGGCCGAGAACGTCATGGCGTGACCTTCGGCAATGCCGACATCAAAGGTTCGTTCGGGGAAAGCCTGCTGCATAAGATGCATGGAGCATCCGGTCAGCATGGCGGGGGTGACGCCCATGATGCGGGGATTCCGGTGGGCAAGCTCCACGAGTGTCTCCCCGAAGACGTCCTGGAAACGTGGCGGGCATACCTCTGCCTTTTCTCCGTTTCCGCCTCCGCGTTCGCCGGTGTCCTTGTTGAAGCACCCCGGGGCATGCCATATGGTGGGCTTTTCCTCAGCGGGTTCGTAACCCTTGCCCTTGATGGTACGAATATGGAGGATGCGCGGACCCTTCATGTCCTTGAGGCGTTCAAGGGTATGCACGAGTTCGCGGATGTTGTGGCCGTCGAGGGGGCCGAAATAACGGATATTCATACCTTCGAAGACATTCTGCTGGGCCGTGATGGCTGACTTCAGAGCATTCCCGAAGCGGATGAGGAACTTGCGGCGTCCGGTGCTGAGCATCCCCCATTTCTCCATGCTCCGTGCAGCACGGTTGCGTAACCGGTTGTACAGGCTTGAGGTATGGACATGATGCAGATATTCGGTCATTCCACCCACCGGGGCGGAGATGCTCATGTTGTTGTCATTGATGATGATGAGCAGGTTGTTCGGCGTATCGGAGGCATTGTTGAGTCCCTCGAACGCCAGTCCACCGCTCATGGCTCCGTCACCGATGACCGCCACCACATGGCGGTCGGTCTCGCCACGCCCGAGGGCCGCGGTACTCATGCCGAGGGCCGCGGAGATGCTGTTTGAGGCATGTCCGCAGGCAAAGGTGTCGTATTCGCTTTCCAACGGCGAGGGGAAGGGTCTGATGCCGCCGAACTTGCGGTTGGTGCAGAAACTGTCGCGGCGTCCGGTAAGAATCTTATGGGCATAGGCCTGATGTCCCACATCCCATACAATACGGTCGTATGGGGTGCGGAAAACATAGTGAAGGGCTACCGTAAGCTCTACGGCGCCGAGACTGGACGCAAGGTGTCCGGGGTTCTGTGCCAGTTCATCGAGGATATCGCTGCGGAGTTCCACGCAGAGGTTTTCCAACTGCCCGATTTCGAGTTTTCGCAAATCGTCCGGACTGTCGATGGCTGACAACAAAGGATATCTTTCTTGTTTTTCCTGTTTGTCCATGAATGAAGACTACAGATCAACTGTTTTTTTAGAGGGATGACACCACATGCAGGAATGACTGGGAACGGCGGTGCCGCCCAGCAGGCATCCGTTCTGCCCGTAAAGCCCCTTCGGGAGTGTGGGACAAGGGGAAGACGGGGTCTGCACTCACCGGCCGATGCATCCCAATATGTATTGCCGTACCATCTCCACAGCACGTTTCTCTCCTCCATAATTGGGAATGATGATGTCGGCAAACTGCTTGGTAGGCTCTATGAATTCGTCGTGCATGGGTTTCAGCACATTGCGGTATTTGCCAACGAGCATGTCAAGCGAATGCCCGCGTTCTGCAATGTCGCGCTGAATGACGCGCAGGAGACGCTCATCGGAAGCAGCGTCGACATAGATCTTCAGGTCCATGAGTTCGCGCAGCCGCTGGTCGTAGAGCGCCATGATACCTTCGATGATGATGACCTCTTTGGGGTCGACGTGCACAGTTTCCTGCTGGCGGGTACAGGTCAAGTAGGAATAGGTGGGTTGCTCGATGGGATGCCCGTTCCGCAACATTTCAATCTGTTCCTCAAAGAGTGGCCAGTCGAAGGCGTTGGGATGGTCGAAATTCGTCAGTTTTCGGAGTTCCTCGGGCACATTCCACTGGTGGTTGTAGTACGAATCCTGAGGGATGACCGCTACGCTTTCGGTAGGCAGCGAGTCGACGATGTTCTTTACGACGGTGGTCTTTCCGGACCCCGTTCCTCCGGCTATTCCGATGATGATCATATGTTAATATGGTAGATTCTGACAGTCGATTTCCGTGCTGTTACCAAGGTGGCATCTCACAGCATGGCCGTTTCCGGCTTCTCATCCGCACATCATTCCCCCGAAAGATTTGCCTGTATTGTGCCACATTTAACCACGCAAATATACCATGTTTTTTTTAAAATCCTTAACTTTGCCCATCCAAAAAAGTTAAAACACCATGCTTTTCAAAGAAATCATTGGAAAATATTATCCTTCGGACGACAATCTGCGCCGCTTGCTGCTGCACCACAGCCGGCAGGTAGCGGAGCGTGTGGAAAAGATTGTCGAACGTCATCCGGAGTGGAACTTGGACAGGAGTTTCCTGGAAGACGCTGCCATGCTGCACGATGTGGGGATTTTCCGCTGCGATGCTCCCGGAATCCACTGTCATGGCAAAGCACCGTATCTGCATCACGGCATACTGGGTGCCGAAATCCTGCGCCATGAGGCGGAAAGCGCCGATGCCGCACTTCGTCCGCGCTACGAACAGCTGGCACGCGTCTGCGAACGCCACACCGGCACCGGACTCACGGCGGAGCAGCTGGAGATGCTGGACATACACGTTGCCTCGCCCGACCTTATGCCGGAGACGCTGGAGGAACAGATTGTCTGCTACGCCGACAAGTTCTACTCGAAAAGCCATCCTGAACGAGAGCGGAGCATTGAACAGACCATCAAGAGCCTGAGGAAATTCGGTGAGGACGGCGTACTGAAGTTCTGCGAATGGGCACGCCGATTCGAAGGCTGGCAGGGATAAGCCAAGCCCCCTCCAAGCACGCTCCGTAAAAAGACAGCCCGAATTACGGTTGTGAAAGACCGTTTCCACGTATATTAGAAATCCCGCACTGCCCATTGGGCAATGCGGGATAACTATTTTATTGATGTCAGCCTGTCAATGTCAGGCGGAAGGCATTACTTCACGATGTACTTCTTGCCACCGATGATGTAGAGACCGGCGGGGAGGTTCTTCGTGCTGTTCACACGTACACCGGAGATGCTGTATACGGTGTTCTCCTTACGGTTGTCGATGATGTTGACGATACCCGTGCTACCATAGACAAGGCCGTTGCAGACGAGGGTGAGGTCACCGGTTTCCGTCACGGCAGGCATCTTGGTAAAGTAACCGGTACCAGCTGCTACAACATCGTTCTCCTCAGATACGAGAACCGACTTGTGGTCGTCAGCGAAGATACCGTTGCCGGCCTTAAGCTCAACGCTTTCAAATACACCGACGAGTCCGTTTTCTTCGTTGGGAGTAGTTGTCTTAGCACACTCGGAGAGCTTCACGCCTTCGGGCTGATAGAAGAGTGCTACGCTCTGCTCGTTGCCTTCGTTGGGAACAAAGATGTAAGCGTTACCGGCCTTGAGAGGAGTGCCTTCAGGAACAGCCACGAGTTCGATGTTGTTGTTGCTGTTATTCTGTCCGAGTACGGTGTAGAATGCACCGGATTCGGTGTAGGTGTCCATCTCAACGGGGAAGGTGTAGGCCTGAGGAGCGTCAGGATAAGCTACGTCGAAGAGCATACCGCTGTTCTCGAGCTTGTCGTTGACTTCGTCTACATCCTGAGGTTCGAACTTGAATGCGCTGTTGTCGCGGCCGGAAGCAGAGTTCCATGTCACGAGGACATTGTTGCCAGCGGGCTGGGCGTTCACATAGTAATAGTCGTTGTATGCATCTTCTTCGGCGAGAACGAGGTTGAAGCAACCGGGTTCCTTGGCGAAGCGGATACCGAATACATAGGGTTCGTCGCTCTGGGCTATGATGGTCTTCTTGCTGACGGGAGCAAGATAGCGGCCGGTGTAGAGGTTCTTGTAGGTGTATCCACCGTCAACCTTCTCAACGAACCAGTAGCTACCGGGACGGAGGTCGGTGTTGGCCTCGTCGGCGCCACCACGGTGATAAACGTGGTTCGTGGTAGAAGAATAATTAGCAGTGATTACGCGGTCCACAACGCTTTCGTTGCTCGACTGGCTGCGGATGACATAGAGTCCGTTTGCAGGCACATGGAGGGCAGCGTTGAAGGCGTCGATAGCAGCCTCGAGAGCAGCCTTGGCAGCATTGATTTCGTCGTTTGTCATCACGGGCTTCATAGCAGCCTCGGCGGTAGCGATGGCAGCCTCGAGAGCAGCGATGGCACCTGTCTCGTAATATCCGAGTCCTTCGCCTTCTACAGCACCGTCAACGAGAGCCTTGGCTTCTTCGATGACATTGGTCAGACGTTCGGGAGTGGGATAATATTCGAGGAACTTGGCATAAGCCTCTTCAAGCTGCTTGAGGGTTTCCTCTGATGCAGCACCGTCGGCAATTTCTTCCTTGGCAAGTTCGATGGCATCCTGCAGAGCCTTGAGGACATTCTCGGGAACGGCACTGATGATGGACTCGTCCATATTGAGGGCGGCTCTGTAGAGACGGAATTCGGAACCGTGGAAATACTTGTTGCCGTTGGGAACGTCACCGTCAGCGACGCGGGTCTTGACTGCCATACGGAGATACTTCACAGGTTCGCTCAGCTTGACGCTCATGAAACCTACAGTATTGGCGGCGTTTGTCTGTTCGTCGGCAAGAGGATATTCGAAGGTACCCTTTCCGAGTTCCTTCCAGGTCTGCTGCCATGCGTTGAACTCTTCGGCAGTAGCTGCACCGTCGGCTTCGTTCACTTCGAGGTCAGCCTCGTTGTTGGTACCCCAGATAACGACATCCTTCGGAGCACCGCTGTTGTTGCTCTTACGCTTCACCCACTTGAAGATGAGTTCGCTTTCGGGATTCTCGATGGTCATCTGCAGGAAGTGGTCGCCCTTCCACGATGAACTCCATGTAGAGTGCATGTAGGTCTCCTTGTCGCTGTCGAAGAGGGCCTCGAGAGAACCTTCGGAAGTTTCGTTCATCGGGCATGCAATCTGGTCTACGCTGGTTACGAGACCGTCGAGTTCGAGGCTACCGGTCTTTGCAGTTTCGCTCTTGGTGCCGTCTGCATTGAGGGCATCGTACGAATAGCCGGCGGCAATCTGGTCTTCAGCCTTTTCCACGAGTGCGCGGAGGGCAGCCAGACGCTGGGGACCTTCAAGGTTCTCCTTCAGCAGTTCAACCTCGTCTTCGGTGAGGGTTTCTACCTTCCAGCAGGAACCTCCGACACGCCAGTCCCAAGCCACGACGTTGTTCACGTCGCTCGAGCAGTGGAGACCCGAGTAGTCGGCGGGGAAGCGGCTGTCCTCAGAAGCAACGGTGAGTTCGGGGCTGTAGAAGCTGAACCATCCGGGGAAGTTGGGGTTGGCAGCGATGGTGAAGGCTACCTGCGGGGTATCGTGCATGACGACAGGGCTGTAGGTCTTGGGGTCCTTGCCGATGTACTTGCCGGTTTCGATGTTCTCGAAGTAGTAGAGTTCGTTGCCTTCATCGTCGGTGGTACCGCTCTTGAAGGCATGCCATACGAACTTGGCGGTTTCATAAGCCGTCTTGTCGAGGCTTTCGAGCCAGAATTCCACTTCGTCGTCAGCCTTGTACGACCAACGGAGGTTGGCGTCGCTGCTGCTGATTACTGAACCGTCGTAGATGGCACCATCGTCGTAGTCCGAGCCGTTACGTCCCCAAGGATATGCAGCTTCAGTCCAGCTGGAACTGGGACGCATGGAGCGGAGGATGTAATAGCCTTCGGTCAGACCCTTACCGCTGTTCTTGAAAGCTTCAAGGGCGGGCTGGAGACCTTCTGCAATGGCATCGATTTCAGCGTCGGAGAGGCTGAGTTCGCCATTGATGATGAGAACGGCCTTCTCCCAAAGGTTCATAAAGGCCTGATAAAGGTCGGCATCATATTCGCCGGCACCGGTACCGAGCTGGTATTCGCTCAGGTCGATTTCCATTTCACCGTTGGTGATTTCGAAGATGATGGCCTCAAGGCTTTCTACAGCCGACTGCTCGGCAGCGGCATAGAGCACCCACGTATTCTTGTTGTAGTCCGTTCCGCGAGCAGCACTGCCGGTCTTGACACCCTCGCCGAGTCCGAGCAGATAGGTATAGGTACTTTGCGGATCATCGTCATAGTCAGGAGCGGCCGCTGCGATGACTACAGCATTGTCAGCAGCGCAGTAGGTAGCGGCGCTGAGGTCGAGGTCGACCTCTCCGTCAATTGCCTCATGAATCAGGGCATCGATACCGGTGTATTCTACGGGCTCGCCTTCATCATCAGTGCCCGAATAAGTATAGTCGGGATCCTGGACGTCGGCCTTGCGTACAGCCACCTTCCAGGCACGTTCTACAGCAGGGCCATAGAAATTCGACTGGGTAGGAGCATAAAGGTAGGTACCGTCATAGCGCTTTACATAGTAGACGGTTGCACCGTCAGCGGCGGTTTCGCCGGTCGAAACGAACTGATAGAGATTGTCAGTCGTCAGATTGTTGCTCGTGGAGTGAAGACTTCCGGACAGGAAGGCGGTATAGCCTCCGAGGAACGACTGGCCGCCCTGCAAGGCGTACCACTTGCCGGCTTCGATGCCGACAGTTTCTACGTCTACGGGGTCAGTAGCGTCAAAAGTCCAGAAACGTGCTTCAGCATTCACGGTTCCAGCTGCCAGCAGAAGACCTGTGGCAAGAGCGGAATAAAGATGCTTCATGGCGTTTTTGATTTTTTGAAGTTAAAAATATGATTTCTTTGGATATATTGATTTATACACTAAAGGAAATTCCGACTTTGGGATTGGAGATTGCTCCCTGATGGAACCGGAGAGAGAAAATAGCGTCAGGGCCATACCGAAATGCCCGTCCCCTGTTTTCCTCCCAATCGCGTCACGAAACGTTATAAATGACATGCCTGACCGGTTTCAGCCCAGATTTTGTTCTTGTTTCTATGTCACATTTTTACCTGCAACGTGTTTTTAATATAAAGGAGGGGGCAATAACTACAACCATGTTTGCAAATTGCGCGTTACAAATTTACTTAATTTTCATTTCATTAAACATTTCTAAAAAAAACAAACGACATTTTTTCTTCACATACCCCATTTTTGCAAACTTTGCTTTACTATTCACAAATCTCAAAGACACCGACAAGAGAAGCAAAGCAAGAAAGTCTTCCATCCCAAAAGACCGGCCAAATCGTTAATACATACCATATCATGCAACGGGAATAAACTTTTAGAGAGCAGCGAAACAGAGGCCATACCATCGCCCTTACGGGAAACGGAAACACCGGTTTTCTTTGAGGCAGGTATCTGTACCTTTTGCTCAAAGAAGTCCGATGTTGCACCTCCGGGAACGTTTGGAATACAGCGTCATCAGACGAGTGTGCAATTTTTTCAGGCGGCATTTTTCTTATGCATTCCGGTTCTCGGACCCAGTCGTTAACGTGCTGAGAAGGGCCTCGGAAGTCACCAAGCCTTGCCTCGTCCTCAAATATCGCAAAATCAGGGAAAGGAGGATTTTAGCGTCATTTCCGCCCGGAAAACCAAAAACATCGGACTTCTTTGTCCAATAGTACGGAGGTTTGACATGGAAAGTACGGAGGTTTATACCCAAAAGTACCGATGTTTTTGCTTCATAACAGGCCTTTTTGCACACATTTTCCGCCATTTATTTTACCTTTTACCGCAAAAACCGACGAATCCGACGGGATTCCACACGCATCAGTTTGCACAAAAAGTCATCTCCGGGTGGCAGAATTCAGAAATTCCGGCCAAATTCCACTCTAAAACAGACACGCTGCCTTGTCAAAATTTTTGAAGATTCACGACCTCCCCTACAGACGTTTGAAAGGCTGGGCACGGGCAATCCCGACTGGTGTGTGCAATATTCTTTTCACCTCCTTTGTTCGCCTGCACGAAAAATGTGACTCACACCGTCAAAAAGGCTCTCCGTTCAAGAAAAAGCGCCGATGAAACATTTCCGAAAAGAAAAAGGGATTTCGAACAAAGCCGTTCCGACATTTTTCTTTATCTTTGCACACAAAACGGGATTGCAGAACCTGAAGGCTTCCACGGCCCCCCCCATAGCACTGCCCCACGATTGCACGTACTGCCTAGCAATCCTATGGAACAGCCACAACAACCGGCCACCAAGCCCACCTCATTTATTTATAGAACATCCTACACAGACAACACATGAAAAGAAAACTCGTAGCAACAACCCTCTTCGCCATGATGGCCACCGCCGGATGGGCACAGTTCGAAACAGGAACAAAATACATCGGTGCATCCATCTCCGGCCTTTCACTGGGCTATAGCAAAGCTGCAGATGTTTCCTTCGGCCTTGAAGCCACCGGAGGATACTATTTCTCAGA
>OBLI01003138.1_pt1 | contig 13029 bp, 9 predicted proteins | sample 1519701 | NCBI WGS metagenome assembly OBLI01 (sample SAMEA3663005, study PRJEB22513) | pig gut metagenome | biome: pig gut; feature: pig-associated habitat; material: faeces | place: France | collected 2012 | reverse complement strand
GCAAAAGCTTTATGTTTTGTCTGGAGTTTTAAAGCTTTTGCCCTTACAGGGCGACAGGTTTGCGTCCGTAATAACCCAGGGCGTTGCCCTGGGCTAAGAGCTTCTGCCCTTTCAGGGCGTGCCAACCATACAGGTCGAATAATTTTAGTCAAGAATTAGAGAATTAGAGAAGCCATTTCCACGGCCATCGAGCGATGTTTCTCTAATTCTTGACAGTAAATTCCACCTCAGCTTTCGCAAATGGGGAAATAACTGAAGATGAAGAAGCGATTATCTTATCACCTTCACCTCGCCATTCTTGCTCAGTTTCACAATGCTGGAAGGCGTGTGGGGCTTGTGCTCCTGGCGGCGACTCCAGCAAACATAGTCGACAGCCTCCAGGATTTCGGGCGAAATATCACGATAATTCTGTGCCGCAGGCTCACCACTCACATTGGCGCTGGTGCTGACCAAAGGCTTCTGGAAGCGGTAACACAACTCCTTGCTGAAAGGCTCGAAGGTGACACGCATGGCCAGACTGCCATCCTCTGCCACCAGATTATTGGCCACACCCGTAGCATCGTCGAGGATGACGGTTGTAGGCTTCACAGGCATGGCTGCATCGATAAAGTCCCACGCCACCTGAGGCACATTGCGGAAATAACGCGCCATACGGTCAGCGCTGTCTACAAGACAGATGAGTGCCTTGGAATCGTCACGACGCTTAATCTGATAAACCTTTGCTACTGCCTCGGCATTGGTGGCATCGCAGCCGATGCCCCATACCGTATCTGTGGGATAGAGTATCACTCCACCCTTTCGCATGCACTCCACTGCATTCTTAATGTCTTCTTGCTGTGTCATAATGCTGATATTATAATATGTATAATGTTTCTAAATGGTTTTATACTGCTCGATGTCGCGCATACCGTTGAGGAAGTCGCGTGCCTCTATGCGCTTCTTGCCGCTTATCTGAATGGTGTCGAGCTGCAGCCACTCGTCGGCACAAGCCACGAGCAAGCTCTTGCCCTCTACACGGAGAGAGCCCACAGCGATGCCTTCTGCCAGAGCCTTGCCGGTCTTCGTGGTCTTGAAAACCTTCAGCACCTGAGCCTTGCCGCCCTCCTTCTGTATCTCGGTCCATGCGCCAGGATAAGGCGACAGACCGCGGATGAAGTCGTACACCTTCTTGGCTGGCTGGCCGAAACTGATGCGACAGGTCTCCTTGAAGATTTTGGGTGCATGATGCAGTTCCTGCTGTTCTGCCACCAACTCGTCCTGCGAGATGGAGTCGATGTTGCCATCGGCAGCTATCAGCTTGTCGATAGTCTTGAGCGCGATACCGGCACCGAGGTGCATCAGTCCGTCGTAGACATACTCCACATCGGCATCGTCGGGAATAGCGAAAGGCTCCTGCATAATGATGCGTCCGGTGTCGATGTCGTGATCGAGGAAGAAGGTGGTGACACCAGTCTGCGTCTCGCCATTGATGACAGCCCAGTTGATAGGCGCTGCGCCACGATACTGAGGCAACAGGGCGGCATGCACATTGAACGTGCCGAAGCGGGGCATGGCCCACACCACCTCGGGCAGCATGCGGAAAGCCACCACCACCTGAAGGTCGGCACGGAAGCCACGCAGCTGCTCCACGAACTCGGGATCTTTCATCTTGACAGGCTGCAGCACGGGCAAGCCCTGCTCCAAGGCATACTGCTTGACAGGAGGCGCCTGCAGCGTGTCTTGATGGCGTCCTACTGGTTTGTCGGGCTGAGTAACCACAGCCACCACATTATATCCGCCTTCTACGAGGCTCTTGAGGGATTCCACCGCAAACTCGGGTGTTCCCATAAAAACGATTCTTAAATCTTTCTTCTCCATAACAGTTGGGTTAAAGTTATTCTGCCGACATATCGGCCACAATCTTGCGATACACCGAGTACACCTTGGTACGGCTGATGTAGCCTACAAGCACGCCGGCTGTGTCGACCACAGGCAGCTGGGCCGCATCGGTCTGGTCGAACTTCTTCATCACCTCGTCCATCGGCTCGTGGTCGGAAAGTACTGCCGATGGCTGCAACATGAGCTGTCGCACAGTGAAACGGTTGTAAAGCTCTGACCTGAAGATAATGTGACGGATGCGGGTAATATCTATCACTCCCAAGAGTACACCTCCCTTGTCGACCACTGGCAGGAAGTTGTTGTTGCTGCGGCTTATCTCAGCCACGAGTTTGCTCATAGGCAGATCGGCATGAATGGGATGATAGTCTTTCTCAATGACACTCTGCATGCTCATCAGCGTGAGGGCCGCACGGTCGATGTGATGAGTGAGCAGCTTGCCCTCTCTTGCCAGTCGCAGGGCGTAGATGCTGTGGCTCTCGAAGATGCTGATGGTGAGGTATGACGAGATGCAGACGATCATGAGCGGCATGAAGAGCTGATAGCCTCCCGTGAGTTCGGCAATGAGGAAGATGCCCGTAAGCGGTGCATGCATCACACCCGTCATCACGCCTGCCATACCCATGAGCGTGAAGTTCTGCTCGGGCACGTAGACACCTATCTCGTTGGCATTCCAGAAGCGGGAGAAGAAGAAACCCGCAAAACCGCCGATAAAGAGCGAAGGTGCGAAGGTTCCACCACAACCGCCACTGCCATTGGTTGCCGATGTGGCAAACACCTTGGTGAGGGTGACGAGTCCGATATAGACAAGCAGCAGATGGCTGTTGCCATAGAAGAGCGAGTTGCTCATCACCTGCCCCCACTCTGCCTCTGTCCTGCCCTTGAGCAGGATGTTGACAGCCGAGTAGCCCTCGCCATAGAGCGAAGGAAACAGGAAGATAAGGCTGCTCAGGATGAGTCCGCCCAAGAGGAGTTTGGCATAAGGATGCTTGCCCAGACGGGCGAACATACCCTCGCAAGCCGACATGGTGCGCATGAAGTAAAGGCTGACAAAGCCGCAGAAGATACCCAACAGGATACATATCGGCGCACGGTCGAGCACCCAGGGCGAGGTGAGCGTGAAGTCGAAGAGCGACTTCGAGCCCATCAGAATATAGGTGAAACAGGTAGCTGTGACACACGAGATGAGGATGGGCAGAAGCGAAGCCATTGACAGGTCGACCATCAGCACCTCGAGCGTGAAGACCAGTCCGGCTATAGGTGCCTTGAAGATTCCGGCAATGGCGGCACTGGCTCCGCAGCCCACCAGCATGATCATCGTCTTCTTGTCCATGCGGAAGATCTGTCCCAGATTGGAACCGATGGCCGAACCGGTAAGCACAATAGGCGCCTCGGCTCCCACAGAACCGCCGAAGCCAATGGTGATGCCAGAAGCCACCACCGACGACCAGCAGTTGTGGCTGCGCAGCTTGGAGTTCTTGGTAGAGATGGCGTAGAGCACGCGGGTAATACCATGCGAGATATTGTCGCGCACCACATACTTGATAAAGAGCGACGTGAGGTAAATGCCCACGATTGGGAAGAGCAGGAAGAGCAGGTTGTACGTGTTCTTGACAAATCCCGATGTGAGCAGAATCTGTATCTCGTGCACGATTCCATGCAGGAAATAGCCTGCCACCGAGGCGAGCACCCCGATGACAAAGGCGAGGATGAGTGTCATCTGGCGGTCGGAAATATGTTCCTTCTGCCAGGCCACCATCTTGTCGACCCAACTTTTCCTTGCTTCTAAAATATCGTCATCCATTAATATATATATTATTGAACTTTCGAAAGTTCAGAAGTTATAGAAGTTAAAGAAGTTATCACTCCCTTCGGTCGTTAGAAGTTATAGCCAACAGCCTTCTGGGTTGAATATCTATCTGCAAAGCATATGGCTTTAACTACTCTAACTTCTTTAAATTCTTTAACTTCCCCATTTACGAAAGTTGAGTATATTATTTTTTATTTTGGCACGGATTACGCAGACTACACGGATTTTATCTTCTGACTGCCACAACGCTTTCACCAAGGAATATGGCATCAGCCTCTGTGTTGTCCGCGCCTCATCATTCCTTAAAACTCCGAAGTGAAATGGAACCTGATATGTTCGAAGTCCTGCTGTGCCATGCTGAGCACATAGCCCGAGTCGGCGAGGAACACGTCTCTGCCCTCTATGTCCTTGGCCATGTACTGATACTTGCGCTTCTTGAAGTTCTCCAGCTCCTGCGCATCGTCGGCCTCTATCCAGCAAGCCTTGTGCAGGTGGACAGGTTCCCAGCGACACTTGGCGTTGTACTCGTTCTCCAAACGATACTGGATGACCTCGAACTGCAACTGTCCTACGGTTCCCACGATGCGGCGGCCGTTGAACTGGTTGACAAACAGCTGTGCCACACCCTCGTTCATCAACTGCTCCAATCCCTTCTGGAACTGCTTGCTCTTCATTGGGTCGTCGTTCTCGATATACTTGAAGAGCAGAGGCGAGAACGAAGGCAAACCACGGAAGTGCAGCAGCTCGCCCTCGGTGAGCGTGTCGCCAATCTTGAAGATGCCGTTGTCGGGCAGACCTACGATGTCGCCTGGATAAGCCTCGTCGATGGTGCTCTTGCGCTGCGCCATGAACTGTGTGGGCGAAGAGAAACGGACGGTCTTGCCCAATCGTACGTGCAGGTAAGGCTGATTGCGCACAAACTTGCCCGAACAAATCTTGCAGAAGGCAATACATGAACGGTGGTTGGGGTCGATATTGGCGGTGATCTTGAAGATGAAGCCAGTAAACTTGCTTTCCTCTGGCTCTACCAGTCGCTCCTCGGCCTGAGTGGGCTTGGGCGACGGTGCTATCTTGACGAAGCAGTCGAGAAGTTCCTGCACACCGAAGTTGTTGAGCGCAGAACCGAAGAACACCGGTGCCACCTCGGCCGAACGGTAAGTCTCCACATCGAAGGCTGGATAAACGCCGTCGACCAACTCCAGATCCTCACGCAACTGGGCAGCCTCGCGCTCACCCACATGCTGATCGAGCGCTTCGGAGTTGACGTCCACTTCCACCTTCTCGGTCACGCGCTGCTTGTTGGGAGTAAAGAGGTTGAGTTGCTGCTCGTAGATATTGTACACGCCCTTGAACCGGGCACCTTGTCCGATAGGCCAGCTCAGGGGTCGAACCTTGATCTTGAGTTCTTCCTCCAGTTCGTCGAGCACGTCGAAGGCATCGCGGCCCTCACGGTCCATCTTGTTGATGAAGATGATAACAGGCGTATTGCGCATACGGCACACTTCCATCAGCTTGCGGGTCTGGGCCTCCACACCCTTGGCTGAGTCGACCACGATGATGGCTGAGTCAACGGCTGTCAGCGTGCGGTAAGTGTCCTCGGCAAAGTCTTGGTGACCGGGAGTATCGAGGATGTTCACCTTGTAGGGATCGCCATGCTCGCCATCGGGCAAGTAGTCGAACTCCATCACCGACGTGGAAACAGAAATACCACGCTGTTTCTCTATATCCATCCAGTCGGAAGTGGCTGTCTTGCGTATCTTATTGTTCTTTACGGCACCTGCCACCTGTATCTGTCCACCAAAGAGAAGGAACTTCTCGGTCAGTGTGGTCTTACCAGCATCAGGGTGAGAAATAATGGCAAACGTTCTTCTTCTTTCAATCTCTTTCATCTCGTTGTATATATATTTTGAACTTTTCTCAAGTTCTGTATATTATTATTGCACTTTAGCAAGTTCAGAAGTTATGGAAGTTAAAGAAGTTATCACTCCCTTCGGTCGTTAGAAGTTATAGCCAACAGCCTTTTTGGTTGAAGATCTATCTGTAAAGCATTTGGCTTTAACTTCTCTAACTTCTTTAAATTCTTTAACTTCCCCATTTGCGAAAGTTGAGTTATTATAAAATATGTATATCCTAAAAATCAAACACTACATGTCGTCGTCAAACTTCAAGCCCTCTGTACGGTCCTTGATGTAATAATCGCTCAGCATGCCCACAAAGGTGCTGATCTCGTTCACGGCACGGGCTGTCTCGGGCGTTATCTCCTTCTTCTGCAGGCGGAGCATCATCACGCCATAGAGTGCGTCCAAGCAGGTTTCTATCTCGTTCACATCCTTGTCGCCCTTGTTGCGCAGCTCTACGATGTAGGGCAACACCTTGTAGTATTCGGCATTATAGATGGGGAACTTGCTGCTCTGCAGCAGCATTCCGTGCAAGTCGATGACGTCCTTGAGCAACACGCGGTTGATATCGAGATGTCCATACTCGCGCTTTCCTTCCTCGTTCATCATGCGGATGAGGTTGCCAAACCAGTCCAGCTCCTCGGCTTTCTGCTCGTCGGTATAGTCGAAACGGTCGATATACTGCTTGCGGATAACGGGCAGCGAACAGCCATAGGCACGGATAATGTCCTCCACCTGCCACATATACAACAGGTATTCGGCGATACTTTTCTTTCTTAACTCTTGTGCTACAAACATATGTTTTGTGAAAATAATATTCTCATATAATCTTTCCGGGCACACGCCCCGTAGGACAGCCTAAAACTCGGGCAGATGATACAGGTTGAACACCGTGCCTATCAGCGCTATCAGCGAGAAGATGATCACCACACTGCCTATCACCTTATTAATAATAAGAATGCCATTGGTATCAAACTTGCCGCGTATCTTGTCGATGAGCCAGGTAAGACCAAACCACCACAGCAAGGCGCCAAACACGATGCTGAGATAGCCCACGCCCATCTCAATAGGCATGTCGGGAACCACAAAGGCAAACTGCGCGTATGTGGCCATGAAGAGGAACACGATGAGCGGATTGGAGAGGGTGACGAGAAAGGCCGTCAGTCCGTTGTGGAACAATGTGCCCTGCTTGTTGCTGCTCTTGTGCATATTCTTCATCGGGTTGCTCATGAAACAATACACTCCGAAGACAAGCAGCAGCAGACTGCCCGAAATCTGAAGATAGAACTTGTTCTGGGCATTGTTGACAAAATCCATCACAAAACTCATACCCAAACCCGTGAACATGGCATACACGATGTCGCTGCAAGCAGCACCGATGCCTGTCACAAAACCATACCAGCGCCCCTTGTTCAACGTGCGCTGAATACACAAAATACCTACTGGACCCATGGGAGCAGAGGCAATGATACCTATGACAATACCCTTGAAAATAAAATCAAGGATGTTTATCTCTATTGGAAACAATGAATTCATACGAGGTGCAAAGATACAATTTTTTAATCATACAATGCAAATTTTCCGTCTAAAAGTTTGTCCGATGCATTTTTTTTCTTATCTTTGCCATCAAATTTTAAAACTCTAACTTATTAAAAAACATAAACAATATGACAGAAAATGCATTGAAGCCGTATGTAATCGGCTTGGACCTTGGCGGCACCAACTCTGTTTTCGGTATCGTTGACGCACGTGGTGAAATCAAGGCTACTACAGCCATCAAGACCGGTGGCTATGACAACGTGAATGATTACGTAAAGGCAGCTGTCGAAGCACTACAACCTATTATCGAAACCGTTGGTGGTATTGAGAAAATCAAGGCTATGGGTATCGGAGCACCTAATGGCAACTTCTATAAGGGTACTATCGAGTACGCTCCCAACCTGCCCTGGGCTCACACTTGTGTAGTTCCTTTGGCAGACCTCTTCAGCAAGGCTCTTGGCGGACTCCCTGTAGCGCTTACCAATGATGCCAATGCGGCAGCCCTGGGCGAAATGACTTATGGCGCAGCACGTGGACTGAAGAACTTCATCGACATCACTTTGGGTACTGGCGTAGGCTCTGGCATCGTGATTGACGGAAAGATGGTTTATGGCTGCGATGGTTTCGCAGGCGAGCTGGGCCATGTGGTTATGGTTCGTGGCAAGGAAGGCCGTACATGCGGCTGCGGCAGAACTGGCTGTCTGGAAGCTTACTGCTCTGCAACAGGTGTGGCTCGTACTGCACGCGAATTCCTCGAGAAGAGCGATGAGCCTTCATTGCTCCGAGAGATCAAGCCGGAGGACATCACCTCTTACGAGGTAAGTATTGCTGCCAGCAAGGGCGACGCCCTGGCTAAGCGCGTGTACGACTTCACTGGCAAGATGCTCGGTGAGGCTTGTGCCGACTTCGCAGCATTCGCTTCACCTGAGGCTTTCGTCTTCTTCGGCGGTCTTACCAAGGCTGGCGATCTCTTGATGAAACCTCTCAAGGAGTCATACGACAACGCCGTATTGCCTATTTTCAAGGGCAAGGCTAAGTTCCTTGTGTCAACTCTCGACGGCAGCTCTGCAGCTGTTCTCGGCGCAAGCGCTGTGGGTTGGGATATGTAATTTGTCATCATCTTTACAAAAATCCTGGACTTTTTTTGTTTATCGTTCCAGGAACATACAGAATGCCTCCGAAGTGAATTCGGGGGCATTCTCGTTTTTATCACAGATGTATTTAGTGACAAATACTGCATTGTTTTTGATAGAACTGCTGCATTGTTTTAAAGAAAAAGAAGCATTATTTTTTGAACTTTAGCAAGTTCAGAAGTTATGGAAGTTAAAGAAGTTATCACTCCCTTCGGTCGTTAGAAGTTATAGCCAACAGCCTTTTTGGTTGAAAATTTAGCTGTAAAGCATTTGGCTTTAACTTCTCTAATTTCTTTAAATTCTTTAACTTCCCCATTTGCGAAAGTTGAGTTATTTTTAAAAAGAACTGCTGCATAATCGTGACAGAAATCTACATTTCAAGCACTTTTTACATGACGTAAATCAATTTTTCCTCTTATTCCGCACTTTTTTCTCAAAACCTCACTCGTTCTTATAGTTTTTTCGTATCTTTGCACAACCAAACAAAGGTGCGGACAGGATTGTAAACAAGATAACATGACACATCACAGTCGTCCGGCACTCTCATACAATTGTATTGAACATCATTTCAAGTTAAGAATCACATAAGAATAAGTAAAAATGAAAAAGATTTACACAGTGGCTAAATACGCCAAAAGCATCATGCTCGCAGCTGTAATGACAGCAAGCGCTTTGACTACAGTAAATGCTCAAGAAGCAGACAACACTACCTATGCTCCAGCAGAAGCCAACAGCTGGTGGAGAGGCGAAGAGGTAACAGGTGAAGAACAGCAAGTTTATGTATATAATGTTGGCGCTGGCATTTTCGTAACTACCGACGACACTCCCTCTGAGAAAAATATCGACAATGCTGCACTTTGGACACTTTCCAACAACCAGTTCAGCTGTGGGGATTACCACATCAATATGTGGAGTGATTCAAACGCGGGACTTATATGGTATAAAGCAATAAATACAGCCAAAGTCACAGTATTTAACTTAGTAACAGGCGATACCCAAGACAGAGGCTTTTCTTATAAATTATCTAAAACAGAAGGCTGGCTGATATCTTATACACGCTATTTCAACGTTGATAACAACGAATACACAGCAGCAAAAACCAAGAGCAAATACAATGACTTCCTCTTTATCTCTCTTGAACAGAAAGAGGCTTACAGCACATATTCTGCGCTCTACAAAGAAGCAAGTGAATTGACAAGCAACGAGAAAATTTCTACAAGTTTGCTCAACCAGCTGAAAGAAGTCCTCACCTCTACAGCTACAGCCAATTACGGCACATATTCTGCGGACAAGACCAAATTGCAGAACATCATCGAGGAAATCAAGACTTACCTCAACAGCACTTCTACAGGTATCGACAACATCAATGCTACCTCTTCTGCCAAGGCTGAAGCTATTTTCAGCGTGAACGGTGTTCGCAACGCCCAGCTCAACAAGGGGCTCAACATCGTGAAGATGAGCGACGGTTCTGTCAAGAAGATCATGATTAAGTAATCTTCTACTACAATACTACATACAAACGAGAAAGGCTGTGTCAAAGGGATTCTTCCCAATGACACAGCCTTTTTTGATTGAATACTTAGCCATAAAGCATATGGCTACAACTTCTATAACTTCTTTAACTTCTATAACTTTTTTAACTTAACTTCCCCATTCGCGAAAGCTGTTTTACTTCTGCAGCGTGATTCCCATCAGTCCTACAACCACCTCGTTGCTCAAGGCGCGGAGAGTCAGCGAACGGAGTTTCTTCTTGGCGTTGAGAGGCATGTCGAGCATCGTGGCAGCGCCACCAGGCAGGGCACACATCGCCAACTTCATATCGGGAAGATCGCCGGCAGTGGCTGCCTCCTGATAGTGAGAGTCGCGGAAAAGATGACGGCTCACAATACCTGTATTCAGACCTATGCGGTAAGGACGAACGGCAGGCATGGCAAAAGCCACAGCATTCTCCACAAAGTCTTGCTCGATAGGACACCAGTTGACAGGTGGAACAAGCATCAGCTCGTCTGTCGTGCCGTCGGTATATTCCACTCTCACCACAGCATTCTCTATGGCAAACTGCATGGGGTTGGTAGAGCCAGCCATCAGCAGATAGGCATGCGAAGCCTCGCCAGACAAAGGAATGGTGATGCTGTCGGGATAATTGTCCCACAAACTGGTATAGGCAATATTCTTGCCCTCGGCAGGTGTGCGGAACGACAAGCCTGGCAAGGTTTCGAAAGATCCGTCCTTCACCATGCTGCGCAACTTGGAGTCGTCTATCTTGGCGAGTTTCTTCGTTGAACACCAGTCGCCCATTCCCTGCGTAGGCACACAGAGTGTGGTGTAAGGCGAGCGGGGTGTAAGGTATTGGTTCTTGAAGATGTCGCTCACTTCCGAATTGAAGGCAGCATCCATGTTCACCATTCTTCGCTTTCCGTCGTTCAACTGGTCGAAGTCATTGCCCACACCTGTCATCGTTCCCCATCGGTCGGCCGTCTGTTCCGCAACGGCATCAGCCAAGGTGTAAGTCTTCTTTACCTCAACCTCATCATTGTCTACGGGCTTGATGGTTGCCAGCTCCACGTGCTGGAGCTTGTCGGCTGTCAGTTCGGTGTCTTTGTATTTTCCTCCACCCATATTCTGACGTATCACAATCTGCAGCGGACGGGCGAAGTTCTGCTCAATGTCGAAGATGTCCTTATCGCCCACTCTTCTGAACGAGTAGTCCAAATAAGGCGTATGCACCGACGCGCTGTCCCATGCTGCGGGGAAACCAGGACGAATGATGCACTTGCCCTCTAAAGCATTGGGCGTGATGCCATAAAGGCCTTCGATAAACGCACGCGACGAAATGCCCGTCACATCAGAGAAGTCGCGATAGCCCTCGCCTGTGGCACGGTCCATCGTCGACAACTGTCCGAAGTTGCCCGGACTGCTGCCAAGATACATGAAGTCGAGCACATTGGCTTTCAGCAGTCGGTAAGCCTCCTCCGCTCTTCCTGCCTGATAATAAGCCAGCACGGTATGCATCACCTCTGCCATCGCCACATTGTTGATACTCCATTCGTAAGGCGACCAGTCGGATGTGCTCACCGTCTGATATTCCCGTCCATCATATATATAAGGTACGCGCGGGATGTGCCTGTCCACATACTTCGTTGCCAGATAGTTCTGTTCGCCAGTTCCTGCGCCACAGTCTATCGGTGTGTAGATGCTCCACAGCGCTGCGTCCTTATGAACTCGCTTCAGTCCTATGAAATCCTGATATTCAGCCCAGTGGCCGAAATCTTTCAGCCACAGTCGGCTGTTCATGGCTTTCAGTATCCTGTCGGCTTCCTCACGATAAGGCGCAGGATTCTCGCCTATCATCTCTGCCATGCGGGCAGCCAAGAGGTTGGCACGGTAGTTATAGGCCGACGAATGGGTTACGCCACCGCTGTTGTATTGCAGCGCATCGCTTGCCCAGATACAGCAATAGGCATCGTAGAGTCCATCGTTGTCGGGATCCCAGGTGTTCTTCTCCCAGGCGAGATGACTCTTGATGACAGGCCACATCTTGCGCATATAGGCTGTATCGGCATCAAACTGGAAATGCCAGAGCAGCTCGTCGATATACACCAGGTTCATGTCGTAATGGTGGAACTGCTTGTTGTTCTCTGGATTGCGGCAGATGTAGCCATTGCTGTACATCGGCGTGCCCCATTCGTAGGCGCCACGCGAGAGATTGTGCTCCTTGTCCATCACATGAGGTCGGGTCACAGGGATGTCGGTCACCTGACTCTTGGCATAGGCGTCGAAATGAATGCGCTGGCGGTCGAACATACCCAAGAAATCGCCCATATAGGCTGCACGCCAGCCTGGCAGAGGCATTCTCCAGCCCACAGCGCCATGCGTCCACACTTGCCCGTTCCAGGCTCCGTCTGCAGCCATGACCATGGTTCCGCCTACAGGATTCAGATAAGCATCGGGAGTATTGAAGATGACGGAAGAAGCCAAGTCGGAACGCCACTGTTCTGCTGCCTGATAACGCTTACACAGCTCTGAGTTCTTGCCTGTCGACAAGACGGTGTTGTCGACCGAGAAATACAGTTCGGCAGCGCCCTTCTGAGGCATCATGCCTGCAACGGTAGAGAGCATCTTGGGCTGGGCAGGCGCATCGAAGGCCTCAGGACCGTCGAACTTGCCGATGTCGCCGGCTCTCTTAAACTTGCTCACCCTGGTTTCGCATATCATACCCACAATCTCTATTTTCGCCTTGCCAAAATTCTCGGCAGCGAATTTCCAGACAGCACCTTCCGTCTGCGGATAAGCCAACACAGAGAGCTTCAGCACACCACTACCCCATCGCTTGTCCTTCATCAGATACTCACGCTTTCCAGCCTCATATCTTGCCTTGCAGTACTCTACCGAGTCGAGCTGAAAAGCCTGACCGTTGCTTTTTATCACGAAACGGATGTTGCGATGATTGTTCTTCTTAAAGATAGCGAATATAGGACGGTCGCTGGTTTCCAGTCGCCATTCATCCACACTGCCATAGAGGGCGCGTGTATAACGATTGTTGCCATTCACACAGCTAAAACCTCTACCGTCGGGGTGGTAGTTGGCAGTACGCTGCATCACTCCTTGCGCTGACGAGGACAACATTCCCATCATACAAGCCGATACGACTGCGATAGTTCTCAATTTAGTTTGTTTCATGTTGGTTGATGGTTTCTTATTATTCAAGTTTTATATTTTATTCAAGTTTCGCAAGAGGTTTAAGTACGGGCTGAAGGCCCAAAAGCTCTTAGCC
>OBLI01003136.1_pt1 | contig 13040 bp, 13 predicted proteins | sample 1519701 | NCBI WGS metagenome assembly OBLI01 (sample SAMEA3663005, study PRJEB22513) | pig gut metagenome | biome: pig gut; feature: pig-associated habitat; material: faeces | place: France | collected 2012 | reverse complement strand
TTATAAAGTATCTTTCGACATCTGAATCCTGTACAGAAAAAAAATACAGTGTGAAAATACTGTTTTCACACTGTATAATATGTACCGGTCCTAACGGATTATGCATTACAATATCCTTATACAAACAACAGACTGACCATTCCGATGATCAGAAGATGCAGCGGATAGAAAATGTAAAACAGCCACTTTCCTGCCTTGTTACGACTGCCAAGTTCACCGTTATAACACTTAAGCAGCGGGATTGCAAGCAGTACACCGAACTGGCAGAGCTGTGCAAGCATCATGCGTCCGTTGCCAAAGTAGACGATCTGGAAGGACAGTGCCGATAGGCATCCGATGACCGCAAGCGACAGATATTTTTTCTTCTCATCCTCACGGAAGATAAAAAGAAACAGCGGCCATAAGACACCTACGACCGGCCAGTCACCCATCATGGACGCGATGCAGACGATCGCAACGAGAAGGATACGGATTCCATACAGCCATTCCGTCTGATTCCAGATATGGATCGCAAGCAATCCTAAAAACAGCGTATAGATCATTCCAAATCCATAAAACGCAAAATCCCCGCCTGACTCATAGAACGCATAGGCATACGAAGAGATCAGCGAAAAGATTGCAAGCCGTAAAAAGTATTTCCCCAGATTCTTCGTATGGCAGTAGCCTTCTACTAAGAAAAAGCACATGACCGGTGCTGCCGTCCGCCCGATCAGATGCAGTACGAATGCTAAAACCGTGTCGGTTGGTACAAATGTCCATGTAATATGATCAATTAACATTGCCACGATGGCAATCAGTTTTATCTGGAATGCAGTCAGACTGATTCCGGTTGTCTTTGTCTGTGTCATGTTTCTCCTCATTTCTAATGCTTTTATAGATTTCTCTTTAAAAATGCATACGCATTCCCGGAAAAGATCTTTTGTTGCAGCTTCTGATCGAAGCCGGCAGCTTCCATTTCCCTTTGCAGGAAAGACATAGACTCCACGCCTGTGATCTGATCCGGAAAGTGATCTTCACAGCCGTCAAAATCACAGCCGAATGCAAGCACATCTTCCCCACCAAGTGCTAACACCGCATCCATATGTGAAAACAGCATCCGGAGATCTACCTGCCTATCCGCTCCGACAAAATCCCGATAGAGGTTCATTCCGATCAAGCCCTTCCGACGGATCAACTCCCTGATATGAGCATCTGTCAGATTCCTTGGCTGTCCACAGATCTTACGGACATCCGAGTGGGATGCGATCACTGCCCGGTCGGTCAGTTCTAATACATCCTCAACACCTCCGTCGGATAAATGGGAGAGATCTAAGATGATTCCCTGCGTGGTCAGTTCCCTTACCATCTGCTTTCCAAGCGGTGTCAGGTGCATTTTGTTACTTTTTGCCGCTCCGCATCCGTACTCGTTCTCATAATTCCATGTCAGCATTGCAAACCGAAAACCAAGTTCTGCCGCCTGCGCGGCATATTTTCCCATAAAGGAAAGATCTTCGATCGACAGAAATGCAGCATATTTTCCGCTTTTCCATGCAGCTTCCATCTCTGCAAAGCTCTGACACAGTAAGATTTCCTCTCCTGCATCTGCAAGCAGTGCTCTTGCACGCTGATACGTCTGCATAAAAACTTCTTCGCGCCGGCTTTTCTCCACCTGTGCCTGATCCTTCCAGATCGCAAAGATCTGTGTATAATGCGTAAACTGCTTCCGGATACGGAAAAGATCAATATTCGCAGTGTTTTTCCTGAGATCCCCTGAGGTTATCTCCATTAATGTATCTGCATGAAGGTCAATATAATCCATGTAAGTTCCTGTCCTGCTCCTTGCTTTATTTCATTTTTTCAACCAGAAATGCGATCACCCGGTCATAGTTTTCCGGCTGATGCGGGAACGTGCAGGCGGAGCAGTCCTTGATCCGGCTGCCATCCGCTCTCTCAATATACTGCGGTGTTCCCGGACAATCCGTATAACGGTTGAGCGGGCAATAGCAGAACAGGCAGTTAAAATCCGCATCCGGTGCAACTGCGTGGCACGGATAATATTCACATGCTTCGTTTTTAAAATATCGCGAACTATGCTCCATCAAATGCCTCCTATTATCCTTACTATACAGTATATTAACACGAATCCCTTTTTTGCACAATTCGATTGACAATTTCTGCCTTACAGTGTAAACCTAATGAATGTAGGATTACAATATCAAAATTCACGCAGAAAGGAAACGATCATGCATACATCTTCTTTCTTACTTTTAGTTACTTATCACACCAAGCCATCCATGCGGGAAGCCTTTTTAACGGATATTACCGCCTCCGGCATCTTAGATACGATCCGTGTAGAGGAAGGCTGCATCCGCTATGACTATTTCTTAAGTGCAGCCGATCCCAACCGGATCCTGCTTGTCGAAGAATGGGCATCCGAAGCCATGCAGCAGGCACATATGCAGACCCCGCATATGGCAAAGCTTGCACAGATCAAGGAAAAGTACGTCGATGACACGACGGTGGAAAAATATAAGTAAAATAAAGTGTGCGTATCCAAAAAATACCACCCGCTCTGCGGATGGTATTTCCCTAAGATTATGCTTCCTGCTGTCCCGGATAGTTCTTACCAAACCAGGTTGCGATGACTCCGTATGGTGTCTTCGGTGTCACATAGCATACAACGATCATAATAATGGTAGAAAGCAGTGTTGCCATCAGACATGGATTGAATCCAAGTGAGATCGGCAGGATGCCCTTGTCGATTAAGATATACAATGCAATTCCACTGAGGATTCCGGCTACTGCACCGTATTCGTTGGCACGCTTCCAGAAGAGTCCCAGAAGCAGTGTGTGGAAGAATGCAACGGTCATTCCTCCGGTTGCATAGGTGATCAGGGAAGCTAACAGCTCCGGCGGATCACATGCAAATAAGAAGATTACAACAGATACCACGATAATCGCTCCGGTGTTCAGCTTCTTGATCGTCTCCGGCTTCGCATCCGGCTTGATCAGGTTACGGAACAGATCACTAACTACCGTTCCTGCAAGGGATACGACCATTCCACCAACGGAGGACTGCACTGCACCGCAGACGCCGGCAAGTACCAGTCTCGCTGCCCATGCAGGCATAACGGTAACTGCAAGTGTCGGGATTCCAAGATCCGGTGTTGCAAGACTTCCTTCCGGGAACATATACTTGATCGTGAAGCATAAGCCGTTTAAGCCGAGCAGCCAGATTGCAACTACCACTGTACCGATCTTGATCGCTTTATGTAAAGTCCGTGTATCCTTGTAAGTCAAGGTAGTCATGGTTACATGCGGCATCGTACAGGTTGTCACACCCCAGAGGAATGCGAAGGATAATACTGTCTGGATTCCGGTTGGCACAAACCAGTCCGGATTCGTCTCTACCAGAGACTGGATCGTCTGTGTATAGCTAAGTCCGGTACTTCTCACACCCATAACAAAAAGGATGATAACAGAGATCGTCATAACGATACCCTGAATTACGATTGCAGAGGCAACGCCCTTGATACCACCGGTAATTGCCGCAATAATTACTAAGATCGTAAAGATTGCAAGACCGATACGATAATCCTGTCCGGTCAGGATCTGGAAGATTCGTCCGCCACCGGTGATCGTGGAGACTGCAAATGCTCCTAAGAAAAAGAGGATCACAAGTCCGCACAGCCATCCGACCAGCTTATTGTTATTATAACGATGCATCAAAAGCTCTACAAAGGTCTTTGAATTCGTTCTTCTTGCAACGATTCCAACACGTTTTCCAATCAGTCCGAGTACCATAAAGTTCGAGCACATCGACCAGAAACAGCAGACCATCCAGATCGCACCGAAGGTATAGGTATATCCCGGTACTCCCATGAAAACACCTGCTCCTGCGACTCCGGCTGATACCATCATTGCGGTCATAAGTACACCACCGCTTCTTCCACCGGTATAGAACTTACTGATATAATCGCCTTTTCCCTGCTTCATCTGTTTTCTGGTAAAAAGACTGTAGCCTAATAAAAAGATTGTATAGATTGCAAATACGGCAACAATGACCGCTCTTGTCTTTGCTGGAATGTCCATTTTAGTCCTCACTTTCCGGAGCGGCTTTTTCCTGATCTCCTGTTGTAGTTATATCCTGTTTTCTGCGGCGTGGTTTTAACTTACCGGTCGGCGTAACATCCATATCACGGTATACAAAAGTAACCACCAGCTCAACTGCAACAACCATTCCCACGAGGATCACGATCTCTAAAAAGATCCATAACGGGAATCCAAATACATATTTATAATGCGCCACATCACTTCCACCATTCAGATACAGGTTTCCGGTTAAGAAAACAATAAATATACCGAATGTAAGAAGTGTCACCCAGAACTCCTTTGCTGTCTGGTGGAAACGCTCATCTGTTTCGATTTCCTTAAAATCATAATCTCTGCTGTCATAAGAGATCTCTTTCTTTTGTCTGCTCATAAGTTCCTCCTTGCTGTTTATATATTAAGGCATGTCTTTGGGAATGGATCATCGACCATCCGCACTGCCTGAAATTCTCCTGCTTTTGCAAGATGTAACTGTAACAATGCTGCTCCGATTCCTGCCGCCCCATCAAAAAGACCGATCGGTGTACAGGTATTATCCGGGGCAACACGGTCAAGTGCAAAGCGAAAGCTTGTCTCATCTCCGTCGGCTGACTGCGTCGTATCCGCACCCGCTAAGATCTCTTTTCCACATTCGGCCGCTTCCTCGATATCATGTTCTTCGCCAAAGGCTGCCCAAAGACCCAGATACATATTTAAGATACCTGCCGTACCACAGCACATGTTATAGGTATTCCAGTAACCTTCCGTATGGACATGTGGTGCACCGGTATCCTCTAAGCCCTTCACCAGATCGCGGAGCTGTTCCTTATATTCTTCCTTCCCGGTGATCTCATAGAGCTTATATAAGAACCGCGTCGTTCCTGCCGGGCCATGACAATAGCCGAGATAAAACAGATCCGGGTTCTTTGGCAGACCATGTGGAAGCAGATGTCCATACTTTTGTCTGACTGCGGCTGCCCGTAAATACTCCGGGATTCCTGCCACTGCATCAAGGAATTCCTGTCTGCCGCTTTCCTCATAAAGCCGTAACAGTAAAAATCCGATTCCTGCCGTACCCATCGGATAGTTCGGATCGATATAATCCTTCTCTCCACCAAAGTACGTTGGATCAACACCTAAGTAGACCTTCTGTCCTGCTCCGACTTCACGTCCTTCACCGAGGTAACGCTGTCCTGCCTGCACGGCAAATTCCTTCCAGTCCTCACGCCCGAAACGCTTTGCTAACTCAAGCAATACTAAGATCGTTCCTGCATCCCCGACAATGCCCGGATAGGTACACCAGGTATAACCATCTTTTTGGGGCTTTGCATCGGCACGAAGGGCAGCAACAATTGCTTCGATCGTCTGTTTATATACTTCCTTTTTTGTCTCCTCATAGACTGCCGCCAAGGTGAATGCAACACCTGCCCAGCCGCTTGAAAAAGCGTACTGTGAAAAATTACGCTTCAGTTCCCGGTTCGTTCGGAACCGGTAGACCAGATAATCCGCTCCGTCTACCGCCTCTGCGCGGTATTCTTCCTTTCCGGTTACACGGTACAAGGCAAGTGCATACTGAATGATACCTGCCGCACCGGCGTACATACAGACTTCATCATAATAGATCTTTCTGCCCTCTGCTGCATCCTCCAGGGTCCAGTAGCAGCCTTCCTCTGCCGTTCTCTTTCTCGTCCGTATGAAGCGCATGACCGCTTCTGCCGTCTTCAGATATTCACTCATCACTTACACCTCCCTGATCTAGCGTTCCTTATACATATTGGTGGACAGATACTTGAATGCATTGTCCGCTAACATTACCACGATATTTTTGCCCTTTGCCTCCGGTCTTTTTGCAATCTGTGTTGCCGCATTCAATGCTGCACCGGCAGACTGTCCTAAGAAGATACCATCGGTTTTTACGAGTGTCTCGCCTGCTTCATAGGCATCCTCAGCGATAATATCAAGACATTCATCATAAGGAAGATGATACTGGTCGAAAAATGGTGGAAGCTTATCCAAACCAACGCCATCAAATGCAAGTACACCATCGATCGTATTTGCATCCGGATGATCGAGTGACTTTCTTGACTGGACTGCCGGCTGTGCACCGATGATCTTAATCTCAGGATTCTTCTCCTTCATAAACTTCGAGATTCCTGCAAGCGTTCCGCCTGTTCCAACCAATGCAACGACATAATCAATCTTACCGCCAGTTGCCTCCCACAGCTCCTGTGCCGTGTATTTGTAATGTGCCAGATAATTATCCTCATTCGTTCCCTGATCGATGTAATAATAGCCGTGCTCATCAGCATAAGCATTCATGATCACCGATAAACGTGCCATCGTAAGACCGCCATTTTGCAGCATCTCCATGAATCCCGGTACATCCGTTGCCTGAAGCAGTGTCACTCCGTATGCCTTTAAGATCAGGGTACGTTCCACTGATACACCCGGCTGAAGCACAACTGCATAATGATACCCTCTTGCATTGGCAAAGGCTGCGGTCGCAATTCCGGTATTGCCGCTGGTAAAATCTAAGATCGTCTGTCCCGGCTTTAAGTCCCCACGCTTTTCTGCCTCTAAGATCATGTTTAATGCCACACGGTCCTTGACACTGCCGGATGGATTAAAGTATTCCAGCTTTCCGAGGATCTTCGCCTCTAAGCCAAGCTCTTTTTCATAGTTCTTAAAATGCACCAGTGGTGTATTTCCAACAAGTTCTGTTATGGATTCATAGATCTGATTCATCGCTTTCTTCTCCTTTGTAACCTTTTTCTTATCCGTTAGCGGACCGCATGCACTGCATCCGCAAGCTGTCTTAATGCTTTTTCCAATACACTTCTCGGACATGCCGGGTTGATCCGTTCAAATCCAACGCCGGTTTTCCCAAAAATAGCCCCTTTATCTAACCAGAGCCCTGCTTTTTTTACCACAAGCTCCTCTAATTCCTTTTCATCCAGTCCAAGTTCCCTGCAATCTAACCACAGAAGATACGTTCCTTCCGGTACACGGAAACGGATCTGTGGAAGATTTTCCACTAAGAACTGCTTTACAAATAAGATATTTTCCCAGATATATTTCTTCACACCCTGATACCACTCTTCGCCATTGCTGTACGCTGCCTGTGCTGCAACAAGTCCTGCAATATTTAACTGGCTGTATCCGGCTGCCCCGATCTGATGTGTGAACTTATGCTTTAACTCCTTATCCGCAATAATGATATTCGAGATCTGAAGTCCTGCCAGATTAAAGGTCTTACTTGGTGAAGTACAGGTGATGACATGCTTCTTATATTCCTCTTTTAAGGAAGCAAGTACCTGATGCTCTCCCTGAAAAACAAAGTCTGCATGGATCTCATCACTGACCACTACTACATTGTGGCGTACACAGATATCTCCAAGTGCGGTAAGTTCTTCCCGGCTCCAGGCTCTTCCGACCGGGTTGTGTGGATTGCACAGATAGAAAAGATGAATGTTGTTGGCAACGATCTTCGCTTCAAAGTCCTGTAAGTCCATGCCATAGCTTCCGTCTTCTCTTTGTACCAGCGGATTCTCGATCACCTTGCGGTCATTTGCCTCGATCACTTCGTAGAACGGATAATAAACCGGCGGCTGGATCAGTACGCCTTCGCCCTCCTTAGTAAATGCACGTACTGCCATTGCAAGTGCAAACACAACACCTGGGGTCTTTACGATCCAGTCTGACTGGATCCGGTAATTGTGATGTGTTGCTAACCAGTTCTTCAATGCAATGTTATATTCCTCATGTACTTCACTGTAACCGAAGATTCCATGTTCGATCTGTGCGATCAGCGCATCCTGTATGTATGAGGAGGTACGGAAGTCCATATCTGCTACCCACAGTGGTAAAATATCTTCCGGCATACCGCGATCCATGGCGAAATCATACTTTAAACAATTTGTTCCCTTTCGTTCAATTACTGTGTCAAAATCAAGATTTCTCTCACTCATCGGTATTCCTCCTTTTGTTTCCTATATTTCCTACCTTTTATATATGAATTGTATGAATAGATACTAGCACACGTTTTTTTCAGTGTCAAGAATTTTTTCACAGAACCATCACATTACGAACATTTGCTTAACAGATAGCTGCTTATAATAAACAATGAAAAATCACATTGACATGTTGATTTTTTATACGAGATCTGGATCAGTATAAAGCTGACACAAACTCGGCCACTACAAAATATACAGAATGAATTGTGCACTGCAGAAAAATGCGCAATAAAGGAGGTAAATATGAATTATAAAAGATGTAAAATGGTATGTGGAATTATGATCTGTTCCTTAATGATTACAAGCGTAACTGCCTGTGGAACAGCAGCAAATGACAACAGCACTGCAACAGGAACGGAAGTTACAAGCACTTCTGAGGGAAATACCTTCACCTACACCGACAGCGAAGAGGATGCTCCGGTATCTACCACTGTTATGGCAAAGGTCGACAGTGTAAGTGGTAATGAAGTGACACTGAGTGTTGGCGGCGGTGCACCGGGACAGCCGGATGGCAACGCTCCAGGCGGTGATGCTCCAAGTAGTGATGCATCGGATAATAACGGTGACAACACTCCACCGGAAAAACCGGGCGAGAGCACTGCCAGCACAGAAAGCTCTGATGATGCGTCTGACAAGCCGGCGGATGCTCCGCAAAAGCCGGACGAAAGCTCTGACAGCACAGAAAGCTCCGGTGATGCGTCGAACAAGCCGGCGGATGCTCCGCAAAAGCCGGACGAAAGTTCCGACAGCACAGAAGGCTCTGATGATACATCCAATAAACCGGACGGCAACGCTCCAGACGGACAGCCGGGCGGCAATGCTCCGGCAGATATGCAGCAGACAAGTGCTACTTTAACAATCCATGATGAATCCGTCATCAGCGTTCAAAGCTCCGACAAGACTGAATCCGACGGAAGTCTTGCTGACATTACAGAAGGATCTATGTTAGAGATCACCTTCGATGCAGACGGTTCGATCACCAAGATCGTTGTCTCGGAAGGAATGGGTGGCGATGCTCCGAACGGACAGCCGGGCGGCAATGCTTCCGGTGTAGACAGCTATGATGCTGCTACCGAATACACAAAAGATACCACTGCTGAAAATGAAAGCTACTCCTCTACCGGAACAGACGAAAACGCAATCCTTGTTTCTAATGGTGCAACCGTTAACTTAAAAAACAGCACGATCGACCGTACTTCCTCAGATAGTACCGGTGGAGATAACTCCAGCTTCTACGGTGTCGGTGCGGCTGTCCTTACAACCGATGGAACGACCTGCCTAAGCAATGCCAACATCACGACCGATGCAGCCGGAGGCGCAGGTGTCTTTGCCTATGGTGACGGAACGGTATATGTTGCAGATTCCGATATTACAACCAAGCAGGATACCTCCGGCGGTATCCATGCGGCAGGCGGCGGAACGCTGTATGCATGGGATCTGAATGTAGAAACCGACGGGGAATCCGCAGCAGCGATCCGAAGTGACCGTGGCGGTGGAACGATGGTGGTAAATGGCGGTTCCTATACCAGTAACGGTACCGGTTCTCCTGCTGTCTACTGCACCGCAGATATTGCCGTAAACAATGCGGCACTCACAGCGACCGGTTCGGAAGCAATCTGTATGGAAGGTTTAAATACGATCCATCTGTTTGACTGTGACATCTCCGGAAATATGCAGGACTTAAGTCAGAATGATACAACATGGACGATTATTGTATATCAGAGTATGTCCGGGGATTCCGAGGTCGGTAACAGTACGATGCAGATCGTTGGCGGCAGCCTGACTTCTAAGAATGGCGGTCTGATCTACACGACCAACACCGAAGCAGATATTCTGCTCTCCGATGTCGATATTACCTACTCCGATGACAGTGAGTTCTTCTTAATGTGTACCGGCAATACAAATGAACGTGGCTGGGGAACTGCCGGAGCAAATGGATCTGACTGTACCTTTACCGCAGACGATCAGGATATGCAGGGCGGCATCATCTGGGACAGCATCAGCCAGCTTGATTTCTACATGACAAACGGAAGTACCGTTTCTGTCGTAGGTACAGATGGCACGGTATATGTAGAAGGAACCGGCAGCTATACGATTACCGTTGACAGCTACAATGATTCCGCAGACTTAAGTGGTGCTGCTACCGCAGACAGCTGGTCAAACCACGAAGTTGCAAAACCGGAATCCATGTAACGCATCTGCCGTATAATTGACATATCATCGGTTTTTCCATAAAATAGAAGCAGATACCCAGAAGCAGTTAGGCGGATCGTCTAACTGCTTTTGCTGTATCGGTGATTTCCTATATAGATCAAGGTACCAAAAGATGCTTTTAAATTTTATGATTGACAAAATGTACAAAAGATGTTCCACAAACATTTGCAACGCTCATCGTGAACTAACTGCCAACTACAACCATACAAGTTCAGCAAAGGCTTCACTTGTGGTTTTCGTAAGCAGTGGATTTCACTCGCAGCTAAAACCGCAAATAAAAGTTTGCTTCACATATTTTGTGCATTTTGCCTTTTTGAATTTTATAAAACATCTTTTAACACCATGATTCTATATGGCAAAAACCGGCCTGCGTGTGCGGCAAACGCACACTTATTTCATATTCTGAGTTATCCAAAAGACACCACATATCATGTCTGATCCGCGAAATATCATAATTCTCGCTTTGTGTCGTGGTGATTTTACACACATTCTGCTAGATTGTTCACTGAAAGGAGGCAGTCACAACATGGATCAAAAAAAGATCGGTCTTTTTTTAAAGGAACTTCGTAAGGAAAAAGAACTTACACAAAGCCAGCTTGCAGAACATCTGAACGTATCTGACCGGACGGTTTCGAGATGGGAAACCGGCAGTAACTTACCGGATCTGTCTGTACTGGTGGAACTTGCAGATTTTTATGACGTGGATATCCGTGAAATCATTGACGGAGAAAGGAAAAGTGAGAATATGAATGTAGAAATGAAAGATACGCTTGTAAAAGCAGCACAATATGCCAGAGAAGATAAGAAGCAACAGCTCAAGAAGCTGACCGGATGCATCCTATCCGGTTTTGGGTGTTTTCTGATCCTGTCCGGCTTTACCGTATTTCCAAGTGAAAGCGGCTGGGCAGCCAAATTTGCCATTTTAGGAGCGATTCTTATCGCTGTCGGAATCTTTCAAATTCTGAAAAAAAACAGGATGTTAAAATCAACCGGATGCTTTGTCATCCTGCTTCTTGTCATGCTCTTTATCGATTTTACGAGCGTATGCTATATCCGGCAGGCACCAAGATTTGCCTATAAGGTAGAATATGGCGATGAAATGGTCATCTACCATGCACCATTTTATTCGGTATACCGGTACGGACGCGATACCTTAGGCGAATATTATCAGGTCTATATAGGGCATGCCAGCCTGTAAGTATGCATAATCTCTTCAAACAGTTCCTCAATGTCCTGTGCGGTATCTGCCAGCACCCGCAGGCAGATGCCCTTTGTGGCATTGCTGACACCAAAACAAAGACTTTGTTTTTTTTCATTCTCCTGCATCTCTTCCTGTTTTTTTCGCAAAAGATCAAGCAGCTTTTCCTGTTTTTCTCCCTCTCCATAGTAATAGAAGGTTCCCTGATGGGTATAGCCATCGAAAAAAAGCATTCCGGTAAGATCCATACACTCCGGCTCTAACAGACAGTGATCGAACCATGCAATTTTCCCATCCACCCGGACTTCTACCCGGTTGCGGTAATGCATGAAGGCAAACTGCTCCCCCATTCCGATACGCCCGGCTGCAAAAATATCCGTGTAGACGAATTCGCTTTTCGCGGAAAGCTCGATCAGAATATTACTGTCATAGCAGCTTCCCCGAAATGGGATCACTGCCTTTGGTTCATAAAAAAGGGAAGCGTGATCCTGTACTACAATGTGCTGATGCCGCTTTGCGCCCGTCTCTCCGGTATCAAAGATCTTTGTATAGGACTGCTCTGTCAGCCGTGTCTTCGTATCCCTGCCACACACAATCTCATAGTCGAAGGAATCTCCTTTTAAAATGCCGGCAGATGCCATCATCAGTACAACCGTAAGGCGGTCTTTCCCCAGATGCGGTGTTCCGATTTTCAGCGGACTGGTAAAATAGCATTCCGTCAGGACACTTCTGCCCTGACTTACGCCCACCTCTAACTTTAACTTTGTTTCTGTTTCCATAAGCAATCCCTACCCCAGATCTTCCAACAATACCTGTTTTTTTATCCAGCGGATCACCTCATCCACACTGTCTCCCTGCATCAGGTTCGTAAACAGGAAGTCACGTCCTTTCCGCATCCGCTTCGAATCCTGCTCCATCACTTCTAAGCTTGCTCCTACCATCGGTGCAAGATCAGTCTTGTTGATGACTAAAAGATCCGAACGTGTGACACCCGGTCCGCCCTTCCGCGGGATTTTCTCACCCTGTGCCACATCAATGACATAGATCGTCGCATCCGCAAGATCCGGACTGAAGGTCGCAGAAAGATTATCTCCTCCACTTTCGATAAAAATAATCTGGACATCCGGGAACTTTTCTGCCATTTCCTCCACTGCTTCGAGATTCATGCTGCAATCTTCACGGATCGCAGTATGCGGGCATCCACCCGTCTCCACACCCATGATCCGCTCAGCCGGCAGGGCAGAATTCTTGATCAGGAATTCCGCATCTTCCTTGGTATAAATATCATTTGTGATGACACAGATCGAATATTCTTTTGACATTTTTCTCGTTAATCGTTCGATCAGTGCTGTTTTTCCGGAACCAACCGGACCACCAACACCTATTTTTACATATGACATAGATCTAACCCCTTTTCTTTTTAAGACATATACTGCCTTGAATATAATATCTCATGGTTCATGCAATGGATCTCATAGCCCATACCGGATACACCAAGGTCATCCTGGCTGATCTCCATTGACTTTTTTACCGCCTGTGCCAGCAAT
>OBLI01003135.1_pt1 | contig 13041 bp, 11 predicted proteins | sample 1519701 | NCBI WGS metagenome assembly OBLI01 (sample SAMEA3663005, study PRJEB22513) | pig gut metagenome | biome: pig gut; feature: pig-associated habitat; material: faeces | place: France | collected 2012 | reverse complement strand
ATACCGCCCTTTGATTTCATGATCCGGGCAACTGCATCATCAATCAATGTATAGAAATACTCGATGCCTGCAGCTTCAAATGCATCTTTAAATTCATTGTCGAAAATTTCCTGAAAAATATCCTTAAAGGTATGATCGTATTTCTTTGAAATGGTATCCTTGGTCGCAAACCACAGATCCTGTTTCAGATCCAATGCATACTTAAAACAGCTTCTTGCAAAGCTTGCAATCGACTTGTCCACATTGTGCTGTCCCTGAATCACACCCGGTCCGTCAAATTCATGAATGGTGATGCGTTCCTCTTTTCCATCTGCACCGGTAAATACCAGTTCTGCCTTTCCGGCACCCGGAACCTTCATCTCCACTGATTTGTATACATCTCCGTATGCATGTCTTGCAATGGTGATCGGCTGTTTCCAGTTCTTGACACATGGTTCAATGCCCTTTACCTGAATCGGGGTACGAAACACCGTTCCGTCTAACATCGCACGGATCGTTCCGTTCGGACTTTTCCACATTTCTTTCAGATTATATTCCGTCATACGAGCAGCATTTGGAGTGATCGTTGCACATTTTACCGCAACTCCGTATTTCATTGTGGCATTTGCAGAGTCAACCGTCACCTGATCATTTGTCTCATTGCGATGCTCCAGACCCAGATCGTAATATTCGGTCTTTAAATCAATAAAAGGAAGTAACAATTCATCCTTTATCATCTGCCAAAGTACGCGGGTCATCTCATCTCCATCCATCTCTACCAATGGAGTGCTCATCTTAATTTTTTCCATGTTTCAGTACCTCCTTATTGCATATCTGTTCCTGTAACAACAGTAACTATTCATGATTCCGATATTCCATGATAATTGCCACGGCTCTGAATCGTAACAAGCCTATTGTATTGCAACCTGTTCAGCTGTGTCAAGTTTTGTTTTTCTCTCCACCTATAAAGGTGGGAGTCTCATCTACTTTCAAGATGAAACAAATATGAAACAGTGACAAGCCGCATGCATAGAATGAACTATAAACCAAAACATGGAGGTAAACAAAATGAGCGATTTAGCTGCTACAAACTGCTCATGCGGTAGTTCTTCAAACTACTGCTCAAACATTATCTGGATCCTGCTGCTCTTATGCTGCTGCGGAAACAATAATGGATTGAATTTCTGTGACGGAGGAAATGGATGTGGTATGAACAGCTGCTGGATCATCATCCTGCTGCTCTTCTGCTGCAACGGTGGCAATTCCGGCTGTGGTATTTTCTAATCACACATCTATGAAACCGAAAAAGGCAGGGAAACCTGCCTTTTTTCCTATTTTATTCAGTAATTATCGTCCTTTTTTCTTCGTTCTGTCGTTATTATCCCGCTTTTGGTTATTTTCTTTTCGTTGTTTTTCCATCTGTCTCATACAGTTTTCATCCAACTCATATACTTTATTCCCATTTATGATCAATCGACCCATAGTTTTTTACTCACTTTCTTTCCTCTATAAGGTTAGTATATGCGTTTTTGATCAATGTGGAATATTATCCATTCTTGTCTCATAATCTGAAAGAAAAAAGGAAAAAAAATGAGCGAAGAAAACAAGACTACAGAGGCATACATACCGACACCCCTGGATGAAAGTGTGCAAAACCGGCCACTCCTTCTTTTGAAAACAGCGATTCCCTATCTCCCGCCCAGTCAGGGACGGATGCTTGCCATGATCGTAAAAATCATGGAATTGCAGAGGGTAAACGAGATGTATGATGCCGGCGCTCCTGAGCTTGCCATGTGCGAAGGCATGAGCAACAACTCCCGCATGTGTCAATTGCTGGAAGCCATCAAACCGTATTGTGTATCGGAGGAGCTTGGAACCATTGATTTCTTATTGAATATACTATCGGTAGCGGATCTGTCCGGTGAATTATTTTCGTAGAAAGGATATTTTATGACACTCGAAGAATTACTTACAAATTACCCAAATCTGACTCCTGAAAAAAGAGAATTTTTACGTCTTTTTGCAAATATGCCAAAGACAAACAACACCTCCGCCATGATGCGCGAATTAAATCGCGCCAAAGCGGAGGCAAATCAAAAAAACATTCAATTTTCCAAAGAGGAGCAGCATCTTGTATACGAGCTTCTTACCGCCAACCTTCCGCCGGAAGAAAAGCAGAAGGTTGATCGTATGATGCTTCTGTTAGAAAAGTTTGGTATGGCTTAGGAATCATTCCTCAGAATTGTCTACCTTGCTTGCTCTCGCTGCAACCTCGCGTTCCTGAACATCACCCGGTGCCTGCTCATAACGGGCAAATTCATAAGAAAATACTCCGGCACCACCGGTCATCGAACGCAAATCTGTATTATATCCATAGAGCTCTGTGTACGGAATGTCTGCTACAATTTCCTGTTTTCCATTCTCTGTAGGATTCATTCCGAGCACACGGCCTCTTCTCTTGTTCAAATCTCCCATAATATCTCCGGTATAAGCATCCGGAACGACTACCTTCAGGGAAGCGATCGGCTCTAAAAGTACCGGACTTGCTTCCATAAATCCCTTCTTAAATGCCTGTGTGGCAGCAACCTTGAATGCCATCTCCGAAGAATCTACCGGATGATAGGAGCCATCATAAAGCACCGCCTTGACACCGACAACCGGATAAGCAGCCATCGGTCCTTTTAATACCGCTTCCGCAATACCCTTTTCAACTGCCGGGAAGAAGTTCTTCGGAACTGCGCCACCAACAACGGTCTGCTCAAATACATAAGGAGTATCCAGGTCACCAGACGGCTCAAAGGTCATCTTTACATGTCCGTACTGTCCATGTCCGCCGGACTGCTTCTTGTATTTGTACTCCACATCCGCTTTCTTGCGCAGCGTCTCACGGAACGCAACCTTTGGTTTGCTCAGCTCAATCTGTACTTTATATTTGGTCTCAAGCTTGCTTGCCACTACTTCCAGCTGCTGTTCGCCGATACCGTAGAGCAATGTCTGACCCATCTCACTGTCATTCACGATCTTGAGTGTCGGGTCTTCCTGTACCATTTTCTGAAGTGCCTGAGAAATCTTGTCGTCATCTCCCTTGTTGACAGGCTTATATCTCATGTATGTATACGGTGTAGAGGTAGCGGTACGGATATACAGGATCGGATTTGCCTTAGTTGAAAGCGAATCGGTGGTACCTGCCGAAGAAAGCTTCGCCAATGCTCCGATATCTCCCGCATAAAGTTCTTTTACTTCCTCTGCCTTACTTCCGCGAAGCACATACAGCTTTCCGATCTTTCCTTCCACGTCTTTGTGATGATTGTACATCAGATCGTCCGTCTTTAACACGCCGGAATTTACCTTGATCAGCGAATACTTTCCGATAAACGGATCGACGATCGTCTTGAATACATAGGCACTCTTTGGCTTTGCAAAATCATAATCCGCCTCGTATACCTCGTTGGTCTTGGCATTGATGCCGGCCACCTTGCATTTTTCAGGGCTTGGAAAATATTTTACGATGTCTACCATCAGGGTGTACATACCTCTTGCCAGCACGTTAGAGCCCATCAAAACCGGAACAATCGTGCCCTCTGCCACATTGACACGAAGTGCCATACGAATCTCATCATCGGAAAACTCTTCACCGTTAAAATAACGGTCCATAAATTCTTCGCTGGTCTCAGCCACAGACTCCATCAATGCTTCACGGCAGATTTCCAGATTTGCCTGTGAATAATCCGGAACATCGCATTTTTCCACGGTTCCGTCATCCTTCCAACGTTTTGCGCGCTGCTGAAGGACATTGACATATCCTACAAATTGCTCGTTCTCACGGATTGGCAGATGGAACGGAGCAATCTTCTTTCCGTATAACTGCTGCAGTTCTTCCACCACCTGACGATAGCTTGCGTTATCTATATCCATATCGGTCACAAAGAACATACGCGGGAGATGATATTTCTCACAGATTTCCCATGCTTTCTTTGTTCCTACTTCGATTCCTGCTTTACCGGATACAACGATGATCGCTGCATCTGCGACTGCCGCAGCCGCCTCCACTTCACCTACAAAATCAAAATATCCGGGAGTATCTAAAATATTAATTTTACTGCCTTCCCACTCGATCGGAATCACCGATGTACTGATCGAAAACTGTCTTTTTACCTCTTCCTTGTCATAATCCCCAATCGTGTTGCCTTCACTAATCTTGCCCATACGGGTTGTGATACCAGCTAAGTATGCCATTGCTTCGGCTAAGCTGGTTTTGCCCGCCCCTCCATGGCCAAGTAATACGACATTGCGTATTTTTTCAGTTGTATAAATGTTCATAGTAAACACCCTCCTTTTACTGATGATTTATGTATATTTTACTAAATACACAATCCATTTACAACTATTTTATTCATTTTTCACATAAATAATTTTCTAGCCAGCAAATTGTATGGTTAATTCTGACAATTTGAGCATCTAATATCAAAAAATAAAGTTAAAATTATCCCAAAAAATTTGTAATCTTATCAATATAATACAGCGGTAGATTGGTCATCCACTCCTGCACCCGATAATCCGACATGGAAGTGCGGATCGCATATTTCGGATGATATTTTTCGCAAAATGCTTTTAAACTTTTTGCCCGCAGATTCTCCTCCGCTTTGACTTCCACCGGGACAACCGTCGTACTGCCCTGCAACATAAAATCAATTTTCCCCGTGGAATTCGGTGTAGAATAATAATACGGGGTCAATCCCGCTTCCGCTACAAGCTGCTGCAGGACATACTGCTCGGTCAGTGCCCCTTTGAATTCGGTAAAAATACGATTGCCGTCTATGATGACCTGCGCATCCAGATCCGTCATGGCAATTAACAGCCCGATATCTACCATAAAAATTTTAAATGCATCCAGATCCATATATGCTTTCAACGGTAGTGCCGGTTTACTGACACGGTTCACCTTGTGGATCAGTCCGCAGTCCAACAGCCATTGTATTGCCAGTTCAAAATCTTTTGCACGTGCCCCCTCGCGAACCTGACCGTAAATGTATTTCTTATTTTCTTTTGCCAACTGCATCGGAATGGAATTCCAAACCAGATTCAGTCTTGGAACAAGCGCAATTTCCGCATGCTTGGAAAAATCCTGCTGATAATAATTCAACAGATTTTTTTGTATCTCCCGCACTCGAATAAAATCTCCGGTGTCAACAAACGTCTGTACCGCTTCCGGCATTCCACCTACATAATAGTATTCACGCAATCGGTCAATATATTTGGAACGAAATGCCGTCACAAGCTCCATGTCATCCCCCCGCAACAGCTCGGCGTATCGTTCCTCTCCCCTTGCACATAAAAATTCCTGAAAGCTAAGGGGATAAAGATCCATAAAATCCACTTTTCCAACCGGGAAAGATGTTCCCTGATGCAAAGCGACCCCGAGCATGGAACCGGCAGCAACAATCGCATACTGCGGCGCATTCTCATAAAAATATTTGAGAGAGGTAAGTGCCCGCGGTACCTCCTGCACTTCATCAAAGATCAAAAGTGTATGCTCGGCATCAACCGGTACCCCGCACTCCGCGCGAATCGCCAGAATCAACCGTTCAATATCCAGTTCTCCTTCAAACACCTGCTTCATGCGTGTATTACTGTCAAAATTGACATAAGCCACATTCGTAAAACAGGTTCTTCCAAATTCCTTCATCAACCAGGTCTTACCCACCTGTCTGGCTCCACGAATAATCAAAGGTTTCCGGTTTTCTTTATCCTTCCATTGTTTTAATTTATCTAATGCAAAACGTTTCATACGATCATCTCCCCAAATGTATTATATGTGTTTTACAATATAATAGTCCTCAAAAATGTTGACGTCAACATTTTTGAGGACGTAAAGCTGCTTTCTTTATACATTTTTCAGGTGATAATATTGACATCTTGAGCACAATGACAAACATTATATAAAAAGTTTAGATTTTCAAAAAATAAAGATATCATTTTTTCTGACAAACGTTCTCTCAACTTTTTCACTTTAAAGCGTCGATGGTTTGTGTTATAATAAAAAAATCTATGAAATGTGAAATAAGGAGCAGATACATATGTCTTTTGAAAAAATCGGTTTTATCGGACTGGGTCTCATCGGCGGCTCCATCGCCAAGACGCTGAAGCGTCTGTATCCCGATGTCAAACTCTATGCGACCTCCGGGCATCTGTCTACGGTGACAGCCGCTTATGCAGAGCATACAATTGAAAATAACGAACTGCTTGATATGGAGACGATCGCAGGCTGCGATCTGATCTTTCTGTGCACTCCGGTGCAAAAAAACATCGAATATCTGCGGGCACTCAAGCCGTTTATCCAACCGGGTACGATTATCACGGATGTGGGCAGTACCAAATCAGATATTCATGCTGCCGTCATTGAAGAAGACATGGAGCAATATTTCATCGGCGGACATCCGATGACCGGTTCCGAGCAGACCGGTTTCTCTAGTGCCTCCGAGTATTTATTGGAAAATGCGTACTACATCCTCACTCCAACAAAAGCGGTTCCAACCGACAAGGTCGAGGATCTGACCGCGCTGGTCAAATCAATGGATGCCATCACGCTGGTGCTGGACTACAAGCTCCACGACTATGCTACCGCAACCATCAGTCATGTACCGCATATCATCGCCTACAATCTGGTCAATCTGGTCAAGCAACTGGATGACGAAAATGAAACGATGAAAACGATTGCCGCCGGAGGATTTAAAGACATCACGCGAATCGCCTCTTCCTCTCCTGTCATGTGGGAAAATATCTGTCTGTCCAACAGCGAGCAGATCCTGAAGGTATTGGATCTCTACATCCAGTCGCTGGATAAGACCAGACAAAAGATTGTGGAGAAAAAAGGCGGCGACCTGCTTGACTACTTCCAGTCAGCCAAGGATTACCGAGATTCTTTTTCGATTCAAAAATCCGGTCTCATCAAACAGATCTATGAAGTGTATGTCGACCTCATTGATGAGGCGGGCGGAATCGCAACGATTGCTACCCTTCTCGCCAGCAACAATATCAGTATCAAAAATATCGGTATCATACATAACCGGGAATATGAAAACGGCGTACTTCGCCTCGAACTATACGACAATGACGGACTGGAGAAATCCATCCGGTTATTAAAGAAACATCACTATGTAATATATGAACGTTAGGAGTCAGCTTATGGATATGATCATCAATAAATCAAAGGGATTGCGTGGAGAGTTGACGATCCCCGGAGATAAATCCATCTCCCACCGCGCCATCATGTTTGGTGCTTTAGCAAATGGGACAACCAGAATCACGAACTTTTTACAAGGGGCCGATTGTCTGTCAACGATCTGCTGTTTTCAGGCAATGGGAATCGACATCGAAAATAACATCTCCGATGTAATGATTCACGGAAAAGGATTGCACGGTCTGCAGGAGGCAGATCATATGCTGGATGTGGGAAACAGCGGAACGACTACCCGCCTCATCAGCGGTATCTTAGCCGGTCAAAATTTTTCTACTACGTTGAACGGAGACGCTTCCATTCAGAAACGCCCGATGAAGCGGATCATGGAGCCGCTGTCTCTGATGGGTGCAAATATCAAAAGCATGAAGGATAATGGCTGTGCGCCGCTTGAAATTCACCCGTCAACGCTGCATGGCATCCACTACAACTCTCCTGTCGCTTCCGCACAGGTCAAATCCTGTGTATTACTGGCGGGATTATATGCAGATGCGCCGACAAGTGTCACCGAACCGGTGTTATCCCGCAATCATACCGAATTGATGTTAAATGGTTTTGGTGCAAACGTCACCTCGGTTGGTACAACCGCAACAATCCAGCCAAATCCAGCACTGATCGGACAGGATATTGCTGTACCGGGAGACATCTCTTCTGCTGCATACTGGATCGTAGCCGGACTCGCTGTACCAAATTCGGAACTGGTACTGAAAAATGTCGGCATCAATCCGACCCGTGACGGTATCCTTCGTGTGGTAGAAGCAATGGGTGCTGATATCAAGCGGGAAAATGTACATACGGTTTCAGGCGAACTCGTCTGCGACCTGATCATAAAAAGCAGCAGTCTTCACGGTACCACTGTTGGCGGCGAACTGATTCCGACACTCATTGATGAGATTCCCGCAATCGCTGTTCTTGCCTGCTTTGCAGAGGGCGAGACCATCATCAAAGATGCTCAGGAATTGAAAGTCAAGGAATCCAACCGTATCGATACGGTCGTTGAGGGTCTTCGCGCAATGGGGGCTGATGCAACTGCAACCGACGACGGAATGATCATCCACGGTGGCCGGCAGCTTCACGGTGCTGTCATTGATTCCCATCTGGATCACCGCATTGCCATGTCTTTTGCGATTGCAGGACTGCTGTGTGATGAGCCAACGACGATTCTTTCCGCCGACAGTGTAGCGATCTCCTATCCGGATTTTTATGAATCGATCACCAAAATTTCGGTATAAATATGACAGTAAATACTACACCCCTTAGACACTGTCTAAGGGGTGTAGTACACACTATTAACAACTATCATTGAGAAACACACTATCATGCACTATAATAGACTATAATTCACTATAATTTCAAATCAAAACTATAATCCACTATAATCCACTATAATTCAATATTTATATAAGTCTTTTCTATCATCCCATGTCAAAACTTAAAACGGATTATAGAACCGACTCCCATCATGAAATGTAATCACAAGCGCAGCTACTGTGAAAACAACAGTGACGATCAAAACCAGATAATCATTGCGTTCCAGTTCTTTCGCCGAATACCACGTACGCTTTTTATGCTTTCCAAAACCGCGAAGCTCCATGGCATTGCTCACGACCTCGATTCTCTCCATACTGGAAAAAATAAGCGGAAACAAGATAGCAGCCATGTTCTTGATCCGGCTCATAAGAGGAGCCTTCGAGGACATCTCAATTCCTCTCGCCTCCTGCGCATTTTTGATCTTTTTAAAATCATCCTGTACATCCGGAATATAACGAAGCGCAAGTGCTACGGAATACCCGATGTTATAGTGAATGCCCACTTTATTTAAAGCCGCTGCAAATTCACTTGGATTGGTCGTGACAATAAACATAAAAACAGCCGGAATGACTGTCAGATATTTGATCATCACATTAAATTCATAAAACAGCTGTTCCGCTGTCACCACGTAACGACCGGCAATCGGAAAAAGAATCGTCTGCGTTCCATAAATCTTTGTTCCCTGATCCGGAGAAAACAGAAAAATTGCAATCAAATTGATACAAAGAAACAACATAATAAACTGAAACACGGTACCAACCTGTCTCCACTGTGTTTTTGAAACTGAAAAAATAACGAAACTACATACCAGCATCACAAGCAGAACTCTTGTGTCATAGGACAACATACTTGTAATCGACCAAAGAAGAAAGAATACAAGCTTCGTAAAGCCGCTGAGACGATGAATCCATGTGTCTTTTTCTTCATAGCTTAGGACTCTTGACATTTCACTTTCTCCTTTTCTCTCATATTACGATCATATTGGATAAAAAAATCCACGAAATCTGCCGGCTGATCGATCTGACATCTGACAGCCAGATCATAAAGGGAAGTCTTTTTCAAATATGCCTGACTGGCAATTTCTTCATTGGTCAAAACATTGGCCGGTGTATCATCAGCAATCATTTTCCCGTCCGCCATGACAACCGTGCGGTCTGCATATTCCAGCATCAAATGCATATCATGTGTGATCATGATGATCGTAATGCCATACTGCTCATTGATATCCTTAATAAATTCCATGATCTCCGTATAATGTCTGAAATCCTGACCGGCTGTAGGTTCATCCAAGATCAACAACTCCGGCTTTAAAACCAATGCGGCTGCAATGGTCACCCGTTTCTTCTGTCCAAAACTAAGCGCAGATACCGGCCAGTTCCGATATGGATACAAGCCACATATTTTCAATGTATCATACACTCTTTGTTTCACTTCTTCTTCCGGCACACCACGAACCTGTAACCCCAATGCAACTTCATCATAGATCATCGGCTTACTGATCATCTGATTCGGATTTTGCATAACAAGTCCAATCTGTTCCCCTCTTTCTTTAATTGACAAGGGCGCAATATCCGTTCCTTTTAGCAAAATACGTCCGCTGTCCGGCTGCAAAAATCCGCAGATCAGACTTGCCAGCGTCGATTTTCCCGCTCCGTTTTTTCCCGCAACTGCGAGAATTTCTCCCCTTTGAACGGAAAAATCAATTTCCTCTAAAATCGGTTTATCAATTTTATAAGAAAAAGAAAGATCCTGAATCTCCAGCAGTTTTTCGTCGGAAAGATTCTTATTCAATATTTCTTTCGTCCGATACCAGTTTACCAGTCTCTCCCGATAAGGTGTCAGATTCATACTCTGAATATGCTGCGGCTTGCTTTCTGAATCGATTTCACAGCCGGCATGTTTTAATGCCGTAATATAGAGAGGCTCACGAATTCCCTGCGATTCTAATATATCTTCCGAAAGCAGCTGATCCGGTGTGGTATCAGAGATTATTTTTCCGTCACCAATGACAACGATTCGGTCCACATCACGATAAAGCACGTCTTCCAGGCGATGCTCGATCATAATTGTTGTAACATTCTTTTCTTTGGTGATCCGATCAATTAAGTCAATTGCTTTTTTACCTGTCGCAGGATCAAGATTGGCAAGTGGTTCATCGAATAACAGGATATCTACATCATCAATCATAACTCCCGCCATAGATACCCTCTGCTTTTGTCCACCGGACAATTCTCTCGGAGAATTTTCAAGCAAACGATCGATGTCTACCATCAGAGCAACATCCTGGACACGTTTTTTCATTTCATCCTGAACGACGTTGTCATTTTCCAATACAAACGCGATATCTTCCGCAACCGTGAGTCCAATAAACTGACCGTCCGTATCCTGAAGAACGGTTCCAACCATCTTCGAAAGTCCAAAAATCCCTAAGTCTTTTGGATCCTTTCCGCCAATACGATATTCACCGGTAATATCTCCTTTGTATGAAAAAGGAACAAGCCCATTGATGCAATGGGCCAGTGTAGATTTTCCCGATCCGGATGGACCTACAATCAATACTTTCTCTCCCGGATATACACGGAAGTTAATATCGGTTAACGTAGGTTCCACTTGCGAACGGTATTTGAATGTGAAATTTTTAAATTCAATAATTGGTTCCAATTTCTTGACCATACTCTTTCTTACTAGTCTTCTTTTGTCAGGCTAGATGATTTTGCGCCAATTTTTGAGTATCCTACAGCTAAAAGTGTTCCTAAGATTGCAATGATGATGATATTTCCAAGGAATGCGAAAAATCCCTGAGAAAATACTTTATTTGCAGGCTCTGCATAGATCAAAATATCCAAAACCGGTGCAACCAATATCCATGCAAGTGCATTTCCAACGACCTGTACAATCTCAAATAATGCAATTGCTTTTTTATCAAATCCACCATCTTTAATCGCATACTTAGAAGCGAAAACTCCCACCAGAATACCAAATACCGCATCCGGGAATACCCAACTCCACCATACACTTCCATAGAACAATGCATCACCAAGTGCATGTCCGATCAGTCCGACCGCACCACCTACAACCGGTCCAAAAACAGCAGCAAGAAATGCAAGTAATGCAGCTCTTGGCTGAAGGGCTGTATTTGGAATAAATCCTAATGGAATCTGAATCTGAGTCAGTGCTACAAACAGCGCTGTACCAATACCAATTGCAACTACTTCTTTAATACCAAATTTTTGTTTCATCTTTTTATCCTCCTGTATTTTCAAAATTTTATTCCGGATTCAGCATCTGGTAGATGTTGATCTTCAACTGATCGGATTCCGTCAATCCTACAAAAGTAGCTCCGCAGTTGTATTTCCCCTCTTCGACTCTCTCACATCGAACGATGCGGATAATCGCCGGAATCACTTCCTTCGTCCAGATCTGAATCTTGGTATCGTATACGGTTCCAATCTCCAGCGGCACGGTTGAAATAAATCCCATACCTGTGCTTGATAAATCAGAAACATCCACCTTCATCAGTTTCACGGTGGTGATATCTCCCTGTGCCAGACGCTCCAACTGAACGGTTACCTCTAAATCAAGACGTTTGCTTCTGCGTTTTTCTTCCATAGTCGTATCTCCTTCCCCCAATATCAACATTTCTTAGTTACACCTTATCACAAATTAACTGCTCACACAAGACAAATACTTCGATTTATATGCGAAATATAAGGAATACATCCTACTCGATTGCACTTTCCCTCGTCAAGCTCGGACGTGCAAAATCGTATGATGTATCCCTTAATTTCGCACTGAAATCAAGAACCGCCCATGTGTTTTTGCTACAGAATGTACATCAACTATTGAATAAACATGGCATCTCCAAATGAGAAAAACCGATAGCGTTCCTTCACAGCCTCCTCATAGGCATGCATCACATGTTCTCTGCCTGCCAGGGCTGAAACAAGCATCACCAGTGTCGATTCCGGCAGATGAAAGTTCGTGATCAGTGCATCCAATATCTTAAATTGATAACCCGGATAGATGAAAATATCCGTCCAGCCGCTGCAGGCTTTCAGCGTTCCATCCGCTGCGGCAGCAGACTCGATCGTACGACAGCTTGTCGTTCCGACACAGATTACACGTCCGCCGTTTTGTCTCGTCTGATTGATCAGCTTTGCTGCTTCCTCCGTGATCATATAAAACTCCGAATGCATATGATGATCCAGCACATTCTCCACCTTTACCGGTCGGAAGGTGCCAAGTCCCACATGAAGTGTGACCTCGGCAATGTTCACACCCATCTCCCGGATCTGATCTAAAAGCTCCGGTGTAAAATGCAACCCTGCGGTCGGTGCCGCAGCAGACCCGTCATACTTCGCGTATACGGTCTGGTAACGGTTTTTATCCTGAAGCTGATGGGTGATATATGGCGGCAACGGCATCTGACCCAGCTGATCCAAAATTTCTTCAAAGATTCCCTCATAAGAAAACTGAATCAGTCGGTTGCCCTCTTCTACGACATCAATGACTTC
>OBLI01003133.1_pt1 | contig 13047 bp, 11 predicted proteins | sample 1519701 | NCBI WGS metagenome assembly OBLI01 (sample SAMEA3663005, study PRJEB22513) | pig gut metagenome | biome: pig gut; feature: pig-associated habitat; material: faeces | place: France | collected 2012 | reverse complement strand
TATGCCCCTCTGTCTAATTTTTATATGCCCTGATGTACAGTCTTCCCTTCTGATACCCGATACTGATCTGTCCGCTTTCTGCTGTCCGATAGATCCGGCTGCCCGCCTGTGTGATATGATCTACCGCTTCCCTTGACGGGTGTCCATAACGGTTTCCTTCTCCATAGGAGATCGTTGTAACAAGCGGCCGGAGCACCTTAAGCCACTTCTCATCGTTTGAACCTGCCGAACCGTGATGCGCCGCCTTATACCAGGTCAGTCTTTTTTTCTGCGTCCATCTCTTTGTTAATTGCTTTTCCTGCTCTTTTGTAATATCCCCGGTTAAAATACCGGAGAACTCCCCCTGCTGTACAAGTAAGACAAGCGACTGTGCATTACTGTCTGCTCCTGTATTTTCACCTGACGGTGCAAGACAAGTGAATGTCATCTGTTCTTCCCCCTTGCCAAGTCTTAAGGTATCCTGTTCCTTCATATACAGCAGTGGAATCTCCTGTTGTACCGCAAGCTCTGACACACGGTTGTAGCTGTCGTTTTTCACTGCCTCCTTTGCCACGATAATATGCCCGACCGGATATCCTTCTTCTAGTAACTCTAACAGTCCACTCACATGATCCATATCAAAGTGTGAAACAAACCACCAGTCGATCTTTCCTATCTTATGATACTTTAGAAATGGCTTGATCCGGTAAGTCCCAGCCTTCGATACATCGCTGCTGCCTCCGTCCACAAATAGGGTCGCCTGATCGGCTAACTGCATACAGATTCCATCTCCCTGGCCGACATCTAATACGGAAATCATAAGACCATCCGGCTTTTTCACCGATAACACCAAAATACCGAACAGCATCATCCCAAGATATGCCGGAAGCAGTCTAAATCCGGCAGCTATCTGTCTCATTCTCTCCTTCACCATTCCTGAATGCCCAGTCTGATAACTTTTCTCTTCATTATGTACCGTATCCGCAGTTCTGTTTTTGATACTTCTCTTTCTCTCTCTTCTTGATAACACATACCATAGAATGCCAAACAGCAGATAATAGAGCGCGATCTGTACCCCGGACGGACATCCCGTCAACATAAGATTTCCCGGGATATGACCAATCAGCTTACAGACCGCTTCATACCAGAAAAGCACCCCTTCTGCTGGAAGCAGTATCAGCTTCGCCAATCCACCCGCAAACAGACTGGCCACACCTCCAAGGACTGCACTTCCTACCACTACTCCGGAAAGCGGAAGCACCAACAGATTTGCCACAACGCCAAAGACCGGGATCTCATACGAGTAATATGCAGTCAGCGGAATTGTCAGTATCTGTATAAACAGACTGATTTTCCATCCCTTTGCATGCTCGCCTGCAAGTATTACACCAACGATTGCAAGAATCGAATACCGGAAGCCGCTGTAATCCAGCAAAAAAGGGTTGTCCAGTAAAAGTACTGCCACTGTCACACTAAAGGCTGTGATCCGGTCATACGTTCTTCCCACGCACCTTGCAAGTGACAAAAAACAAAACATCAAAAAAGCCCGTCTCGCTGACACCAGATCTCCGGCAAACCGGATATACAAAAGCAGTCCTAAAACCGACAACAATGTAGATGAAATGACAAAGCCGTGCAGCCGGCGAAGGAGTTCGTAAAGTCCCATCCCGATCATTGAGATATGCAGCCCGCTGATCACCAGCAGATGCGAGATCCCGGCATCCTGATACGCCGCTTTTGTCCCGGCCTCCAGTGCATGTTTATCACCGCATACCATCGCTTGCATAATACCACTCGTTTCAGCATTTGCATATATAGTATAATTACGTTTTAATTTTTCTTTTAGTTGAAACAGATACTCACCAAGGCTTTCCTTCGGGTTTGAAGCCGCAAGTACCTGCTTTACCATAAAGGTATAATCGATCTTCTGACTCTGATAGAACTTTTTCTGGTCAAAATTCCCTTCATTTGATGCGCTATGAAATTGTTTTACGTTTCCATTTAAAATAAGGGTAGTTCCGATTGGATAGCAATCGGTATCGAAATAGATAAAAACTGAATTTGTCTGATAGATTTGATTATTAATTTTTAATTTAACATTTTTGAAATAGTATTGAAATTGGTCGTTTACCGACTCCTTTTTATATAATCTGCCCTGTAGCTCTGCCGCCGGTTCTTCTTCTATCACTGCTTCGTAACAACTGCGGAACCGGATCTCTTTTCCGGTAACATATGTACCTGTCACAAAAGCTGCCACACCACTTAACAGTAAAATGAGAAATGCCCGCTTGTGCTTTCTGCAAAGCAAACGATGATTAACGATAAGAAAAACAACTGCCAGTATCGGAATTCCTACATAAAACCGATACCGGCATACCGTAATCCCGGCAATCAGAAGTACTGCAATCTGGGCGAGAAAATGTCTCTCCACTTACCTTATCACTCTCCTGACTCTGTCACCATTGTCTCTGTTGAACTTGTTCCATCTTCGTCACTTCCAACCACATAATCCAGATTCCGTTCATATAGGTCATCCAATGCAAAGCTGTCTCGGTACATACCCTTGGTATCTCCATTCACTGAGATTTGTACCTTATTTACCGTCGGAATTTCCGAAAGTGAATTCACGATTGAATAAATTACAATCGGTTCCTGAATGTTATACTGCTGGTTCATAAAGCCTTCATCCAGATTCACATAGCAGATTCCATTTGTCGTTGCAACATTTACCAGCCCGGTTCCCTGTGGAATTGCTGAGATCATTCCCTTATCGGTCGGTCCGTCTAACAGATGCTCCATGATCAGTTTTTCCATCGAGATGTTACTGCTGTACTGCACTTCCTCGGTCGTCTCAATCAGTCCGTCCCCTGCCTCATTCGAGAAAAAGAGATGGATGGTCGCACTCTGGATCGCATTGATCTGCTCTCCCGGATTCTCGACAAAGCTTTCATTTGTCATCAGGCCAATGACATTCCCTTTGCTGTCTGTCAGCGGAAGATCTGCCACATTAAAGGACACACAGGAGATTCCGGGAATCTGAAGCATTGTACGGACAATCGCAGCCCTGCATAAGATTTCTTCTGACACTTCCATCTGTGCATATGCCTCACTGAACGTGATCGAAAGCTGACCACCATCTAAGTTATATCCGGTCACTTCGACATTGCTGCGCAACAGCTTCCTGCACTCCACCTTTTCCGGTGTCTGTGCGATCACTTTTAAAAATTCTTCGATCATTCCTTCGGTATCGGTATCTGCCGCCTTCGGTGTATATGGTTCTTCTATAATTCTAGTTGCTTCTTTATTCAGATAATATGCATGGTATGTACCATCCTCACCTGTCTGCTTCGAACCACATCCTGTAAACAGTCCGCTCAGCAGTAGTAAAGACAGCATACCTGCTATTATTTTACCCGTCTTTCTTTTTTTCATATATGAATAACCATGCCTTTCTCTATGCAATAATCGTTATGCGATATAGTTCAAAGGTATGCGGACCGTAAACATCGTGCCCTCTCCCTCTGTACTGAATACCTTGATCGCACCTCTGTGCATCAATACTGCATTTCTTGTAATCGCAAGTCCAAGTCCTGTACCGCCAATTTCTCTCGAATGTGACTTGTCCACGCGATAAAATCGTTCATAGATATGTTCTAAGGATTCTTCCGGTATTCCGATTCCGGAATCCTCCACTTTCACGTAAAAATACTGATGATCTGCATTTAACGACACATGAACCCAGCCGTTTTCCTTATTATACTTGATTCCGTTTTCAATCAGATTCGTGATCGCAAGTGTCAGCTTCACCTCATCGATCTCAGCCGTCACCGGACGGAAGCTTTCAAGCACCAACTCGATCTGCTGTTTCTCTGCAATCGGGCGCAGACGCTTTAAGATCTGTTCGATCATCTCGTTGATATTGACCGATGCAATATTCAAGTCGGATGCAGACTTATCCATTTTAACCAGAGAAAGCAGGTCATTGATGATCTTATTCTCACGCTCGATCTCATTACCGATATCCTGCATAAACTCCCGGTAGAGTTCCACCGGTACATCTTCCTGTCCGTTTAAAGAATCTGCAAGTACCTTCATAGAGGTAAGCGGTGTCTTAAGCTCATGGGACACATTCGATACAAACTCCTGTCTCGAATCATCTAACATCTTCATTCTGCTATAGAGCTTGTTGAACTTCTCACAGATCTGCACCGTCTCTGTATATTTATCAATATTCAATTCACCGTCGTTGTCTCCGTATCCGGTCTGGATCTCCTGAATAGACGATGCCATCTCACGAAACGGTCTGGTAATCCTTCCTGCGATCAGGAAACCAAATGCAAAAAGCAGGATTGCAATGATCAGTCCAAGGATCAGCGCACGATTTTGCATATAGGACAAGGTAGACGCAATGCTATCCGTAGAAACACTGACTAACATCACTCCGATTGTCTCCTGAAGTTCCTTCTCCGGATCGTTACGAACCAGCGGGATCGTCATCTCGATATAGCGGCTCTGGGAGTCATAGTTTGAGATCTCACGTCCCTGAAAGCTCTTTACCACTTCCTCTGATATAATGGTCTTGCCGGTGTCAAGATCATATGTATCCTTTACAATATGAAAAGAAGAGTCAATAATCATGACTCTGCCATCGTAAATCTGTGATAACTGTTCTAACTGTGCTGTGATCGTTTCAGAAGAGGTATCATCCACATATCCCGTATCAACCATCTGGTTTGCCAGGATTTTTGCCTGACTTAAAATATCAATACTCCGGTTCGATACTGCCCGGCTCTCATACGCACTCATAATTCCGATCCGGATGATGACCGTAGAGACAATTCCGACCATCATGCAAAGGAACACCAGACGAAACTTCAGACTTTTGAAAAAATCACGTATTTTTTTATTCTTTTTCATTCCTGTACCCTCGACCTGCTAAATCTGCTGATAAAAATATCCGACACCCCATTTTGTATGCACATACTTCGGCTCACTCGGATTCGGCTCAATCTTCTCACGCAGTCTTCTGACATGAACATCCACCGTACGGACATCTCCCGGATATTCATAGCCCCAGACAAGATTCAACAGATTCTCACGTCCATATACTTTGTTCGGATTTAAAACAAGAAGTTCTAAAAGGTCAAACTCCTTTGCGGTCAGATTGATCTCCTTTCCAAGAATAAACAGTCTACGGCTCTCACAGTCTAAGCGCAGATCTCCATTCTCGATCACTTTTGCATTCTGCTGTTTTGGTTCATTTGCACTGGTTCTGCGCATGATCGCCTTGATCCGCGCCTTCACCTCTAAAATATTAAACGGCTTGGTGATGTAATCATCTGCTCCATATTCAAGACCCAAGATCTTATCCATGTCATCTCCCTTTGCAGTCAGCATGACGATCGGTACATTCGAAAAATCACGGATATGCTGACAGACTTCAAAGCCATCCATCTTCGGCAGCATGATATCGAGTAAAATAATATCAAACTGATTCTCCGTTGCAAGCTTTAACGCTTCTTCCCCATCATATGCACAGGTCACTTCCATTCCGTCCTGCTCTAAGCTGAAACGAATACCCTTTACGATTAACTTTTCATCATCTACTACAAGAACTTTCTTTGCCATTTTAATCTCCATTCTTGCGCGTGAAAAATCTTTTTCACACGAATCCTCATTTCTAATTCACCGTTATACGGTCTTTGATCTTCTCAAATACTCCCTGTTTTATCCCACTGATGTTCATAATCTCATCTGTGGCTTTAAATCCTCCGTGTTCCATCCGGTACGCGAGGATACTATCTGCCTTCGACTGTCCCACACCGGGCAGCGTCATAAGCTCCTCTGCTGTTGCAGTATTCAGATTGATCCTGCCTGATGAATCCGTCTCTTTGCTGCATTCGTTCTGCACCTCTGCAGCTTCTTCCTTCGTCAGAATCCGGATCTTCTGTTCGTCTGAAATCTTCTCGGCAAGGTTTGCTTCCTCCATGGCAGCATCCTCCCTGAGACCACCTGCAAGTGCTGCCACATCACAGATACGTGATCCCGCAGGCACTTCATAGACACCGGGATTTTCCACTGCACCACAGATATACACAAAACAAACAGCCGGTTTCTCTGTCTCCACCGGCATATCCTCCTGCGTATCCTTCTCTGTAAAACCGGTTTCAAAAGAAACCTCCGGATTCTTTGTCTGTGTACATCCACACATACAAAAAAGAGCCAGCATCCAAACACAACAGATTATCTTCATTTTTCTCATAAGCAATGCTCCTTATACCTATTATCATGTATGAGAAGCCCCTAATGCCTGATTACATTTATTCTATCGGAATTTCAGGTGCTTTACAAGTATTATTTTCAAAAGAATTTCTTAAAAGATCCGATGTCAAAAAAACACAGGCAGTCTGCTTTCGCTCTGCCTGTGCCTCTGTTCATGCACCAATGTACTTTTTTAAAACGTATCCAATACTTTTTCTAACTTTCCGATCATCTCATCGACATGTTCCTTCTCGATCACAAGCGGTGGAACCATACGGATCACATCTGCGCCTGCTGTAATAATGATCAGTCCCTCTTCTAATGCCTTTGCTGCGACCTTTCCAACCGGCTTTTCGCAGACGAGTCCCTGCATCAGTCCAACACCACGATGCGCCGTAATAAAGTCATACTTATCCACGATCTCAGCAAGACGTTCTTCGAGATAAGCACCAACTTCCTTGACATGATCTGCGATCTGTTCCTTTTCCATCAGATCAATCACCGTGCTTACGGCTGCTCCGACAAACGGATTTCCTCCATAAGTCGTACCATGGTCTCCCGGTGCGAGTGACTTTTCTGCCACATGCTCTGTCATTACAAAAGCGCCAACCGGGACACCACAGCCAAGCGCCTTCGCACTCGTCATAATATCCGGCTTCACGCCATACTTCTGCCATGCAAACATATAACCGGTACGTGCCATACCACACTGGATCTCGTCTAAGATCAGTAAAATATCATGCTCGTCACAAAGCTTACGGACACCTTCCATAAATTCTGCCGTTGCAGGATAGATTCCACCTTCTCCCTGTACAGTTTCAAACAGGATCGCACAGGTCTTGTCGTTAATCAGTGCCTTTACACTGTCTAAATTATTGTATTCCGCGAACTTCACACCCGGCATCAGCGGTTCGAACGGCTCCTGATAATGTGCATTACCGGTAACGGAAAGCGCACCGATCGTTCTTCCATGGAAAGAATGCTGCATTGCAATGATCTCATGTCCGGCATGTCCGTCACGGGTAAACGCATACTTTTTCGCTGCTTTGATCGCACCCTCGATCGCTTCTGCACCACTGTTGGTAAAAAAGACACGATCCATATCAGAGATCTTTAAAAACTTCTTGGCCGCATGCATGATTGGGATATTGTAATACAGATTCGATGTATGCATCAGAAGATCAATCTGCTTTTTCAATGCATCATTGTATTCCTTTTTGCCATATCCAAATGCCTGTACTGCAATTCCCGCAGCAAAATCTAAGTATTTTTTGCCGTCGGTATCATACAGATATACACCCTCGCCCCTCTCTAAGACAAGTGGAAAACGATTGTAGGTATGTAATAATGCATGCTCTGCCGCATCCATATATTCCTGTTTATTCATGATAAAACTTCCTTTCTTCGTCGCCTAAAATAGCGGTTCCGATTCCTTTATTCGTAAAGATCTCAAGTAACAGACAATGTGCGATACGGCCATCTAAAATGTGGACTCTTGAAACACCATTGTCGATCGCCTCGATACAGTTGTTCAGCTTTGGAAGCATTCCACCACCGATAAAGCCGTCCTCGATCAGCTTCTTTGCCTCGGCAATATGAAGTTCGGAGATCAGTGTATCCTTATCCTCCGGATCCTTGTATACACCCTCAATATCCGTTAGGAATGCAAGCTTTTCTGCCTGTACTGCACGTGCGATCGCACACGCTGCATCATCTGCATTGATATTGTAGGTATTGCAGTCATCATCTAAGCCGACCGGACAGATGATCGGAAGATAATCCTTCTCTAACAGATCGTATAAGATCTTTGGATTTACCTCTTTGACCTCACCAACAAATCCGATATCCTGTCCATTGGAAAGCTTTTTATTTACCTTTAATAAACCACCGTCTTTTCCGCTGATTCCGATTGCATTGACACCAAGCTGTTCTACCATCTGCACGAGTGACTTATTGACTTTACCAAGTACCATCTCAGCGATCTCCATGGTGGCTGCATCTGTCTTACGGAGTCCGTTGATAAACTCCGGTTCCATACCGACCTTGCCAACCCATTTGCTGATCTCTTTTCCACCGCCATGTACGATGATTGGCTTAAATCCAACCAATTTTAATAAAGTTACATCCTGAATTACACTTTTTTTCAGTTCATCATCGACCATGGCACTTCCACCGTATTTGACAACGATGATCTTACGGTTAAAACGCTGGATATAAGGCAATGCCTCGATCAGAACCTCTGCTTTTTCCATGATTGATTTCATATATTTTTCGTCCATTTTCTGTTTCTATTCCTTCCCAGAACCCATGTGACACCACACATATTTGTTCTTCCTTTTATTTATTCCTGATATAACTTCCAGGTTCAATCCCTGTTTTATCTGTTAAGAGCGGTAATCTGCATTGATTTTTACATAATCATAAGTCAGGTCACAGCCCCATGCGGTTGCAGACGCATCTCCCATTTTTATATCCGCGATTGCTGTTACCGCTTCCTCAGAAAGAATCTTCGTTGCTTCTTCTTCACTGTAGTCCACAGCCACGCCGTCTGCAATGATCTGGATCTTTCCGGCCTTGCTTTCGAAATAGAGATCCACCTTCTCCGGATCAAATTCCACACCGGCATATCCCATTGCGCAAAGGATACGTCCCCAGTTCGCATCATGTCCAAAGATAGCCGCTTTCGTCAGGTTAGAAGTGATGACCGATTTACTTAAGATCTTTGCCTGTTCTTTGCTTGCTGCATGGATCACTTTTACCTCGAATAATGCAGTTGCGCCTTCCCCATCGCCTGCCATCTTCTTGGCAAGTGTCTCATTAACATAAGAAAGGGCTTCCTTAAAAGTCTCATAATCCGCATTTTTTTCTGTAATCTTGGCATTTTCTGCCATGCCGTTTGCAAGTACCAGACAGGTATCATTTGTGGAAGTATCACCATCTACGGAAATCATATTATAGGTATCTGCCACGATCTCACTTAATGCTTCCTGTAACAGTTCCTTCGTAATACATACGTCTGTGGTCACAAAGCTTAACATCGTACACATATTCGGATGAATCATACCGGATCCCTTACACATACCTCCGATCGTTACCTGCTTACCCTGAAGTTCTATCGTAACTGCAGCTTCCTTTTCCTTTGTATCGGTTGTCATAATTGCAAGCGCTGCATTGTGTCCACTTGTTATATCACCATTTAATTCTTTTGCCATGGTTTTTACACCATTACAGATACGGTCGATTGGAAGCTGTTTTCCGATTACACCAGTTGATGCAACGAATACTGCATCTTCCGGAATCTGAAGTAATGTTCCGGCTGCCTTTGCAGTCTCTTTGCAATAACCATACCCCTCTTCACCGGTACATGCGTTTGCGATTCCGGCATTCACTACAACCGCCTGTGCATACGGACTTTCTTTTACGATCTTCTGATCCCATTTAACCGGAGCTGCCTTTACAATATTCGTTGTAAAAGTTCCCGCTGTCACACATGGCTTTTCACTGTAAATCATCGCCATATCGGTACGATCCTTATACTTGATTCCTGCTGCTGTTGATGCAGCCATAAATCCTTCTGCTGCTGTTACGCCACCATTGATTATCTGCATATTTTCCTCTTTTCCGCACATATCCTGTGCCAAACCACTCTTTTAAGCATTGAACTCAAAGTGATTTTCACTGTTTAACTTAAAATCATAATAATTGAAATCTTCCCGGAAGGTCCAGCCCATATCCTTCCAGAACTGGTTTCCCACTTCATTATTGGTAAAAGCAACCAGATATACCTTACTGATTTTTTCTAATCTGAGTGCCTGTAACGCTTCGTCCACCATTGCCCTTCCGATCCCCTTTTTCCGGAAGGTCTCCGATACACAGACGTGATACAGACATGCCGTTCTGCCATCATGTCCACACAGGATCGAACCGACGATCTGTCCATCCTTTTCCGCGACAATACTCGTCGTCGGATTCCGCCGGATGAAACGTTCCACTCCTTCCCTGGAATCATCGATGCTGCGAATACAGAATCCATGGATCGACATCCAGAGTGCTTTTACCTGATCGTAATCGGCAGTCTCCATCTTCCTTATCTTAATTCCACTTTCCACTTCTGCCACTCTTTCTATGGGAACATCGGTACTAACTCTAATCCTTCGGATTCCTTGAATCCAAACATCAGGTTCATATTCTGAACTGCCTGTCCGGCTGCTCCCTTTACGATATTATCCAGTGCGCCCATCATGATCACACGGCCATTACGCTTATCCACTGCAAAATTAACATCCACATAGTTACTGCCCTCTACCCATTTTGTCTCCGGGCATACGCCTGCATCCAGAACGCGGACAAACTTTTCCTTATCGTAATACTTCTTATATACAGCACGGATCTCTTCTTCGGTCGGATAACTTCCGTCTTCCTTTTTCACCAGTGACGCATACTCTGTTGCAAGAATGCCACGGTTCATTGGTGCAAGATGCGGGGTGAATGTAACTGTGATCTCCTTGCCGGCAGCATAACCAAGCTGTTCTTCGATCTCCGGTGTATGGCGATGTGTTGCTACTCCGTATGCTTTCATATTTTCATTCACTTCACAGTAGAGGTTATTCACCTTTGCACCTCTTCCCGCTCCGGACGTACCGCTTTTTGCATCAATGATCAGTGTGGAAGGATCGATCAGTCCTTCTTTTACTAATGGATACGCTGTTAAAATCGAACAGGTGGTATAGCATCCCGGATTCGCGATCAGTCTGGTGTCTGCGTTTACCTTATCACGATTGATCTCACAGAGTCCGTAGACTGCTTCTTCGATAAACTGCGGGCTCTTATGTTCGATCTTGTACCACTCTTCATAAGTTGCCACATCCTTGATCCGGTAATCTGCACTCAGGTCGATAACCTTTGTCTGTTTTAAAATATCCTCGGTCAGAACCGATGCCAGATAGCCCTGTGGGGTTGCGGTAAAAATAACATCTACCTGTTTTGCAAGTTCTTCTATATTATCATCCATGCAGGTTGCATCTACTAACTCAAACATGTTCTGATATACTTCTGCGTACTTCTTATCTATGTAACTTCTTGAGCCGAACCATCTGATCTCCACTTCCTTATGTCCCAATAACAATCTGACTAATTCTCCGCCAGCATAACCAGTTGCTCCGATAATTCCTGCTTTAATCATATCTCTTTTCCAAATCAGTGCCACAATCTTACAGACCGGAACGCTGTGGCTTCCTTTCTCTTGTTTTTCCCGGTCATTTCCATACGAGGAAATCTTATCATCCTCTTACACTGCATAATTATACATACATTTATGCATTTATGCAAGTACTATTTTCCTGAAAAAGCGACCGTTATTTCGTCATTTTCACGTCTTTCTTCTTATTATATTTATGCATTTCTAAAACGTATTCTGTACGGTTTGCATATTTATATGCATTTTTATAAACCATTTATGTATATTTTTTCGCTTGCGTTCTTTTCCTATTTGTTGTATATTATTTTTAGTGACGCAGAGAGGCTTTTTTCTGGCTTCCCTGCACAAAAAATGAACACGAAAGTGAAGAAAGGAACTAGCATTATGAAAGAAAAAGTTGTCTTAGCTTACTCCGGTGGTCTTGATACGACTGCTATTATCCCTTGGTTAAAGGAAAACTACGACTATGACGTTGTCTGCTGCTGTATCGACTGTGGACAGGGAAATGAATTAGACGGATTAGAGGAAAGAGCAAAATTATCCGGCGCAAGCAAGTTATATATTGAAGATATCGTAGACGAATTCTGTGACGATTACATCGTTCCATGTGTACAGGCAAATGCCGTATATGAGAACAAGTACTTATTAGGTACTTCCATGGCACGTCCTGGTATCGCTAAGAAGTTAGTAGAAGTTGCCCGTAAGGAAGGCGCAGTTGCAATCTGCCACGGTGCTACCGGAAAAGGAAATGACCAGATCCGTTTCGAGCTTGCGATCAAAGCACTTGCTCCTGACATCAAGATCATCGCTCCATGGAGAAATGAAAAATGGAAGCTTCAGTCCCGTGAGGATGAGATCGAATATTGTAAGGCACATGGCATCGATCTTCCATTCGCTGCTGACTCCAGCTACAGCCGTGACCGTAACCTGTGGCACATCAGCCATGAGGGACTTGAGTTAGAGGATCCTTCCTGTGAGCCGAACTACGATCACCTCCTTGTATTAGGTGTATCTCCGGAAAAAGCTCCGGATGAGGGCGAATATGTAACCATGACATTCGAAAAGGGTATTCCTACTTCTGTCAATGGCAAGAAGATGAAAGTTTCTGATATTATCCGTGAGCTGAACCGTTTAGGTGGCAAGCATGGTGTTGGTATCGTTGATATCGTTGAGAACCGTGTTGTTGGAATGAAGTCCCGTGGTGTCTATGAGACTCCTGGTGGAACAATCTTAATGGAAGCACATGAGCAGTTAGAGGAACTTGTACTCGACCGTGCTACCATGGAAGTGAAGAAAGACATGGGCAACAAACTTGCTCAGATCGTATACGAAGGAAAATGGTTCACACCATTACGTGAGGCTGTTCAGGCATTCGTAGAATCTACACAGGAATATGTAACCGGTGAAGTTAAGTTCAAGCTGTACAAAGGTAACATCATCAAAGCCGGAACAACTTCTCCATACTCACTCTACAGCGAGTCTCTTGCAAGCTTCACAACCGGTGACTTATACGATCACCATGATGCAGAAGGCTTCATCACTTTATTCGGTCTTCCATTAAAAGTCCGTGCAATGAAGATGCAGGAAGTAAAAGAAAACCAGAAATAATA
>OBLI01003132.1_pt1 | contig 13051 bp, 10 predicted proteins | sample 1519701 | NCBI WGS metagenome assembly OBLI01 (sample SAMEA3663005, study PRJEB22513) | pig gut metagenome | biome: pig gut; feature: pig-associated habitat; material: faeces | place: France | collected 2012 | reverse complement strand
AGTTCCGCTTCGCTCCATCCACCCTCCGGAACTTCGTTCCTCCGGGAGCCGCTCACGAGGCAGCGGCCGGCCACGCTCTGTCGGAGCCTTCCGGCAACTCTACGACACCCTATATAAAAAAGAGACCAACCCTGTTGGGTCAGCCTCTTATTTCCTCTTCAGAGAATGCATAGGCCACACGAATACATTGTTTCAATTTCTCATATTTCCAACCGGAACCATATTTGTCTGTCAGAAGCTTTGCGAGGTTCTTGACCACTTGCTTCCCGTATTCTGCCCTCTGATTGTAAAGAACATCTTCCTTGATGCGATACCCAATATACCAGTTAGTCAGACACAGCTCCGTATTGAGATGAGTGGCAATACGGTCCCTTGCTCCGTCAATGATTTGGCAGACATCGGTAAAGAGTTCATTCTCTTTCCCACTCAAACCGGAATTGTTCTCCTGTATGCTAATTTCTTCGTTCATATATCTTTATGTCTAAAATTCAAATTGGGTACGCATTGCGTACCTTTTTCCTCTACCTCTCCTCATAATAATACGAATAATCAATTCCTTTCATAAACATTTCCCTGTCATTCACCTTGTCAGTCAGTGCATCTTTCAGCAGTCTCTTGATTTCCGTACTATCAGCCACACTCCTTTCCATTGCTGCAAGATAAGCATATTTATCAATACGGCTCCAATCCACGCACATCCCAAGCCTCTTCTTCAAAATCAAATCCAACCAAATTCTCGTAGTTCGTCCATTGCCCTCACGGAACGGATGAGCGACATTCATTTCCACATATTTGTCTGCAATCTCATCAAAAGACTCTTCCGGCATCTGCTCAATGTTTTGCAGCGTTTGTGATAAATATGCCACCGGGGCGAATGTGAACCCACCTTTGGAAATATTCACCGAACGGATCTGCCCTGCAAAGTCATACAATCCTCCAAACAGATATGCGTGAATCTGCTGAAGTCCCTTCACCGTTCCGACCTCAATGCTGTCAAGTAAGTAGCTCTCAAAAAGGGTGTAGGCCTTTGCCTTGCTCTTTCCATCGATAGTATCTTCACCATAAGTGAACCACTCTATGAATCGCGATGCCTTGTTGTTCGGCATATTCTTGGCCAATTCCACAACGCCTTTAGCATCAAGGACATCGGTCAGCCTCAACTTCCCATCTTGTGCTCGCATCTTCAACTGGTTAGTGTCACTAACCACTTCAATGCCTTCTTTTTTCAGTTTGCCCTTAAGATACTTCCAGTAGTTCCTGTTCTTCGTATAGTCATCCTGCGCATTCAGCACCCCGACAATGTCAAGTACACTGTACCACCATTTGGAATTCACCTCATCCCAAATAGCCCTGACCTCACGGTCATCGAAGAAACGTATTGATATCTTGTTCATATTTATGCCGTTATAATAATGTGTCCACAAATCTTTAATACATACTATTAAATTGAGGGTTCCGACGCTATAAGTAGCCAGCCTTTTTCTTCAGTTTGCCACTCCTCAATTTGATTTATCTGATCTGCTGAAAGGTATGCAACAAGATGTGGTTTGTTGACGTAATACAAAAATAACAAAACACTTTTTGCTGTTTGGATTTTTTCCTCTCTTGTAAAATGACTAGTTATACTATTGAGCGAATACATGCTTTCCTCCATATGACTCTCCGTATTCAACGTGAGGCGATACATGAAACTACGGTAATAACTCTGCTTTTCACGTGGAATAAGCGACAATAAATCCTCCTTCCTAAGCATAGGCTCAAAAGAATCGTTGTAGCAAAAACTAGAGAAGGCTTCCAACATTCTGCGCATGATGTTACCGATGCTGATTTCCAAGGTTTCATCTGGATCTGCTTCTCCCGAATCACAGGCATACGAATACACATGATCAATCATTTTTTTGTATTCGTTTTGCACTTTTTGAACTTCTAATTTGCAGTTAACGAGTTCCATAAATGTTTTACTCTTTCTATTTGTAACTTCGTTACGTATTTTTACAAGATCGAAAACAGAGTGCAAATCATGAGACATTACTATAATTCTGCTATTCTCATTAGCCAATATTATGTTGTTAAACTGGTATCTTAGCAAGGACATTACCCCCACTCTATTCCCGTAATCAAAACTTGAAACTGGATCATCTATTACTATAAGGTACTCTGAGGCATATTTGTCTGTCTCTGTCTTTCCTCCGAATAACTTAGCAAAGAAATAGCATAAACCAAGAGCATTACGTTCACCGATGCTAATCTTTCCTGGTCGTACTGTTTTACCATTCACTAATAATTTGTAGTATCCATTACCAGGGACAAGCTTCATTTTTTTGCAACTGAAGAAAACATATTGCAGCTCTTTATTAATATACTCCAAAGCAATATCTGTTCGTTCTTTCTGTGCTATTAATGACTTTATTTCGCCTTCCAGTAATTCACATTCGCTTTTCTTAGTTTCAAGTTCCTTTTGATTCTTTTTACGATTTTCAACGGCCATACTGTAGCTGGCCAATATTGGAGCTAATTGCTTTCTGGCAACATTGAAATTACCATCCCGAACTTGACCATACAGTTTATTCCGTTTATTCACATATTCATTATAATGTGCAACACATTGCTCCAATACGCATAATGAATCATTCCAATCTTTAATAGCAGCATCATAGCTATCTTGGAAATCTTCAAGAAATGGGTTTATTATTGGATTATATAGATTCGCCTTTCTCTGATTGATTGTTTCGCGTATTTTTTCAAATAAAGCATTGACTTTGTCTTGAGCAAGTTTAACATGGTTCAACTCTGCTTCGTTTAGGCTTCCCCCAAATACTGGCAAGGTAATTTCTATTGGATTAAACAATGTCATTTTATCCTGTAGTGCCGTTGAATACTCATCTGCTTCCTTATTCAAAATATCAGTCAGTGTTTTTGATATATTTTCTCGGTCTTGCGCTGTGATTTCCCGCAGGCAAGTCGGACAAAAATGCCAATCCTCATTCAACAATATCTTTGTCTGCTCTGTTGTGTAATTAGGATGTGCTGCTAAAAGGTCTAGAAGCCGCTTTTCTCGATCGCTCAACTTAGGTGCATCTACGGGCTTTCGAAGAAACTCATTTAGTGAATGGAGTCCTTGTGGTAGTGTAGTTGTAGGCTTAATCCATGATATCGGTTGAGCATTCTCAGACTCTTTATACAGTTTTAGATCTTTTGTTACAGTGTTTCTAAGTTCTTCATACGTTTCCGGCGGCTCGGGAAGTTCCAATAATTTGTTTATTACATCCTCTGTAATGTGGCTTTTTACGGTGTTTCCTTTTAGATCGCGGTCAACATCTGCCCATCCACCATTAGCACGTAAGGATCCTTTTATCTTTTCAAGATAGAAGAGAGGAGAAATGCTTTCCTTGGAACTATTAAACTTTATATTCTCTTCATTGAGAACTGTATATTCACTTTTCTTTCTTTCAAGTAATGTCTTTTTACCCGTAATTACATTATCTATCTCAACTTGCTCTCCAAGCATTACTATAGTATTGATTCCTTCGTTTTCCACCCTCACTTGGTCACGAATAAAATCTTCGTTAAAAACAAACACAGAACCTTTTTTGTCATCTGGGATAATTGCGTCTGATGTAACTGTGAAATCCGGATTCCGTTCTTCTGTAGGTTTTAATAATTCGATGAATGAACGTGCAATGGTTGTCTTGCCGCTTCCATTACGACCAAAAACCACACTAATCGGGCATTCCTTGAATACCTCTAATTCTGTTCCTGATTCGAAGCACCCTCCTTTGATGTTTATTTTCTTAAAGTTTTCAAACATATTTCTGTGTAGATTATTATTTTAAACGACATACACTTGTGGCGTGGCTTTGGTGTCAAAGGGTGGAAATATCATTCTTGGATACTACTCTCCACCTCCGCAAAATATACAAACACCGGTCTCCCGTCCCGAGCCTCCGTGTGCCTTTCGAGAATACCACTCAAGTCAATCTCACCATCAATCCTCTCTCCAACCTTATACACAAGATACTCCTCATCACCCATCCAATCCTGCTTAGGGTAGGCGAGTCCTTTCATCCTTTCCGTATCAGCAATGAAAGTCATCCCGCACAAAGAGTAACAATCTACCCAACCAAGCGGATTACTATAATCATACAACATCAAGAAGCTCGCCGTGAACACCTGCTGAGTATTCTTGTATACCGCTCCGGCACGTCCCTCATTGAACCTGACATTATAGAACTTATTCTTCAGAATCCAATCACGTTGCTCCTGTGAGTGATAGCACCCCACAAGAACCGTTTCTCTCCTGTAATTCCCATAACCATCTGTCAGAGCATCCCTAAGCCCCATCGTCCTGGAGACCTCTTCACCGAATAGCAGACCATTAAAATACACATAAGGCTCAGTCCCGAGATGATACTCCTTAATTACGAAGTCATTGCTTAACACAGACAGAAGCTTAGCGTTTGCGAAATAGTCGCCCCTCTCCAGCCCCAACATAAGGAGCCCATAATGCCCCTCACCTTTCTCATAAGGACAGAACGCTTTGCCATTCAGCTCCCTGAAATGCTTGTTCACCAAATCCCGAATATCTCCATCAGTACGCTGCTGTAGCAAATAGAAATCATATTCAGCGTCAATATACCTGATAAAATCTCTCCGGAACACATCTTTAGCCTCAGCCTTGAATTTGTTGCGAATACTCTGAGACCTGTTCACATAAGCATACAACGCAAACAAGAAATTGACATCATACATCCTTAGAAACAGAGTATCCCTGTCGAAAACCCTGTTCGTGAACTGATAATTCTTATCAAACTCTATGTCTTGCAGATGTAACTCGGCAGAAGTGAACCCGTAGTTCTTTTCAACTCTTCCGCTGATAAAAAAGTTAGGAGTAATATTGTACCCCTCAGTCAGTTCATCCCGATACTTCAGATGAGGCTTATCATTGTGGTACCAATTAAGCTGCGTCTGGATTATATTCTTTGCATATGTGTACTGCTTAAACAACGAGTCACCCTTCGGCGCAGCGTTCTCCTTATAGTACTTGCTGTCACCGACATAATACACCTTCCGCTTGTCTGTCGTCAAAGACAATCCCTTAAACAGATGATCGACAATCTTCCCGTCCTGCTGCTTGACAAGACTACGTGGAGCATCCGAATCTCCGAGGAGAACATCTATCATATCCTCGAAAACGTTGTTGAAGTCCCGGACAAGAAGATACTCCTCCTTCTCTTTAGCATCTCTTACATTCTCAACCTTTGATGCAAAAGCGAACAGAAGCTCCCACAAAAGCACCAATTTCTCATTGAAATAATTATTCCTGATGCTCTTGAGCTTCCTGCTGACAGCACCTCGTTCGAGTTTTCTCTTGAACTCACTATCTGAAAGCAGATTATAAGGTTGGTCAATGTTGAACTTGAAATGATACTCGTTATTGATGTACCTCAATGTGTTAAAAAACAGAACAAGCAACTCCTCATCGAAGTTGATTTCCTTTCTCAGGTTCACGATAAACGGATAGATTACTTTCCTGTCCTTTATCACCGGTTGCTGCGTTCGAATGGTCTTGTTCCAACTCACCTTGTTGTATCCGGAATGTGCCTGCTTGTAAATCAGCACAAACAAGCCTTGATTCTCATCGTAGAAATCACGTAAGGACAAAATCACGTCCATAAGGGAAGTCTCATTTTTGCCCTTCTTGGAACTCATAACGCTCTGCACCGAGTCCTTTTCAGTCGAGATGTTGTCAATCTCACGTTTCCGGTACTTCTCAATAGCTTGATAAAGATAGATTGGGAGTTCCGTCAGCAGTTCCGGCCTCCATCCATTATCTTTCAGTGTCTTCGCATCGGAATCCGAAACCTTGACAGGAGAATCGTCAGTCAAGTCAATGCAGCCGAATCCCTTGCCACCGATATTGAATACTTTCGGAAGAATGAACACGTGGGATTGCGTCGGATCGTAATAATATCCGACACAATCAAGCACTGCTTTGTCATCTTTGAGATTTCCGCGAGAGATTACTCTTGCGTGTTCATTCCCAAAGATAGAATCAAGCAGCGAACGCTTATATTCCTTTCCCTCAAAAAACAATATCATTATTCAGTCTCGGTAGTAGATTCTTTTTCGCTTTGTTGAGGAGTAACTCCATCTGGTTGTTGAGTGTTCGACTTATTTGAAGCGCCACAGGTCTTCTCAATGAAGTTAATGACATAAGTTGTCCAACCATCTCCTTCGCATAAGTCTTCAAAATACAGTTCATCGTTTCCACCGAAGAAATCGGTTCTGAACTCATCCTCATCCTTGAACACATCATTGAAAAGGAAGAATAACACCTTATCTCTGAATACTACCGCAGAAATCACATTGTTTTCGTCAGCCTGAACAAATCGGTTGCCAAGGATCTTATTCGTGGAGTGCTTCTCCTGCTTGATATAGCCGTTCAGACCTTTTAATATCTCACTCCAAGAATACTTATGTGACTCGTCAATCACCACTGTAAATTGTTCGGCATCAGTATAATTCACACCCACATATTCCATTTCCCATCTTCTCTTGAATGCGCTGTCAATAGGAAATAAACTCTGGTCTGATGTGTTCATCGTGGCCAAAATATTCAGATTTGACGGCAATGCCAATATGCTAAAATCAAACTCTTTAAGGCCGTAAATTTCACGAATGATCTTCTCGTAACTCTCTTTGTCCTTCAACTCGCCACTAAGATATGTAGCGATGTCAGAGTCCGCATTGATGGTATATTTCGAATATCCAGGATGTCCCGTCTTCTGCCTGTCAAGCAATTGGAATATGTCTCCGAATATCTGGGCACAGTTACCACGATTAAGTTCTTCTATAACGAGATAGGTAGGCTCGTCGGGATGATTCCATGCATATATGTACGCATTCAGGAATACCTGAGGAACAAAAGAATATGTGATGTCCTCTCCAGAAGCTCCACCCATCTTCGGCTTGTAACAGCCTACAAAACTCGCATAGTCCGTATCCGGATGGAAAGTAATTCTGAAGCACTTGTTATCTTTCACATAGTCTTTGTCAACAGTGTGCGACTTGCCTGTTCCAGGTGCACCGTAGAAGATCTGTTGGAGAGGCTGTTTTGAATTCTCTGCGACATAAACTGCCCCCTGGATGTCACTTGTAGAATTAAGGTATGGCCTGGAGTCAAAAATGTTTATAAAATTTTCAAACGCTTCTTTATATGGATGTTCGGGCGATCCTATGTAAATAAAAGAAGCTTCATTTATATCTACTTTATAGTCTTCTCTTGAGCATTTGAGAAACTTTCTGTCATTTAATTTTTCGTTAGCATAATCGTATATACTTCTTAAATCTCTTCTTGAACCCTCTATATCAAGATTAGTTTCGATTGATATCGCATATTCCTTCAGATTGAACTTGTCAAGGCCACGGGCCATCGAATCTTCTTTCGTAAATATAGAAAAAAGATAATAGCGCAACTGATGCTTCTTGGCAAAATAAAACGGCTTTTTATATTCATCAAGGAAGACCCGTAGTTGTGGCTTTGGACGCTCTGATCCTGTGATGCTAATATTGGTGTAGGATATAAGTATTATTTCATCATCCACTATTTTGTATAATTCACTCATGTCCGTTCTGAAATCGATGTTATCATCAAATTCAGAATAATCAACCTTCTTCCATTCTGGAAAGTTGTTACGGATGAATTCCTTGATTCGAGTAATTGAGTCCATAGCGTATAATCAGTAGTTAGTTATAATTAAATGAATACTCTCTGCCTTAAACCGATTGCGTATATTAACAGAGTACTTTTTGAAGTATTCCGATTTTATGTATGGCTTTTATAACTGCTCCGTTAGTTTCGTTTTACCAATAACCATCATTGCTTTAGCTGATAGATTTCGAAAATCTTGTGCTAACTTGATGTGGCTATCCTCAGAGAAGTCTGAATGTTCAATATTACCGTAATCGGTAAAAATGCAATCATACGGAGGGTCTAAAAATACAAAATCATCTGAAGAACAGATGCTAAAAATCTCTGTGTAGTCTTTATTTGTTATTTCTGCTCGCTTTAATAAATCCTCATGGGACTTTGAAATTAAATCGGTATTAAAATTTTTATACCTTCCGAAAGGTACATTAAATTCACCTTTTGAATTAAATCGCAACATTCCAGAGTATGATGTTTTGTTAATGAAGTAATAAATGGTCGCATCCATGTACTCCTTAGCGATTTTACCATTGTACATATCTCGAAGACGGTAGTACAATGCTTCGTTCTTATTCTCTATATACGATGAGTTCTTTTTCTTTAACGCTTCGTATTCGGCTTGATTTGAACGATACTCGATTTCCAAAGAGGTCAATTCTGCTTTTATTGATTCAAAATTGTCTCGAAGCGCTGTATAAAAATTAATCAATCTGGTGTTAATATCGTTTATTAATGCATGCTCTGGCTCTAAATGAAAAAACAGGGCAGCACCTCCTGCGAATGGTTCAACATATCTTGAATAATCACCAGGTATGTATTGTAGGAAGTTGCAAAGTTCCTTGCTTTTCCCTCCTCGATATTTAATGATAGGCTTCATCTCTATTACTGTTCGTTGTTTATATCAGATAAGGGCCTTAGTAAATCCCTAGTGTCCACCTCAAGGCATCTTGCGATTTCCACGAGGGTAGCCACATTAGGCTGCGCTTTGTTTGTGCACCATTTCGACACTGTTGCAGGGTCCTTGCCCATCTTCTCGGCCAGCCACTTGCTGGTCCGCTTCTTCTCTACCAAGACAACCTTGATTCTGTTCAAATCTTCGCTCATTTCTGTTCTGAATTTGCTATAGACGCAAAGATAGTGATTTTTCTGACAATAAAAATCGAAATTAATTCAAAATACTATAGCTATTCTCTTTGCAGATGACGATATTATAATTAGATTTGCCAAGAAAACACATACGATATGGACAAACAAAGTATCATCCAATACAAAACCTCGTTTGATGCGATAGCTTCTTACATTGAAGGCGAAGACGGCAAGGAAAAAGTAGAAGTCTGGTTTGCCAGAGACCTTATGTCCCAACTTGGGTATTCCAAGTGGGAAAATTTCCAAACGGCCATAGGGCGTGCCATCGACTCTTGTCGGACGCAAGGAATTGATGCCGAGGATTATTTCAGGTCAGTAAGACGTACAATAGAATTGGGAAATGGTGCCACTCGTGATGTCGAGGATTATATGCTGACAAGATATGCCTGTTATCTTATAGCTCAGAATGGCGATCCGCGAAAAGAGCAGATTGCCTTTGCTCAGAGCTACTTTGCCGTGCAGACACGAAAAGCCGAACTGATAGAAGAGCGTCTGAACCATATTTCAAGATTAGAGACGAGAGAAAGACTGCGAGCTTCAGAAAAGCAACTGTCGCAGAACATCTATGAACGCGGTGTTGACGAAAAAGGGTTCGGACGGATTCGTTCTAAAGGAGATACGGCTCTTTTCGGTGGACATACGACAGAGGATATGAAACAGCGTTTGGGTATAAAAGGCACAAGACCTCTCGCAGACTTCCTTCCGACACTTACCATTGCCGCAAAGAACCTTGCCACTGAGATGACCAACTACAATGTGGAGAAAGCGGACTTGTATGGAGAGAACTCCATAACCCGTGAACACATACAAAACAATAGGAGCGTCCGGGAAATGTTAGGGGAAAGAGGAATCAAGCCAGAGGAGCTTCCGGCAGCGGAAGACATCAAGAAGCTTGAACGCCGAGTTGCCGCTGAAGAGAAGAAGCTTGAAAAGTCGGCAGAAAAATTGCCAAAGTTGTAAAAATCGCCCTCTGACGCACTTCTGTATCATTTTCCTGACGTCAGGAAAATGATATTTACACCACTTTAAATATTGTTTTGTAAACCCATAAAGATATTGCTATGTTACGGCCATCTGATAATTATAAGCCAAACGGCAAAGTTCTTTCTGACGAAGGACGGCAGAACTATGCCGATTATGTGGATTCTGTCATTAAGCAATTTTCTGAAAGACTAGAACTTCTCAAAGATGAATACACGGCAAACAAAAACAATCCAAACCTTGCCTATTCCAACCTTGTTATGTCAATAGATGATTCGGATATGTTTGCTACAATGACATTCATTGATTGCCTGATAGCTAGCAAACTTTTCATCCTGGCCAAAGAAGACTATGAAAAGAAATTCTTGAGAGGGAAGCTTCAGGTTATCCTTAATGAAGGCTTCAAGAAACTGTACGGCTTTGGTAAAGGCAAGGCAAGCTCTAAATGGAAGAAAATCGAATCCATCCAAGGAACACTGCCTCCATTTTTACGAGCGGAATACACGCGAATAACCAATGAACTGGAGAATATTTCAGCCTCTTTCAATTGGTGGAAAGAAGAACGAAGTATTGAGACTCATATTGATGCTTTCGCCTTATACGACTCACGGTGCGTAGAAATAGATGAAAGCCAAGTTATGATGGATTCACTGCGGCTTATTGATGTCTTAAACGAAGTCCAAAACTATACCACCAAAGTTCACGGCTGCTATGTGAACACCATAAATCAGATGTATTTGTCTGCTCATAAAGCATAATAAGGCAAATCATCATAGTTCAATGTCCAGTCATCTTAATTGTGCGATATTCCTAATTTATCAAAGAATGAAGCGTTACGTTCATTTGCCGAATTTAGAAGCTGATCAAACGAGATAACCTCAAAGTATATCTTAAGCACGTCATAATAGCCAAAATACCCTAAGCCATCATATGTCTCTTTTAGGTTATGCTGTCTGCAAACAGATTGCATTGACTTTGTTAAATCACATATAATGTAGCAGTATGCAGGTATCTCCTCTGAAATCTTAATCGGACGCCCTGATTTTGTAACTGTGTTACCTTGCCTAATGCTTTCCACATAGTTGATACACTGATTAATCGGATCATTTGATGCATCAGATGTATTCATATCATCCCTCATTGGCCTTTTGAATTCGACAATACGGAGTGATGCGAAAGGCGGATTGTCTTTCTCCGTAACGACCATAGGATTGTCATAGACATTTTCGACGAGGATGTCAGGACGTTTTGTAGAGTCGCAATCTGTCACAGGCATTGAGCTGAAAGATTTGTCGGAGGCTAAGAAATGATGGAAAACGAGCCGTTCATCTATAATCCAAAGATTGTTGTCTTTGAATTCATCACCATCGCTCGTAGTCCGCATAGGCATAATGATTTGGTGGATTTTATCCTCTTTCGAATAGCGTCCATTTTCATTTCTGGAAAGAGCATCTTTGAGCAGCTCAAGTATAATCTTCCTGTGGATAACATATCTTGTAAGGTCACTTTGTTTTAAACTTTGAATATTATCAAAGTATGCTTGTGTTCTCCTCTGATACTCCTCGTCGGATTCCCCACTTTTTACTTCCAAGACATCGTGCCCTTCAGCTAACAGACTATGTTCTTTTTCCATCATCTTTTGGTGGAGAAGGAGATCCATCGCCTTATCTGAAGAATTAGGGTTGATAGATTTTTCTTCTTCGGACAAGGATGCAAGAATCGGTTTGTAGTAAGGAGCTTGTTTATCCACAAATTCTTGAATTTTTTCCTTTCCTGCTTCTATGGCATCTCTTAAGAACGGAGCCAAATATTGTCTGATGGCATCTAACACCTTTGAACGAATATCTGAAAAGTAAATTTCCGAATATAGCTCATCGCCATCATCATCTCGCTTGTCTGGTATGAGGAATGAAAATCTATCTGGTGCTACGTGTTTATCAAGGTAGGGTGCAGTGACAAAACATTTATAGAAAAAAGATCCGGATTCAGCCCGGATCGCTGAATCATACAACCCGACAACATCTTTTATCTTTTCATCGTTTACAATTCTATTACCGGCACAGTATGAAATCACATTATTGTTTTTGTCGGACCGATGCAGTTTTATGTGAAGGACATTGAATGTTTCTTCTCCGAGCGCGAATGTTGCAATCTCGGAATTATCACTGCCCATATGCGAATCATAAATTTCGGATAGATTGGTTGCTGGATTTGTGCCATCAATAACTCTTATGTCCGGACATCCTCCTTCTCTGATAAAGAACCAAAGACAATGCTCAAATATCGCCTTTGCGATGCCTTCTTGAGAAAGCTTGCTTAATGACTCTTTGAATCTTGGCTTGATTCCGGTCAACTTGATAGTTGTCCTTAATTCTTTAGTGTTGAACTCAGGTGTTGCGAGTTCATCAATTCCTTTTGATGTGAAAATAAAGTGTCTGCACTTCACTTCGGAGCCATCAATATAAGCACTCTCAATCTCAGCGGAGTCAAATGCTTTAAGCCAAAGTAAGCGCCCGATACCCTTACACCCAAGAGATTCCCTATATAATGAATCAAGCTCACAAAATGAATTGTAATTGTTCTCATTGAAGCCAATCCCATTGTCCTCAATAGTGACGCTAAGCAATTCCGCTTTTCCTCCGAATAAATCTGATTCGTTGGCCCGATTCAATATTATTCGAATCTTCCCGTCTGCCATGGCGAAAGTATTGTCGGATTTCAACCTGTCATCAATTGCATAAATAGAATTGACAATAGCTTCAAATATTGGGAACAAACACTTTGTTATTGGCAAATCAGTATTTCTTAATCGTCCTTCTAGACTTGAACCAAGTTGAGCCATAGCCATATAGAGTTAAAATTTGATGTAAAAATAGTAAAAATTCATAATAATTTCCACATCTGATAAGATGTATTTTACGCCCAGCAAGACATCCGGCATCTCCGCATCCGCAGCGATGCCGAAAGACTTGCCTTATGGGCAGAGCGGAACCAGATGATTGACGCTCTCCGCTGCGCTCCGACCGCCAAACCTCCGGCTTCTTCAAACTCGCTTCGCTTGATAATACAGTAGCGGTGTCGAGACTTCAGCCTTTCTCCGTTTCTCTCCGAAAGCCAGAAGACTCGACCATTTCCTCCCTCACAGCCCCACAGGGGCCATAACCGACACAGAATTACCAGGGATGGATAGACACGCTTCACGGCGGCATCCAGTCG
>OBLI01003131.1_pt1 | contig 13054 bp, 7 predicted proteins | sample 1519701 | NCBI WGS metagenome assembly OBLI01 (sample SAMEA3663005, study PRJEB22513) | pig gut metagenome | biome: pig gut; feature: pig-associated habitat; material: faeces | place: France | collected 2012 | reverse complement strand
GAAATAAGGATATAAGAAGTGAGCGAAAGAATTGAAAATGGGGAATAATCAGATGCGTGAAAAACCGTGCTTGACGGATTATAAAATGAAAACAAGGGAACGCGCTCTTCTGGAAACTGTCATGGAAATGGTTGATAGTTTTCAAATAATTCGAAATGGTTTTTGAGCAAATCAGATGATGAGTGATTGAACAGTTATTCAACCATAATATTAATAATCAAGAGATGAAATATGAATAATTTGTAAATTTCTCAAAAATCGGTCGTTTCAGCCTCTCAAATTGTCCTCTAAGGCCTTGGCATGAATACTTGATTGTGCTATCATACGAGCCCAACGTAAAGTTGGTAAGAACATAATGAAAGACAATGGGTAGCTGAATAAAGGCAACGCTTCTCCTATGTACATGAGCTATGGAACAGTGGCTCTAAAACAAAAAGGAGAGGATAACCATGAGCAAGAACAATCTGTTCAAGAGCTGGCTTATGCTGAAGATTCTTGCAGGCTTCAGGCCTTATCCTTACAGCGAAATCTGAATATGCTCCGAAAATTTGCACTTTCCATGATAAAACAATATAAAGTAGACACTTCTTCCAGGAAAGCTTTATCCCAAATTATGTTTGATTGCCTTTTGGATTGCAACAAGCTCTTGTCTATTACTCAAAATTGATTTCCGTGTATTGGTACAGGTTCTTATTGCATTAAAAGGGCGATTATGTTATATTAATAAGAAGAGGGCGGAAAATGGAAATATATGTTATTTTTTAGGGGGAGGGTACATTTGTGCCCCTTTTTAATGATATAGTAATACCTGAGAGGAGACCAGGATGAAGATTTAAGAGTGCTATCAAATTATCGGAAGCGATTTTGTTCAGATAAAAAAGCGATTCCCGACCGTTGGGATGATCAGACGCTTCCTCGCAAAATTTCTGGAGGATGGGACCTTTTCGGAGCTATGCAGTACATGGAGGCCGGAAACCGCAAAGATGCTTTTTGCTATGCCCATACGCTCAAAGGCGTGTGTGCAAACCTGGGGCTGGGCAGTTTGCAGGCCTCTGTGCCAAAGCTGACGGAAGTTCTGCGCACGGAAACAGACTGGATCCCCGCCAATGCGGAACAGCTTCTGGAAGAGGTGAAGGCGGATTACGCATTGACCGTACGTACGATCCGGCAATATCGGGATTCCGTCGAATGATTTACATTTTGCTTTTATAACAGGTAGATAGGGAACAAGGGCGGTTGCGGGCAAAAACTGCCCGGACAGTGTATGGGGGTTATAAAAACAGATTTTTAAGGCCCAAACGGCCTGATCGGGCTGTTTTTGCATATAAAAGCGGACTATGAAAAGACGATACAGGTTCAATGAGCAAAAGGAGAAAAAATGAAAAAACGACTCATGGCGGCGGCGCTGATCCTGATCATGCTGTTTGGCATCGCAGGTTGCACAGCGATGAAAGCTGGGAACGGCTCTGGAAACACCCGCTTATCTGGAGAAAAGGTGCAGCTGACTATGTACCTGTGGGATAAATCCATGACCAGAGAGCTGACGCCCTGGCTGGAGAAGCAGTTCCCGGACATCCAGTTCACCTTTGTGGTGGGCTATAACACGATGGCTTATTACGAGTATTTGAACGAGCGCGACAAAATGCCGGATATCATCACCTGCCGCCGTTTTTCGCTGAACGATGCGGCATCCCTGGCAGATGCGCTTATGGATCTGAGCCGAACCGAGGTGGCAGGCTCTTTCTATGAGAGCTATCTGGAAAACAACCGCGAGATGGACGGCGCGATCCGCTGGCTGCCCATGTGCGCTGAGGTGGACGGCTTTTTTGCAAACGTGGATCTGTTTGAGCAATACGATATCCCCCTGCCGACCAACTACGCCGAATTTGTGGAGGCTTCCGCCCGCTTCGAGGAGGTTGGTGTGCCTTTCTTTATGACAGACTGGAAGTCGGATTATACCTGCCTGGAGATCATGCAGGGCTGTGCCATTCCGGAACTGATGAGCCTGGAGGGCACCACCTGGCGTCGTGCCTATGAGAGTGAGATGCCGGAAAATCCCGTGGGTCTGGATGACAAGGTGTGGCCGGTGGTCTTTGACAAATTTGCGCAGTTTTTGCAGGATCTCAAGGTGAAGCCGGAGGATCTGGAAAATCGCTTTGTGGATGCCGCTACGCCCTTTAAGAACGGCGAGCTGGCCATTATGCGCGGCACGGCCAACGACTGCGCCATTACCAAAAAAGAGAACGGCATCAACTGTGTGATGCTGCCCTATTTCGGAGAGGAATCCAAGGACAACTGGATCCTGACCTACCCCATGTGCCAGCTTGCTGTGAGCAAGAGCGTGGAGCAGGACCCGGTCAAGCTTGAGGCTACGCTGCGGGTGCTGGAGGCCATCTTCAGCACCGAGGGTCAGGGGCATCTGGCCTCCGGGGCCTCGGTACTTTCCTATAATAAAAATATAGATCTGGGCATGGGTGATACTCTGTCTGTGATCATGGATTGCGTGGACCGCAACCATATGTATATGCGCCTTGCTTCTACCGAGTTCTTCAGCATCTCTAAGGACGTGGTGCACAAGATGGTGAAAGGGGAGTATGGTCCGGACTTTGCCCCCCAGGCCGCCTATGAGGATTTCAACGCGCAACTGATCCGTTCCAGTGAGTCCGCAGAGGAAGAGATCGTTATTACCCAGAAGGAAAGCTATCCCTATACCTATGGAGAGCATGGCAGCCCCGCCGCATCCTCTCTGATGAACACGGTGCGGGCTGGCTCTGGGGATGACATTGCCATCGGCTATGCCAACGTGGTGGCCTGCCCGGTCTATGCCGGGGATTACACCGAGCAGCAGCTCAAGTGGTTTATGGCCTTTAAGTCCATTGCCTACCGGGGCGAATATACCGGCTCGGAGATCCGTCGCATCATGGAGTGGCTGGTCAATATCAAAGAGGATGGCTCCAACCCGATCCGTCATTATAACGTTTCCCCCGTGACCAGTGGCATGGAGTATACCATGACCGACAACGGCGATGGTACCTATACCCTGGGCGAGCTTACCATCCATGGTCAGCCGCTGGAGAATGACAGGGTGTATCATGTGCTGCTGATGGGCGAGGATAACTACATTGAAAACGAGGTCTACTGCAATTGCCCCATGCCGGAGGATCTGCGCCAGCGGCGTGAGCGGCAGAATACGGGCGACTACAACAGCTACCAGATCATGCTGGATTCTCTTGCGGAAACAGGTCAGTTCCTGCCCCCGACGGAGTACCTGACCATTTTGTCCTGAGCGTGTTCGGAACGACCTGAAGAAGAGATAGATGAGCTGAGAGTATCATTGGCCGAAAGGGAGAAATGGATATGAAGAAAAAACTGCTGACTATCCTGGGTTCCCTGATACTCGTGCTGTCGCTCTGGGCAGTGTGCGCGAAATATTATAGCTTTGTTTCAGCTATGATTTACAAGGAGAGCACAGCCCATCTGATGGAGATTTTCCGTCAGGCCAACCAGTCGCTCCACAACCTGGTGGGCAATAACTGGAATACCCTGGAGATGTGGGCGCCGTATTTGCAGGATATCACCGATGATGACCGGATCGAGACCTACGTCCGGGACATGCAGGAGAAAGTCGGCTTCACGGATTTTTACTTTATTTCCAGGGAGGGCGAGTACCAGACCATTACCGGCGAAACAGGCTATCTGGACTTGAAGGCGAGTCTGTCCAGTCTGGTGTTGGAGAAAGAGAACGTGGTCGTTACCTCTGTGGTACCTAGTCGGCCCGAAATCTTAGTGTTTGCTGTGCCCGCCGGGCCGGGCAGCTACCGGGGCCTTGCCTATGAAGCAATTGCCATTAGCTTCAATAACAGCGATCTGGTCAGTGCACTGGAGATATCTGCCTTTAATGGCCAGTCCAGCAGCTATGTCATTTACCCGGATGGCCGTGTGCTGGTGGACAATGCCAGTGAGCAGGTGCGAAGGATCCATAACTTTATTGCGTCCCTGGAGATGTATTCCAGCCTGACTTCGGATGAGGTGGAGGCGCTCCAGCAGGACTTCCGGCAGCACCGCGCCGGAGTGACCAGCTTCCGGCTGGATGATGTGGAATACTATTTGGTTTATGAGCCGGTCAGCTTTGAGGACTGGGTAGTGCTGGGAATGGTGCCGGTGGCAACGGTGAACGCCAGTATGAGCAAGCTCCAGTATTCCACCATGGTCGTGGTGGCGGGCATTGCCATCATACTGGCCTTGGTCGTGCTGATCTATCTGATCCGCAGCTACCGAGACAGCCTGAAGCAAAAGGACAATGAACTGCTCTACCGCGAGGAACTGTTTAATATCCTGTCCAATAACGTGGATGATATCTTTGTGATGCTGGACTCCGACGCGTTCCATGTAGACTACATCAGTCCCAATATCGAAAAACTGGTCGGTATTCCGGAAAAGGAGGCCCGCGCCAATATTCGTATGGTGGATCGGCTGGTACGGGAGGAGAACACAATCTATATTCTGGATCAGATCCCTGGCCTTGGCGCCGGCGAACAGAGGGAGTGGGATCGGAAATATGTTCATCAGCATACCGGCGAGATCCGCTGGTTCCATGTGACGGCGCTGTGCTGTGAGATCCAGAAAAAGATAAAGTATGTGCTGGTGCTCTCTGACCGTACCAAGGAGAAAAATGTGAACCTAGTGCTGGAGGAGGCTGTGAACGCCGCTCAAAGCGCCAACCGGTCCAAGAGTGTCTTCCTGTCCAATATGTCCCACGACATCCGCACGCCCATGAACGCTGTCATTGGCTTTGCAACGCTGGCTGCGGCCAACATTGAAAACCGGGATAAGGTAAAGGATTGTTTGTCCAAGATCCTTTCTTCCAGCAACCATCTGTTGAGCCTTATCAACGATGTGCTGGACATGAGCCGTATCGAAAGCGGCAAGATCCATCTGGAAGAACAGGAGGCCAATCTTTCTGATATTTTCCACGATATCAAGACGATTATCAGCGGTCAGATCCATGCAAAGCAGCTGGAGCTGTATATGGATGTCATGGATATCACAGACGAGAATGTGTTCTGTGACAAAACCCGTCTGAATCAGGTGCTGCTAAATCTGCTGTCCAATGCCATTAAGTTCACGCCTACAGGCGGAACAATCTCGGTCCGGGTCGCCCAGCTGCCTTGCGCCTCGGAGGGGAAGGGAATGTATGAGATCCGTATTAAGGATACCGGAATCGGCATGAGCCAGACCTTTGCACAGCACGTATTCGAACCCTTTGAGCGCGAGCGCAGCTCCACTGTCAGCCGCATCCAGGGCACCGGCCTGGGCATGGCTATCACCAAAAACATTGTGGATATGATGGGCGGTACCATTGAAGTTCGTACAGAGCAGGGCAAAGGCACCGAGTTTATCATTTGCATTCCGCTGCTGCTCCGGTCGGCAGACAGCGCGGAGGAAAAGATCGAGGAGCTGGAGGGACTCAAGGCTCTGGTGGTGGATGATGACTTTAATACCTGTGACAGTGTGACCAAGATGCTGGTGAAGGTGGGGATGCGCTCGGAGTGGACTCTCTCCGGCAGGGAGGCAGTCCTCCGCGCCCGGCAGTCTCTTGAACGCAATGATGTCTTCCACGCCTATATCATTGACTGGCGCCTGCCCGATATAAACGGCATTGAGGTTGCCCGCCAGATCCGGGCACTGGGTGATTCCACCCCCATCATGATCCTTACGGCTTACGATTGGTCGGATATAGAGGAGGAGGCCAGAGCTGCGGGTGTGACAGGGTTCTGCTCCAAGCCGATGTTTATGTCTGATCTGCGCCAGACGCTGTTAAGCATGATCCGGCAGGAAAAAATCCCCAACGGCAGCCTGCTGCCTCAGGGGTCTGCCGACTTTTCCGGGAAAAAGATTCTGCTGGCAGAGGACAATGAACTGAACAGTGAGATCGCTACAGAAATTCTTCAGGCATACGGTTTTCAGATCGATGTGGCGAAAAATGGCATGGAAGCAGTTAGAAAGATGGAATCCGCGCAACCAGGCGAGTACGATTTGATCCTGATGGACATCCAGATGCCCGTTATGGACGGATACGAAGCTACGCGATGTATTCGGTTGCTGAAAGATCCGGCCCTATCGGAGATTCCTATCGTGGCCATGACGGCCAACGCTTTTGATGAAGACCGTAAGTCAGCGGAGGCCTGCGGGATGAACGGCTTCCTCTCGAAGCCGATCGACATCAAGGAGTTCGTGCTTACGCTACAAAAGGTGCTCCGGACATAATGGTAGCCTGCTTGCAGACGGCCGCGGTAGTGCCTGCTGCTGATTTGGGCGGAGTATCTCCGTGACCCAATGGCTTAAAACAATCACTCAACCCCCGGAGGGCGCATGATTTCAGGGCTCTTTCGGAGATTTTGTTTTAATACACCTTGATAAGACGCAGGCGGCTTTCTGGAATGGTGTGTAGTCGATCGATGTAAAAGCAGTAGAATTTAGTAGGAATTGTGCTTAAGGCTTCGGTATTATAATAAAGACCAAGCAAAAATATTACATAAGGTATCGTAACAACGACTGGCTATGCACATTTGGCGCAGATTCGTACAGGAAAAGCGGATCCGCTTTCCGGATGAATTTTGCTTTTTGTATTTAGTATGTTGCAGTATCCATAAGAGAAGGAGCTTTTTGTGAGAAAAAAATTGATTGTAGTTGCAGCGGTTCTGCTGGCTGCTGCGGGTATATTGACTGCTCTTGCACCGGATACTTTGTCCATGCTGATCCTTTTGGCGATGTGCGGCATTCTAGCCATGGGCTATGGGTTTGGCCTGATGCCCTGTATGCAGCTGGCATCGGGTTTTTCTACGGCGCGGCAGAATATTGACCAGGCGCTGGAGGTTCAGACGGCGGATGTATGGTTTGCGGTGTTCAAGCTGGATGATCCCTTTCGCCAGAAAGATTTGGATGAGCTGTTCCGCCTGTATCGCGATGAAGCGGAGCAGCAAAAGGAAGGCGGCGAAGTCATCAGCGATATTGAGGACTGGATCAATGAGGACAGCCTGTCGCTGCGCACCTGGCAGGGCCTGGTCACACAAGTGCCGGGTATTCTGACAGGTCTTGGCATCATCGGCACCTTTGTGGGTTTGCTGCTGGGCATCAGCAGCATTGGCTTCAGCTCGGTGGAGGCCGCACTGGAGAGTATATCTATCCTGCTTTCCGGCATTAAAACGGCGTTCTATACCTCGATTTCAGGCGTGATCCTGTCGATTTTGTTCAATATTTTTTACCGGGTGCTGTGGAATGTGCTGTTGCAGGAATACGGCCTGTTCTGCGAATATTTTCACCGCATGATCGTCCCTGAATCGGAAAAGCAGCTGCGCAGCGCCCATCAGAAGGATATGCGGGAAATCAAGGAAAAGCTGGACCGTATTCCCAAATATCCCGCGGTGCCGGGCGTGGCTTCGGCGCAGAGCGCGGCCAATGAACAGATCCTGATGCCGCAGATCCTGTCCGGCATGAAAAAGAGGGAGTTCACCTTTTACCTGCAACCCCGCGTGGATCTGCAAAGCCGAAAGATCGTTGCGGCCGAAGCGTTGGTACGCTGGAACAGCGAAAAATATGGTGTGATGTCTGCTGCGGATTTTGTGCCGCTGCTGGAACGAAACGGTTATATTATCCGGCTTGACCAGTATATCTGGGAGAAAGTATTCAAAACCGTTCGTCGGTGGATTGATTCCGGCGTGCGTCCACTGCCCGTCGCAATTAACGTTTCCAAAACGGACCTGCTGGCAATGGATATTGCCTCCTTTTTTACCAGTCTGCTGGAACGTTATCGTATTCCGCCGCGAAGTGTACAGATCGAAATTGGAAAAGGCGCCTATATCCAGGATCCTGCCGCTGCACTGGAAGTGGAAACTGCACTGCGTCAGCTGGGTTTCAAGGTGGCGATTGATGGTTTTGACGGTGACTTTATCTCGCTGAACATGATGGAGCAATTCCACGCAGATGAGCTGAACCTCAATCTGGCATACCTTGGCAATAAAAGTCAGGATACCCTGACCGCGATTTTCAATCAAGCGCGTAAGCTGAAGGTGGAGATCTCGGCGCTGGGCATTGAAAACACCGAACAGATCACGCACCTCAAACGCGCCGGATTTACCGTGGGCCAGGGCAGCTACTATTACAAGCCTCTCAGCATTGAAGAATTCGAAAGGGAGGCTGAGCTTTAATGAAGCCAAAACGCAAGCGGCAGTATGGAGAAGTGGACTACTGGGAGTCGATGTCGGACATTCTGGTTGGCCTGCTCCTGTGCATCCTTCTTATCGTGCTGCTATTGATCCTTTATCTGCTCCGGGTGCCGGACAATGAAAATGTGGATGATCGATACGGCTCCAGCTATGCCACGCATTACGACCCTAACGGCGGCGGCAACTATGGAGAACCGGATGATCACGATGACGATGACAAAAAATTCGATGAGTATGACCCGGATGACAGCAACGGTGGTGGCGGCGGCAGCTATGGCGGCCCGGGGCACGATGATCCCGGTGAATACGACGATCCCGACCCCGGCGCAGGCGAAGGGACAGGCCTGGATAAGGCGGCCATTTATGTGCAGGTGGTGGACGGTGAAACAGGTCAGACCATCAAGCGGAAGGGGATGGAGTATGAGCTTTATTCCCACGATGATGTTCTCCAGACGCTGAGCGTCTATTATCCCCAGAAAATCGATTATACCAGGTATAACACAACGGCCGACGGTGTGTTCTATCTGCCGGAAAAAATTTTTCTGGGCAGTTACTACCTCCACGATCTGACGCTGCTGAAGGGATACGATGCGGCGGATAAAGTCGCGTTTACAGTAGACAATTCCTATGATTGGGCAGATCCCTATGTTGTGACAGTTTCACTGTATCCCTCCCGGAGCATCATCCGTGTGCAGTTGAAGGATCAGGACACCGGCCAGAAACTGGGAGGCGCAGCGTTCCATGTGATCGCATCGCAGGATATTGTAACGCTGGATGGTACTGTGCGCTGTCGTGAAGGGCAGATCGTGGATACCATTGTGCTGGACGATACTGGCTACGGAGAAAGCAAGATGCTGTATCTGGGCGAGTATCACCTGGAGCAAACAACGATCCCTCAGACCTATGCTGCGCTGGATATCACGCCTTCGGTTGTTGTTCAGAAAAGCAGCAATGGCGTCAAGCCCTCCCTCACCACGTTGTCTGAGCAGAAGACCACGGTTCAGGTTACACTGGTGGATGCGCTGTATCAGGGAAAAGGTCTTTCCGGCGCGGTGTTCACCCTGACATCCGGTGACGGAAAAACGATCCAACGCTTCACAACCGATGAAAATGGGCGCATTACGCTGACGGATCTGAATGCGAACACGACCTATCGTTTGCAGCAGGTCAATACGTTAGAGAATTATGAAAAGAGCACGGTGGAGCAGCTGATCCGCGTAGACAGCAGAGGCTATATTGACGGAAAAGCGGTGAGCGATCTGACTGTGACCAACGAGATCGTACGTGTTGCGATCGGCGTCCGGGACAAATTGTTCCATGGACTGATCTCTGATGTCAATGTTGCTCTCTATACCGCCGATGGTACGCTGGTAAAGGCATGGGACTCCAGCGCTGTGGAGCAGACGCTGGAAGGACTGGAACCCGGCGAATACCGTGTTGTCCGCAATGGCAACATGGACAAGGCAGAAACAATCCTGGTTGAGAAAACAGTGGAGATTCAGAGCTTCTACTTTACGCAGTGGACTACTGCGGATATTGGCGCTCTGGTACTGCTGGTGTTTCTGCTGGCCAGTCTGCTGGCGCTGGCAGTGTATCTTATCCGCAAAAAGCGCAGCAAAGAAGAACAGGAGAAAGAAGAACAGGAGGAAGAATAAGTGGAACGAGACACATTGCCTCCTATGGAACAGGATATGGTTGGGACCGTGCAACGTTCTTCTCATGAGGACGAGCGCAAACAGCTGCGGATTGGAGATATCCTCTTTGCACTGCGCAAACGGCTCATTCTGATTGTGGCTTGTACCATTGTGGGGCTCGCGATAGGAATCATGCTGGGGCTTATTTCCTATCTGCGTGGCGAGATGAGTAAGCAGTATCTGATTACCACATCCATCGCTGTCACCTCTCAGAACGCGAATGGGTTGTTTACCAGCAGCAACCAAAGCCCTGGCTCTACAGATGTCCATCTGGCGGAAGATATGGTGGATGCCGTAATGTATGTGATCCGCAGCGACCGTACCCTGAACGCTGCAGTGGAGAAAATGAACCTCATCGGGGTATCAGTAAAAGATATCTACAGTAACCTGAAAGTGACCCAATACAACTCGACACAGATCATTGAACTGAACCTCTACTGGCGCAGTGCACAGGAAGGTATTTCGATTCTGGACGCCATTAACAGCGTGCTGCCGAATATCCTGATTAGTACCCTGAAGATCGGCAATGTTTCGGTCATCAATGAACCAAGCTCCAAGTACATTATTGGCGGCAGCCTGAATGCAAGCATCTGGGTCTATATGGCGGTTCTGGGGGCGCTTTTGGGTATGGGCGTGGCAGTTCTGGATCTGCTGCTCCATCCCACGCTGCTGAACGTCCGTGATGTGGAAGATCAGCTGGGCCTGGAACTGCTGGGAGAGATCCCGGAACGGAAAAGCTACTTCCACAAGAATCGGAACCTTCTCGATCAGTCGGAAGATAAGGAAGAAAGCGACCCCATTGTAATGGACAATTATGCGGCGGTCGCGCATATCCTTCAAAAGCGATTCAGAGCAACCCCCAATGCCTGTATTTATGTGACTTCGGCCGCGCAAAACGAGGGAAAAACCACGGTTCTTTCTTACCTGGCCGTCCAGCTTTCGGACCTGGGAATGAAAGTGCTGATGCTGGACCTTGATACACGGAACCCCCGTCTGGGTGGTATGTTCCTGAAAAAGGTGGATTACAGCTATTCGCTGAACGCGTTGTATCGCGGAGACACCGATGTACAGGAGGCCATTACCCATCTGACCGGTACGCTGGATCTGCTGCCTACGGTTCTGGAAGGCAAGCCGCTTCCGTTGGATGATGCGCTTTGCGGGCTGATCCAGGAGCTGCGCTCCAGCTACGATATCGTGCTGATCGATACTGCGCCGGTGGGACAGGTGGCGGAAACCATGGGCCTGAATCGTGTGGTCGATGGGGTGCTGTTTATCATCCGTTTTGATGGTGCAGACATGGGGCGTGTCCGAGAATCGCTGTACCGTATCGATAAGTCCGGAATGCGGGTCCTTGGTTGTATTGTAAACGGAGTCAAGACGCTTCAGGTAAGGGAACAAAGCGGATATTACGGATATCACAATTACTACCAAAAGCGTTCTTCTCCCCGCCGGAATCGGAAAAATCGAAAGAGTGAGCTGGAGCAGCAGTGGGAGGAATGGGAACAGGAACAAAAAAACCTGGCCTCTCAGAATAAAACAGAGCAGGAGGAGGATTCTGGGGAAGAAATGGACGATTTTCAGGGAACCCATTATTCAGGAGGCAGAACTCCGGAATAATGCGGAAGAACAACCAATGTGAGGTAGGAAGAAAAGGATGGCTGTTTATATTATTCTTGCGGCGATTTTGCTGGTTGCGGTCGGCGGTGCGCTGATTCAGGCGGTCAATGCTCTTTTTGTTCAGGAGAGATGCTATTATCACCATCATTATCAGCGGGATCTTTTTGTTGTGGATATAGTCGTCATATTGATGTACCTGATCCTCATCGGTGTCATTGCAATGGTCTATATTCTGTTCGGATATGATCCGTTGATCCTTTATTTTGCGGTTGGGATGCTGGTTGTGTTGACGATCGCTATTTTTGTGCGGTATCTTTCCGCGCACAGGGATACCATCGACCCAAAGGGTCTGGCATTGTTTCTGGTATGGTTTGGTGTGGTGCTTTATCTGACGCTGTTTTCCCGCTTGGGAACGAAGCAAGCAACACAGTATCTGATTACGCCTTTTGAAGGGTTGATGCAGGCGCTGGCACAGCGCTCATTGCAGCCTGTGGAACATGATTTTCTGAATCTTCTGCTGTTTGTTCCGTTTGGATATTTTATCCCCAAAATCAATCCCCGCTGTCTTTCACGGTTTGGATTTGCGCTTCTTGGGGGGATCGTGACTTCTACGATTATTGAGGGTACGCAGCTCGTCACCCATTTGGGAATGTGCGATATCGATGATATTATCGCAAACTCGCTGGGCGCGATTGTGGGATATGGGATCTATTGTCTGATGCGCCAAATACAGAGAAATTGGAAGCTGGAGTAATCTCAAACAGGTTGGAAACGGAAGCATTGATCATAGTGGAAAATCCCGGAAGGAGAATATCTGATGCAAAAAAATCGCTCAAATTGGAAATTGCGGCTGATAAAGTTGTTGAATATTATCCTGATGATATCTCCATTTGTTTTTATCTGGCGGCTGCTCTATGGAACAACAGAACGATTGGTGTCCGAACAGACACAATATCTGCTGCTGCTGTCTGTGGCGGCGCTGTACATTCTGTTTGGGCGGATTTATGATGCGTTTTTATTGGATGTGGGGCGTATCCATGAGATTGTCTATAGTCAGATGCTTGCCGCTGTGGTAACGGATGCTTTTGGCTTTTTGATTCTCTGGATGGTTATGGGAAGCTTTCCCGATTTTTTTAAGTTTATTCTGGTAATTCCGTTGCAGCTCGTTTTTTCCACGCTGTGGTCACTGTCTGCACACAGATGGTATTTCCGGCATTTCCCGCCGAAACGCACGCTTATCATCGCAGACAGCAGGACGGAGGCTTTGGAGTTTTCCCAGACGGGAGACTTTGCGAAAAAATTTGAATTGGTCGATATTCTGACCACGGAGGAACTACTGGAGGATCCGCAAGAAAAGCTTTGCGGAATTGAAGCGATCTTTCTTCTGCGCACCTCCTATGCATGGGCTGTCATGCAGCTTTGCGCATTCCAGAGCATCACAGTTTATCGGTTGCCGCTGGTCAGCGAGATCATTGCCAGCCGTGCAAAATCCATCACCATGTTCTATACCCCTCTTCT
>OBLI01003129.1_pt1 | contig 13054 bp, 9 predicted proteins | sample 1519701 | NCBI WGS metagenome assembly OBLI01 (sample SAMEA3663005, study PRJEB22513) | pig gut metagenome | biome: pig gut; feature: pig-associated habitat; material: faeces | place: France | collected 2012 | reverse complement strand
TTGACGTGGGCCTGTACCATACGCCACAGGAGGCCAACGGCGTGGTGTGCGTCGGCCTCCTGTGGCAGGTTGGGGTGGGGCGGTCAGTGCGCTTCGAGCCAGTTGGCGCCCTCGCCGCAGTCGGCCACGAGGGGTACGCTCAGGGCGCAGGCGTGCTCCATTTCGTGCACCACAATTTGTCGCACGCGGGGGAGCTCGTCGAGGGGTACGCTGAAGTTGAGTTCGTCGTGCACCTGCAGTATCATTTTGGTCTTGAGTCCTTCGGCCTGCAGGGCGCGGTCGATGCGTATCATGGCCACCTTGATGATGTCGGCCGCTGTGCCTTGTATGGGTGCATTCACGGCGTTGCGTTCGGCGTAGCCCCTCACCACGGCGTTGCGCGAGGTGATGTCGGGCAGGTAGCGTCGGCGGCCGTAGAGGGTTTCGATGTAGCCCTTTTCGCGGGCCTCTTCGACGCTTCGCTGCATGTAGGTGCGCACCATGGGGTAGGTGTCGAAGTAGTTGTCGATGAGTTCTTTGGCCTCGGTGCGGCTCACCTCCATGCGCTCGGCCAGCCCGAAGGCCGAGATGCCGTAGATGATGCCGAAGTTGGCGGTTTTGGCTTTGCGCCGCTCGTCGCGCGACACCTCGTCGAGCCCTTTGTGGAAGATGCGTGCGGCGGTGGCGGCATGGATGTCGCGCCCCTGGCGGAAGTCGTCGCAGAGCTGGGGGTCGCCGCTGAGGTGCGCCATGAGGCGTAGTTCGATTTGCGAGTAGTCGGCCGAGAAGAAGACGCAGCCCTGCTCGGGCACGAAGGCTTTGCGAATTTCACGGCCGTCATCACCACGCACGGGAATGTTCTGCAGGTTGGGGTTCGACGAGGAGAGGCGGCCCGTGGCGGTGACGGCCTGGTTGAACGAGGTGTGGATGAGGCCCGTGTGCGGGTCGGCCATTTTGGGCAGCGTGTCGACGTAGGTGTTGATGAGTTTCTTGAGTGCGCGGTGAGCCAGAATCTTCTCGACAATGGGGTGCTTGGCCTTGAGAGCCTCGAGCACTTCCTCGCCAGTGGAGTATTGCCCTGTTTTGGTTTTGCGGGCCTTGTCGTTGAGTTTCAGTTCCTCGAAGAGCACGGTGCCCACCTGCCGCGGTGAGGTGAGGGTGAAGGGGTGTCCGGCGAGGGTGTAGATGTCGTGTTCGAGCGCTGCGAGGCGTTCGTTGAAGAGGCGGCCCGTTTCGGCCAGTGCTTGGGCGTCGAGGCGCACGCCGTGGCGCTCCATGCGGGCCAGTACGGGCATGAGCGGCATCTCCACGTCGGTGAAGAGTGGCAGCAGGCCGTGCTCCTGCAACTCGCGGAGCAGGGGGGCGTGCAGCTGCAGGGTGACGTCGGCGTCCTCGGCGGCATAGTCGAGGATGGCGGCGGGGGAGAGTTCGCCCATGTGGCGCTGCGTGCGTCCCTTCGGTCCGATGAGTTCCTCGATGTGGATGGTCTGGTAGTTGAGGTATATCTCAGCGAGGTAGTCCATGTTGTGGCGGAGCTCGGGCTGCACGAGGTAGTGGGCGAGCATGGTGTCGAAGAGGGGCGGGGCGAGGGTGGCGCCGTAGCGCGAGAGCACGTTGAGGTCGTACTTCATGTTTTGCCCCACCTTGAGGATGCTGCTGCTCTCGACGACGGGACGGAAGATGGCCACCATGCGCTCGGCCGCTTCGCGTGAGCGAGGCACGGCCACGTACCATGCCTTGCCGGGCGCCGTGCTGAACGACATGCCTACCAGTTGGGCGGTGAGGGCGTCGGTGGAGGTGGTCTCCGTATCTATTGAGAGAATTTCGTTTGTCAATAAAAAATCACACAACTTGCGGGCATCCTCTTCATTTTCAACCAAAACATAGTGGTGTGGCACGTCGGCAAGGCGCTTGTGAGTCGGTTTTTCGAGTCCGCTCGGGAGTTCGTCCAGCTCTGGGCCAAAGAGCGAGGGCTCGGTGTTAGCATTGTTTAACTTTATGCCGTCTTCCTTGTCCATGCGAGTGAGGAAGGAGCGGAACTCGAGTTCGTTGTAGATTTTACGCAAGGCTTGACGGTCGGGAGGTGTGCAGGCGAGGGCGTCGAGGTCGAGGTGAATGGGTACGTCGGTCTTGATGGTGACGAGGAAGTGTGAGAAGCGGATTTGCTCAGCGTTGTCCTCCACCTTTTTCCGGAGCGCGCCTTTGATTTCGTCGGTGCGTGCGAGCATCTGTTCGACGCTGCCAAACTGGTTGATGAGTTTGACGGCGGTTTTTTCGCCCACGCCGGGACAGCCGGGCACGTTGTCGGCGGCATCGCCCATGAGTGCGAGCATGTCGACGACCTGCGCGGTGGAGGCGAGTCCGTATTTGCTGCAAACGCCCTCTTCATCGAGTTTTTCGGCCTTGGTGGTGCCGTGGCCCGGACGGTGCATGACGATGTGGGGTCGCACGAGTTGGGCGTAGTCCTTGTCGGGCGTGACCATGTGCACCTCGAGTCCGCGCTCGGCCGCCTGCAGGGCCAGTGTGCCGATGACGTCGTCGGCCTCGAAGCCCGGCACCTCGAGCAGGGGAATGCCGTAGGCGCTGACAATCTGCCGGATGATGGGCACGGAGAGCTTGATGTCCTCGGGCGTGGCCTCGCGCTGCGCCTTGTAGTCGGCGTAGGCCTCGTGGCGGAAGGTGGGGCCTGAGGGGTCGAAGGCGATGCCGATGTAGTCGGGGCGCTCGGTGCGAAGGATTTCGTCGAGCGTATTGACAAAGCCGAAGATGGCTGAGGTGTTCTGCCCCTTGGAGTTGATGCGGGGCGAACGAATGAGCGCATAGTAGGCTCGGTAAATGAGTGCGTAGGCGTCGAGCAGATAAAGCGTTTGCATAAGCAGAAAGCTGAGGGTGGGGGTGGGGGTACATGTATGACCGCAGAAAGGGGTGGTGGGGCGCGCGGCATGATATAAAACACTCCTTTCAGGCCATAGGTTTTCACAAAAGTACGAATTTAATACGGGCAAACGGAATAATTGCTTACTTTTGTGCACCGTAACCACAACCTATGGACCCACTGAACCGCATCAAGCAGCCCATTGAGGCAGAATTGCAGACTTACAAAGCGCTATTTGACGAGGCACTGACCCACGAAAACGACTTTCTGGGCCAGGCTTTATCGTATGTGCGCCGCCGTAAGGGCAAGATGATGCGACCCCAGCTGGTGCTGCTCACGGCTAAGGAGCAGGGCGAGGTGACGGTGCCCACACAGCGGGCCGCCGTGGCGCTGGAACTGCTGCACACGGCATCGCTGGTGCACGACGATGTGGTGGACGAGAGCGCGCAGCGACGCGGACAGCAGTCGGTGAACGCACTCTACGACAACAAGGTGGCGGTGCTGGTGGGCGACTACCTGCTGAGCATTGCCCTGCAGCAGGCTGCCATGACGCAGAGCCTCAAGGCGGTGGACATCATTGCAAGGCTGGGCGGTACGCTCTCGGCCGGCGAGGTGTTTCAGCTCGACAACATACAGCAGGAGGCGGTGACGGAGGAAGCGTATTTCCACATTATCGCACACAAAACGGCCGCCCTCTTTGCCGCTTGTGGCGAACTGGGTGCGCTGACGGCCGGCGCCGACGAGGTGGCGGTGCAGCGGGCACGCGAACTGGGGCAGCTCATTGGTATGTGCTTCCAGATACGCGACGACATTTTCGACTACGAAACGCACGCCGACATTGGTAAGCCCACAGGCAACGACATGGCCGAAGGTAAACTGACGCTGCCGGCCATCTATGCACTGCAGGCTACCGACCGCACCGATGTGCACGCTTGGGCGGCCAAGGTGAAAGCGGGTACGGCACAGCCCGAAGAGATAGCCGCGCTGGTGGATTTTACCCGAAAAATTGGCGGTATGAATTATGCCAAGGAGCGCATGCTGGCCTTCCACGCCCAAGCGGCTGCGATGGCCGACGGGTACACGAACAGCGAGGTGCGACAAGCGCTGCACACTTACATTGACTACGTGATTGACCGTAAGTTTTGACGGATAGACAACGGACAATCTGCCACTATGCACACCGGATTTGCTGGAAAACGCATCCGGTGTTTTTGTATGCGTTGAATTTCATTCGACCTTTTCTCGCCATGGCATCGCTCAAATCCTCTCGGCTTTGGGCGAGCTCATTTGGCTTAACGAAAAGGTGGCCTTTCCCAAGACAAAGGGGGATGGTTTTATTTCCCCCCAAAACAAGAAAGCCTCCCGGCGTGGCCGGGGCAGCTGCAAGGGCGGCCGGCTCTCATGCCCACAGGGGTGGGTGAGGGCCGGCCGCATTTTGCCGTTTTGCGCAGCGCGCGTTTTATATAATAAGGGGGTGTGGACTCCGCTTCGGGCATTTGGAAGCCTTAGGGCGTAAATATGGCGGGTTTTTGTGCCTGTGGTGTGGCTTTGGGATTAGAAGGGCTTCACGTCCTCGCCGAGGATGTCGCTGACGAGGAGGTTGGCGAGTCGGCTGGTGCCGATGCGGAAGTGTCCCTGCTTGATGTAATCCTCGCCGAGGGTTTCGCTCACGATGGTGTAGAAGTCGACGGCGTCGGCCACCGTTTTGATGCCTCCGGCGGCCTTGAATCCGATGAGTGTGCCCGTTTCGGCGTGGTATTCCTTGATGGCCTGGCACATGACGAGGGCGGCCTCGGGTGTGGCTGCGGGGTCGATTTTGCCTGTGGAGGTTTTGATGTAGTCGGCGCCGGCGTACATGGCGAGGATGGAGGCCCGCTTGATGTTTTCGGCTGTTTGGAGCGCGCCTGTTTCGAGTATGACCTTGAGGGGGCGGCCTGCGCATGCTGCTTTGATTTCGGCAATTTCGTCGGCGCAGGTTTCGTAGTCGCCGCTGAGGAATGCTCCGACGTTGAGCACGCAGTCAATTTCGGTGGCTCCGTCGTGAATGGCGAGTGCCGTCTCCGTGGTTTTGATTTCGATGAAGGTTTGCGATGAGGGGAAGCCTCCCGCCACGCAGGCTACTTCGACACCGTCGGCCTCGAGGCTTTCGCTCACGATTTTGGCGAAGACGGGGTAGACGCAGATGGTGGCAAGATGGGGCAGGTCGGGGTGGGCGTCGGCAAAGGCGTTGACGCGCTCCACAAAGCGCAGTACGCTCTCCTGCGAGTCGGTGACCTTGAGCGTGGTGAGCTCGACGGTGGAGAGGAGGAGGCGCTTCACCTCGGGGGTGTCGTACTTGTGGCGGTTGTCGTCAATCAGACGGGCAACGGTGGCGTGCACGGCGTCGTCGTGCAGGTGCATTTCGTAGTGTGAGAAAGCCTGTTCGTAGGGACTGGCAAGGCGTGCGTCGTGGTCGTGGTCGTGTTCGCAGCAGTGGGTCATGGTGTAAATGTATGTGTGTTGAATGTGGGCTGTATGGCGCGGCGTGGACGGTGTGTCGTCATGGCCAATCTGCTTCGTTGCTATTCGGCGTTCGGGCTTGGTGATGTACTTTCGTACACTCCCTGCGCCCTCAGCCTCGGTGCCTGCATTTTAGCCATTCTGACGCACCTTCGCTGGCGTCAGGGGGTGAGTTTCGGATTGAGGCGATGGCGGTCGCGGTCGCGTTTTGTTTTTTTCTCCATACTCTGCATGAAGGCTTGGGTGAGGTCGGTGCCCGTTTGGTTGGCAAGGCAGAGCAGCACCCAAAGCACGTCGGCCATTTCCTCGCCGAGGTTGCACGTTTCGCCCTGCTTGAACGACTGGTCGCCGTAGCGGCGTGCCATGACGCGGGCAAGTTCGCCCACCTCCTCGGTGAGGCAGGCCATGTTGGTGAGTTCGCTGAAATAGCGCACGCCGATGGTGCGTATCCAATGGTCGACCATGTGCTGGGCCTCGGCTAGGGTGGGCGAGGGGTAGGGGTTGTCGGTGGAAGTGCTGTGCATGGGGGTGGGGTTGGAATGGGTGGGGAACGGGGCGGACTACTCCTTGTTTTTTGTGTCCATACAGATGGTCACGGGCCCGTCGTTGAGGAGTTCTACCTTCATGTCGGCGCCAAATTCGCCCGTGCCGACGGGTTTCCCCAAGGCATCGGATAGGAGGCTGCAGAAGGCTTCGTAAAGCGGAATGGCGGTGGCATGACCGGCGGCGCGGATGTAGCTGGGACGGTTGCCCTTTTTGTACGACGCCATGAGGGTGAACTGGCTCACCACGATGACGTCGCCGCCCGTGCTGAGGATGTCGCGGTTCATGACGCCGGCGTCGTCGTTGAAGATGCGCAGGCCTGCTATTTTGCGGCAAAGCCACTGGGCGTCGTCGAGGGTGTCGGCCTCCTCGATGCCGAGCAGCACCAGCAGACCGCCCGCGATGCTCGACTTGACACGCCCGTCGATGGTGACGGAGGCGTGGCTGACACGTTGAATGACGGCTCTCATTTATTCTTTAATAATAAAGGTATGGGGCTGCGGGTCTGAGGCTATGCTGCAGCCGTGCAAATGTACGAAAAAGGGGAGCAATGTGCCGTGGTGCGGCGGCCTTTTTTGTGACCTCAGCAGGATGGGTGTGGGGCGCGGCAATGGGGAGGGATGGGACGGGAGGGTAGCTTGTGGCAAGGGCTATTGTTCCCGTTGCGATGCGTTGGGTGCTTGCGGCACGGCGTGCTATGCTTGTGGCAAGGGCTACTGTTCCCGCTGCGATGCGTTGGGTGCTTGCGGCAAGGCGTTGGCTGCGGCATCCGTTTCGGCCTGGGGAGCGTGCCACAGGGCGTAGAGTTGTGCGCCCTTGGCCTGACCCACGGCCTGCTTGAGTTCGTCGGCCGAGGCAGCCTTCATGCGGCGCACGGTTTTGAAGGCGGCCAGAAGCTTCTGCCGCGTGGCAGGTCCTACGCCGGGCGTGTGGTCGAGCTCGGAGTCGGTGAGCCTTTTGGCGCGTTTCTCGCGGTGAAATTTGATGGCGAAGCGGTGCACCTCGTCCTGCATTTGGGTGAGGGTGCGGAAGAGTTGGCTGTTGGCCTTCAAGCCGACTTCGGCGGGCGGGAAACCGGTGAGCAGAGCCCGCGTGCGGTGGCGGTCGTCCTTGGCCAGACCGGCGATGGCGATGTCGAGACCCAGTTCGTCGTGTACCACCTGCCGCACCACCTCCATCTGGCCGCGTCCGCCGTCGGCTATGATGAGGTCGGGCAGGGACTGGCCCTCGTTTTTGAGACGTGTGTAGCGACGGCGCACCACCTCCTGCATCGAGGCGTAGTCGTCGGGTCCGCTGCCGCTGTTGAGCACGTATTTGCGGTAGAGGCTTTTCTTCGGTTTCAGCCGCTCGAAGACGACGCAGGCTGCCACGGCGTCGGTTCCTGCGGTGTGCGAATTGTCGAAAAGTTCGATGCGCAGGGGCAAATGCTCCAGCCCGAGGTCGTTTTGCAGCTCCTTCATCAGCCGCGTTTGCTTTTGTTCGGGATTGAGTTTCTCGGCTTGCTTGAGGCGGTCGAACTTGTACTGCTTCACGTTGAGCCGCGCCAGGTCGAGCAGCTTTTTCTTGTCGCCCCGTTGCGGCACAGTTTGCACGAGCATCTCGTCGGGCAAATCGACGTGGAAAGGCACCACCACCTCGTGGGCTTTGCTGCCGTAGCGGGTGCGCATCTCCACAATGCCGAGGCGTAGCAAATCAGCTTCGGTCTCATCGAGTCTTTTGCGGAACTCAAAGGTGAAAGCTTGGTTGATGCAGCCTTGGGTGACGTGCAAGTAGTTGATGTAGGCCACACGTTCTTCGCTTTCGATGTGAAACACGTCGATGTCGTAGGCCACGCCTGAGACGACCACGCTTTTGGCGCGGAAGTTCTCCACCAAGTCGTAGCGTCGCTTCACCTCCTGGGCTTCCTCGAATCGCATTTCCTCGGCCAACTGCGCCATTTCTTCGCGTAAACGGTTGGCCACTTCCGCTGTTTTGCCGCGCAGAATGTCTTTGCAGGCCTCGATGCAGCGCATGTAGTCGGCGTGCGACTGTCGTCCTGTGCAAGGGGCAAGGCAGCGGTGTATGTGGTAGTCGAGGCACACCTTGTAGCGCCCCTCTGCCACCCCTTCTTCCGTCATCGGCGTGCGGCAGGGCCGTGGATGGTAGAGTGCGGCGCAGAGGTCGAGCAAGGCGTACATTGTCGGCACGTGGCTGTAAGGACCGAAGTAGATGGCGCCCCGTTCGTTGCGGCGTCGTGTTTTGAAGATGCGCGGCAGGTATTCCTTGGTCACGGCGATGGAGGGATAGGTCTTGTCGTCCTTCAGCAGCACGTTGTAGTGCGGTTTGTAGCGCTTGATGAGGTTGTTTTCGAGCAGGAGTGCGTCCTCTTCCGTTTTCACCACTACATAACGGATATCGCGAATATGTGCCACCAACAGGCGCGTTTTCTGCGTCTGCTGCTCCTTATTGAAGTAGGAGCTGACGCGGCGTTTCAGGTTTTTGGCCTTGCCTACATAGATAATTCTGCCGGAATCGTCGAGGTATTGGTAACACCCCGGCGTTTCCGGCAGGTTTTGCACGATGCCTTTCAGGTAAGCAAGTAATTCGTTATGTTCGCTCACGTCCGTCTTATTCGTGAATGGTGAGAAGGGTGGTGATGTCGAGGTCTTTCCCGAGGAATTTTCGTCCTTCCAGCCCTTCCATGCGGAGTTCGATAAGGAAATTTGCATAGACGGCTTTGGGTGAAAATTGCTTCACGAGGTCGTAGGCGGCCTGCATAGAGCCTCCTGTGGCGAGCAGGTCGTCGTGTAGCAGCACCACGTCGTTCGCTTCGATAGCATCGGTGTGAATTTCGATGGTGTCGTAGCCGTATTCTTTCAGGTAGGTTGCTGTGCGTGTTTCGCCAGGCAGTTTTCCGGGCTTGCGGCACATCACGAAACCAGCGCCCAACTTTTCGGCGAGCATCGCGCCCATCACAAAACCGCGGCTCTCAATGCCTACCACCTTTGTAATACCCTTGTCCTTGTAGAGGCGCACCAGTTCGTTCAGCATCTCGCGAATGCAGTCGGGGTTCTTGAAAAGCGTGCTCACATCCTTGAAATGAACACCTGGCTTAGGGAAATCAGGTATTGTTCTGAGATTTTTAAGCAGCAAATTTTCGTTCATAACGTTTTGAATTTAAGATTGTATGCCTATGTATGTTTCACGTGAAACGCCAAGTGTTTATCTGAAGTTTTACTCTAAGTGAAAACGGACGGGAAGCTATGGCGTTTGGCGTGCGTATATATAATAAGGAGTGGGGAGGCTGCTGCGTGGCGGTCTCTTATCGGCCCATGAGTACGAGCAGTACGCTGATGTCGCTTGGTGAGACGCCGGGGATACGGCTGGCCTGCGCCAGGGTTTCAGGATTGATGGAGGTGAGTTTCTGGCGGGCTTCGGTGCTCAGTTGCGTAATGTCGTGGTAGGTGAAATGGCCGCGAATTTTGATGTCTTCGAGCCGTTGCATTTTTTCGGCAAGGGCGCGTTCGCGGGCAATGTAGCCGGCGTACTTCATTTCGATTTCGGCGGCTTCTACCGTCTCTTCGAGGTCGATGCCCATTGCTTCGATTAGCGCGTGCAGGTCGCCGATTTCCTCGGCTAAGTTGTGCAGTGTAACCTGCGGGCGGTTGATCAGATCAATCAGTTTGCAGCCGCCCGTCAGTGGCGATGTGCCGAGCGCGGAAAGGAAGGGGTTGATGCGGTCGGCTTTCAGGCGGAACTCCCGACAGAAGTGGATAAGCCGCTCTATGTCGTCCTTCTTACGTTGAAAGCGTGCTTTCCGCTCCGCACTGGCCAAACCGTAGCGCAGTGCGTAGGGCGTGAGACGGGCATCGGCGTTGTCCTGGCGGAGCAGAATGCGGTATTCAGCCCGTGAGGTAAACATGCGATAGGGCTCGTCGACCCCTTTGGTGACCAAATCGTCGATAAGCACGCCAATGTAGGCTTCGTCGCGTTGGAGTGTGAAAGGTGTCTGGCCATCGCAGAAAAGAGCCGCGTTGATGCCCGCTATCAGGCCTTGGCCCGCAGCTTCCTCGTAGCCCGTGGTGCCATTCACCTGTCCGGCCAGGAACAGGCCGCGCACCTCTTTGGCGTGCAGAGCGTGGTCAAGTTGGGTGGGATCGAAGAAGTCGTACTCGATGGCGTAGCCCGGACGGTACACCTTTACATCGCGGAAACAAGGCATTTGCTTCAGGGCTGCCAGCTGCACGTGCATGGGCAGGCTCGACGAGAAGCCGTTTAAGTACAATTCGTTTGTGTCCGTGCCCTCCGGCTCCAGGAAGAGCGGGTGGTGGTCGCGTTCGGGGAAGGTCACGATTTTCGTTTCGATGCTCGGGCAATAGCGCGGCCCTATGCTCTGTATTTGTCCGTTGAAAAGGGGCGAGTCAGCCAGCCCCTCGCGCAGGGCGTCGTGCACGGCGGCGTTCGTTTCCACCGTCCAGCATGGCAGTTGGGGCAGCGGGCGTAGCGGACTGATGTAGGAGAAACGGTGAAAGTCCGTTTCGCCCGGTTGTTCCGCCATTTCGTCGAGGTGCACCGAGCGCTTGTCAATGCGAACGGGCGTACCCGTCTTCATTCGTCCCGAGCGTAGCCCCAGTCGTTGCAAGGAGGCTGTGAGATGCGTGGCGGCTGGTTCGGCACACCGTCCGCCGGGCACGCGTCGGCGTCCCACGTGCATCAGTCCGTTCAAGAAGGTGCCCGCCGTGATGACCACAGCCCTCGCCCGCAGTTCGGCGCCCCACACGGTGGTTACGCCCTTCACCTCCCCATTTTCTGCGATGACTTCGGCCACCTCGTCCTGCCAGATGCTCAGGTTTTCGGTGTTCTCCACCACGTGTCGCCACGCCTCGATGAATTTGGCGCGGTCGCACTGAGCCCGTGGGCTCCACATGGCAGGACCTTTTGAGCGGTTCAGCATGCGAAACTGGATGGCCGTGGCGTCGGTCACCTCAGCGGTGTGTCCGCCGAGCGCGTCTACCTCGCGAACAATCTGCCCCTTGGCAATGCCGCCAATGGCAGGGTTGCAGCTCATCTGGGCAATCTTGTTCATGTCCATCGTTACGAGGCAAGTGTTCGCCCCCATGCGTGCTGCGGCAGTAGCGGCCTCACAGCCGGCGTGTCCGGCGCCGACCACCACCACGTCGAAGTGAAAAACGGTTTCTATCATGAAATAGGGTAGGAGTGAATGAAATGCAGCGGCCAGCCGTAGCCGTCTGCTGGGTGCAAAAATACGCCATAATTTGCTGCCAAACAAAAAATCGGGGCAGCAAGCCCAGCAGGGCAGCAGGAAGAGCAATCAGAGAAAAACTTGCAAGACCAAGAGAAAATACCTACCTTTGTCCTTTTCACGCAGCACGGCAAAGAAAGAGCCGGGCAGCGTTGCGCCAAGCACCCTACCTCAAGGTGGGCTCTATAAATTCCCTCCGTCACAAAAAGATGAAACGTCGCGGATGGCCGTTTTGTCAGATTTTGGACTTCTTTCCGAGTTCAATTTATAAGTGATAGAGGGACGTAGCGGGCTCCGTGACCTTTTGAACTTATAAAATGGAGCCCCAAATAAGTGGCAAATCCAACCAAGCGAATGGATAGCACCCACCCATAAGTCAAACACACCATGGAATACCTCCTGCATTATGTGTGGCAGCACCGCATGCACGCGCAGCCCCTCTTCACCACTGACGGCCGCCCCGTGCAAGTGGTCGACCCCGGGCTTCACAACCTGCACGCCGGGCCCGACTTCTTCAATGCCAAGTTGAAAATCGACGGCGTGCTGTGGGCCGGCAACGTAGAGATACACCTGCGGGCCTCCGACTGGCAGCGGCACGGCCACCACACCGACGCTGCCTACAACAACGTGGTGCTCCACGTGGTGCAAACGGCCGATGCCGAAGCCCTCACCGCCGATGGCCGTGCCCTGCCCACCGTGTGCCTGACCGTGCCCCCCGACGTACAGGCCCACTACGAGGAGTTGCGCAACGAAGAAACCTACCCGCCCTGCTACCGCATCATCCCCCATCTGCCCACCGCCATGGCGCAGTCGTGGCTGAGCAGGCTCACCGTGGAGCGGCTCGAAACGAAGACCGCCCGCGTGCAGCAGCTCCTCGACCGCACGCAGGGCGACTGGGAGCGCGCCTTCTTCATCACCTTGGCGCGCAACTTCGGGTTTGGCACCAACGCCGAGCCCTTTGAGCACTGGGCGTGGCGTGTGGAGCCCCAGGCCATAGGCAAGCACCGCGACGATGCCGCCCTGGTCGAGGCCTTCTTTCTGGGTCAGGCTGGTCTGCTCGACCCCGCGCTCACCCCTCCCGAGCGTCGCGACGCCCACTATGAGCGCCTGGTGGCCGACTACGCTTTTCTGCAACACAAGTTCAGCCTGCAGCCTCTCGACCCCCGCGAGTGGAAGTTCGGGCGTTTGCGTCCGCAGAATTTTCCGCACGTGAGGCTGTCGCAGTTGGCCGCCCTCTACCACAGTGGTCAGACCCGTTTCGCCAGTCTGCTCGAAGCCCCCACGTCGGCCGATCTCCGTGCCCTGTTCCGCGTGAGCGCCCTGCCTTACTGGCAGCAGCACTACACCTTCGGGCAAGTGTCGTCAGCCTCGCGCAAGGAGTTGCAGGCCGCCTCGCTCGACCTCATTCTCATCAACACCGTGGCGCCCCTCTTCTTTGCCTACGGGCGTTCCACCATGCACGAGGCGCTGGCCGAGCGTGCCTTCGACCTGCTTGAGAGCGTGGCGGCCGAGCACAACAGCATAGTGCGGGCCTGGGAGCGTGCCGGCATCAGTGTGCGCACCGCCGCCGACAGTCAGGCGCTGTTGCAGTTGCGCACGCACTACTGCGACCGCAAGGACTGCCTGCGCTGCCGTTTTGGGGCGGAATACCTGAAAGGGCCTCGCGCCGTGCGTGACGGCCACCCGCAGCCCACAGCGTCGGAGCCGACGGAGAGAGCGTGAAATGCCTCTGTGCCAAACATCCTATAAAAGGTGGAGCACAGCATGCACCCCTTTCTCACCCTGCCTTCGGCCAATCCAGGCGCCTTCCGTGCTACACAAGAGGGGTTTATGGAAAAAACGGGATGCGTGGGAAAAAGTTACCCCGCCGTGGAAGAAATTTCCCACGGCTTCTATTTTTTCTTTCTCCCCAATTC
>OBLI01003128.1_pt1 | contig 13058 bp, 2 predicted proteins | sample 1519701 | NCBI WGS metagenome assembly OBLI01 (sample SAMEA3663005, study PRJEB22513) | pig gut metagenome | biome: pig gut; feature: pig-associated habitat; material: faeces | place: France | collected 2012 | reverse complement strand
AGCTTTGGTTCTCGGCGGGCATGGTAGAAGGAATATCCTTGTCCCAACCTAAGAAAGTGTAGCCTTCGCGCACGAAAGCATCAGGAGCGGTAACTGCAGAGCCGTAATCCTGCGTGAGGGCAACCACAACAGTTGAACCGTCGTTGCTGTCGAATGTCAAGGTGTACTGGTTTACTTGCCACTGGGCAGTGAAGGTCATGTCGGCTGCCGGAATGGTGGAGGGTACTTCCTTGTCCCAACCCGTGAAGGTGTAGCCTTCGCGCGTAGGATTGGCAGGAGCGGTTACTTCCGTACCATAGTCCTGCGTAATGGCTGCCACATCAGAACCGCCGTTGCTGTCGAAGGTAAACGTGTACTGGTTTACCCGCCACTGGGCAGTGAAGGTCATGTCGGCTGCCGGAATGGTGGAGGGTACTTCCTTGTCCCAACCCGTGAAGGTGTAGCCTTCGCGCGTAGGATTGGCAGGAGCGGTTACTTCCGTACCATAGTCCTGCGTAATGGCTGCCACATCAGAACCGCCGTTGCTGTCGAAGGTAAACGTGTACTGGTTTACCTGCCACTGGGCGGTATAAGTGATGCCATTCAGGGGAACAGTTGCTCCTTCTTCAAAAGCGGGTTCCCAGCCGGTAAAGGTGTAACCGGTTTTGGAGGGAGCTGTCGGAGTGGGGATAACAGAAGCGTAATCGAGCGAAGAGGTTGTCTCTACACCGTCAACAGAGAAAACGACATTGTACTTCAGCGGTCGGAAAGTAGCTACCAAAGCTACATTTTCGGCAGCTGCGAAAGTGTAGGGGTTGGCAGTAGATTTCTCTGCTCCACCCACCTGCCAGTTGACAAATTCATATCCTTCCTCAGGAGTAGCGGAAGCCACAACAGATGTACCGTTTTCCACAGCTTCGCCTCCATTGGTAAGACTGACAGCACCTTGATTTTCATCGGCCGAAACGGCACTGATTTGATAGGTAGCGAACACTCGCACGGGAACGGTTATATTGTCTTGCTCGTAGCTCATCGCATTAAGGTCGCTGAAAGCCAGGTTCTTCATGTAAATATTATAGGAACCTAAAGCCACGCTGGGATCTACATTGAGCTTGATGGACAATATTTCGCCCGTATTGTTGCGAAAAGCCTGTGTACCTGCAATGACTATCTGCGTGGCGCCATCAGCTGTCGGATAGATATACAACACATGCTGGCTTTTCTTGCGGTTAGACATATATATGGCAGGAGCCATCTCCTCGTCATCATTGAGTTCCTCAGCAATGGTAATGCCTTCGGGCAAGTACAAGTGCATTTGGACACCACATATATCTATGTCGTTTTGCAACCCAATGGAGAGTGTGGCTTGGCCACCTTGCTGGATTTTAAATCCTTCGTCCACGTAGAAGCCTACCTGCTGTGCCTGGGAAGCCACGAAGGAGAGCAAGAAGGCCCACATTAGAACCAAAAATCTACTTTTCATATTCTTGTCATCTGAATAAGATTGTTGATAATTATCTCGAAATCATTGCCCCGCCATTTTCAGCAAGACAGCGGTAATGTCGGCCACATTGATTTGCCCATCCACATTCACGTCAGCTGCGTCGCGGTTGAATGTGTCAGACCCCGTACCGGCCATAAGCTGTAAAATAGCCGTGATGTCGGCCACATTAACCTGCCCGTCATCGTTCACATCGCCCAAGGTGTAGCGGGAGAATGAAAATGTCTGCGGCGCACTGGGAAGCCCGACTAATCCCTGGTCGGCAAAAGAAACGGTTTCCTTAACAGTATAGTACTTATTTCCTTGCTTGTCGAACACCCGAAGCGAAAGGGTCTCGCCAGAAGCCTGATTACTGTATGCTCGCAAATAAAGCCAGGTATAACCGTTTTTTGTTTGCAGTTCGGCAACGCCCCGGCATTCTTTACCGACAAAAGCTGCTACATCAAATTGAGTATAGTCGTCTACCGGAACTCCGGCATCGGTCAATTGAAGATAGAGGGTCATGTCGTAACGATAGTCGTAGGGGTTTACCTCCCACCCGCTGTCCTGCGCGTGCAGGACAGGGGTGAAGATAAACAGACTGAAGAGAAGGCAGAACAATCGATAAGGATGGAGTGCATTCATTGTTTTCTGTCTTTACTTTTTGTTGATGATTACTTTCTTTCCATTAACAATGTACACACCAGGCTGGGTGGCTTCGCGCAATGCCTGACCGGCCACGTTGTAAATGCCGTTTGCACTGCCTCCGACAACACCCGGTTGCCACATTCCGGTAGCTTCGCCAAGATTGAAGACGAAGGGCACAGCAACCGAACCCACCACATCGGGCGTAAAGGACACTTGCTCCGCGATGGAATAAGTGATGCCCGTAGCTTTGTGAACTGCCACAAAATGGATAGGGGCTTCTTCCTTACCATAAACGGAGAGGAAATAATGGTTGCCCACAGGCTGGGCTACACCGCGACATTCCTCATTTTCGGCAAAGGCAGCCACGAAGAAGTCGTCGGCATCGGCCTCAAAGCCACCATCCTGAAGAATAGCCGTAAGGCACATCATGGAGGGATAAGCATGTACATTGACCGTCCAAGGAGCCGGATTGAGTTCCAACCGATGGCCGTAAAGGGCCTTGGCTCGCGAAACGATGGCGTCATTGTAGATAAATGACTTCTCGCTGGCCGACTTATACAGATAGCCCTTTCCAGGAATCATTGTCTGGAGGTTACCGGTCCAACCGTCGGCTGTAAACTCAGCATAGCCGCCTTCAAGATTGGTGAGCACATCACCCACCTCGGCATCCAGATAACTCAAAGCCTCAGCAAGCGACATGGTCTGCGACAAAGGATAGCCCAACCAGTTCCATCCGGTCTGGAGATAAATGGGCTGTGCCGAAGGATTGTACTGCTCACCGCTGAGCTGCAACGAAGCTTGCTCAGAAGTTTCAACCTTCAATGCCTGACTGGCCTGCACTGCGTCCATGTTTCCAACGAAGCCCAGCACGGGGTCGTTGATTACTTCGGCCTGACGGGTCAGCAGACGCTTCACGTAGTCCTGCTCAAAGTCGGACACTTCCATGTCTGCCGCCTTGTTGTGCGAAGTCCAGTTCCAGCCTTCGGCCAATGAGAGTTGCAAATTGGTCTGCTTGATGGTATAAGCATACTCCTTCACATCGCTCTCACTGCCGTTCAGGCCCACTGCCATCACCTTGAGCGTCATGTCGTTGTTGATAACGATGGGACGACCGTCATACTTCATTCGGCCGGCATCGCACGGACAACTGCCGTCAAGCGTGTAATAGATAGTGGCACCCTCGCTTTCGCAACTCAACGAAACCGTTTGACCACGATATACTTCGGTGCCGCTGATGCGAGATGCAACAGCTTCTTTCACGGCATTGAGTTTGGCAGGGTCTACCACATTGACCACAGAGGTAGCCAACACATCGGCATCCAGCACAGTAAGAGAAAGACCCGTTGTGCCAAGCAGTTCGCCATTGACGGTAAACTGTGTTTGTCCGTTCTCATCCAGCGTAAGGAGCAGACGCCCTTGGTCATCTTGCGTAGCGTTCTCTGCCAGGATGGTGGCAATCATCTCGCTTCCGGACTTCACCGCCAAAACTTTTCCTTTGGAAGCATCAACCGGCAACGCGCCTACCTGTACCTGCATGGTCTGTCCGTAACCCACATTGAGGGTTTCATCAACCACAACACTCCGTACCTTTTTCTCTACATCGAGTTTCTGGGTGTAAGCATTGGCCATGGGAATACCGGCATAGCTCTCCACCTTATTGCTAACAATGAGATAGACCTCGTCAACCAGGCTCAGGTCCTGAGTGGGACGCAAAGCCACTCTCGAAGCGTAAGTGGTGGCGTCCTTCTCGGAAATAGCCTCTGCATTGAGGAGTTCAATGGTAGCATCCTTTACCAACGTTTCCTCGCTGCCCGTAATCAGTTTCAGGCAGAGGTTGTCGGCGGTGAGCAAGTCCGGTTTCATGTACTTGGAGAACTCCACTTCCACACCTTCGTCGTAAGCCTTGGCCTTCACCACTTCGGGCTGTGCATTCTGCACCATGCCAATGTTCACTTCGAGCTGCGGCGGCGGAACGGGTAGCCAGTCGGAGTAGGTGGTCTGATAACCTTCCTTCTCGAACTTCACTTGCCACAATCCCTGAGGCACATCCCAACGATACATACCGTTTTCGTCCGTAAAGAGCGGGTTCTGCTGTGCATATTCCTCAGCATCCCACAGCACCACGTTCTCATGAAGGTCGCCGTACATATCCTCCACCGTTTCCTTGTAATAGCAAGTTGCCATTACGCCCTGGAGACGGTTGCTCTCGATGGCTTCGTAAACATAGCCGGAGGGGTCAATGCTGACATCCGTATCGGGATGGCGGTATTTGCGCTGTTTTTCGTCTTTACGTTTTTCGGTTTTGCATTTCTTATAGCTATTCCGAATATCAACAAGCAGCTGATGGTATAGCGTCATGTTAGCTGCATGACTTTTCGGAGCCCATTCTCCCAAATCTTTCGATACACTTTGGAAATCGGTGAACTCCGGATTCATGACGGAATCCAATTTGTCGAACAACCAACTAGATGCTATCTCAAGGGAGCTGGACACCCAGCCTCTCAAGTACTTGCCACCCACTTTGTTCGGTATGAGATATTGGAAATATTTGGCATTCTTTGAATTTTTCAATATTACGCCAGCTTTACCTATGGCTCCAATACCTTTGCAAGCCATATTGACCGTCAAATCATACAGAATAGCATTGACCAGCTTTGATTTATAGAGTTCCAGATAGGACAAATAGGTATCTATAAACGCCAAGCTCAGATTGGACAAGTTGCCACTGCGCGAAATAAAGCCATCCATCAGCTCACTGGGCACGCGAAGAGATCCATCTGAACATTTAGCCAAAAGCGCATCATTTACTAAATCCATCATTTGCCTTTCATATTCGGCATAATTGTCCAACATTTCACACCATATCTTAAATGCAGGACATTCGCAATATTTCTTGAGGCCCAATACATCAAGAATACCACCGCCGACAACACCAAACAGCTCTCCGTTTTTCAGTCCGGTAAGGAACTCCTTATAGAGTGTTTTACCTAACTTACGCATATTGATTTTGGGAGCGAGAGCAGGCGTATTGAGTGAATCTAACTCCGAATAAACTAAACGATAGGCAAATTCCTCGTGCAAATCAACAAAAGTTGCACTATAGCGACCGAAAGTCACTTCTTCGTATAGGCACAATGTATCTGTTTCCGTTCGGGTTACTATGAATTGCTTTTCGTTCATCATAGCACGAGTTGCAGCGAAGTCAAGCACTTCTATTTCTATTTGCGCCTTCTGACCCTCATTGTTGGTCAATTGCACAACGGCTCGATTTTCCAAATCTTCCACTACTTCTGCCTGCAACTTACTATCTAAGATACTGTCAGTATTTTCAAGCAAACTGGCCAGTTCTTCAATTTCCCTGTCAAACATCGCACTGTTGTCTACCGGAGTGTCTGAAATCACTCGGAAATCAACATCCACATTGACCGGCACGTCGCCGTCATACATATCTCCGAACTCACCTTCTGCAACCCACAGCTTTTTCGTTGTATTATATACTGCATCCAACAAGAATTGGTTTCCTTTTCCTGTCTTTACGCAGAGCACAACGTCGGCTATCCGAGTGGTATCATTAACATTAAAGTCAATGGTAAAGGTGAAAGTCTTGTTATAAATATAATAGGTATACTTCGGTGCTACGGTCAAAGGATTTTGGAAATCAAAGACCACATCATAGTTCTTGTTCAACTCCGGATTCCAATGATACATATGAACCGTCTTCACTTCGATAGACTGTTCGTCATACAGCAAGGACTTCGTTTCCGTAACAAGTTCCAAACCTTGTTTGGTTAATGATTTGGCATAGATATAATGAGTAGATAAATTCACTGTATCCGTTAAAACACAATTTGCTACCCAAGCACCATTTGACAACGCCTTTGTACGGCCTATTAGTTCATCATTATCATATACCTCTACTTCACTTCCACCCACAGTTACTCCGACTATGGAAAAAGCAGGTGAAGGAACAACAGAAGGAACTTGAATACTTTGGTCTTCGACCGAATATTCCACACTACCCATTGGCTGCAACACAGTTTCTCCGTTCAGCTTAAAGCTGACATACGCATTGGGGGCATACGTTCCGCTGGCAGTAGGAATCACGCAGAAGCGCACACGGTCTGTATAGGACTCGCCGAGTTGCACCGTCAGCTTCTGGTTCTCCAACTCATAAACCGACTGGGAAGAACCCACCATCAGCGAATTGTCAACGAACGAACAGCCATCCGGAAGTTCCACTACGAGCGTCACGTCGCTCACTTCGCTCCGATACAGCTCTTTGAAGTCTACCTTGGCCTGCAAAGTCAGATAATTGCCTGCCACTATGCTGCTCTTGTTCACGGTGAAAGCCGTATTGTCGCCGGTGTAGTACAGCTTGCTCTCATCGAAGAACGGTACAACCACGTTGTGCACGGCAACAATCTCTCCGCTCTTCACGGTAATGGCGTTCTTCACATAGTCGGTGCCCATGTTCAGGCCCACCTCCTGAAGTCCGCTCAGCTTGTAAACCGCATTGAAGAAATTGCTTTGTCCCATGGTGACCAAAGTATAGTTACCGTCGGGCAGGTTGTCGATTTGCAGTGCAGCCGAAGGATAGTTGTACTTCTGCATCAGGTTTCCGTCGGCATCATACAGGATAGCCACCACGTTGCTGTTCTCCGTTTGTCCGAAGGTAGCCACCACGCCGCCGAGCTGCACGATGGGCAAAGTAGCTTCCACGCGCAATTCTTCGTCAACCGTTGCTTCAGCCACCACATTCCGGAACATACCGTTTTTGCTCGCAGCGGTAATCTGCAACACGTCGCCCACGTTTACTTCTTCCAGCAACACGATTTTCGGATACTGCACACTGAACTGTGCCACCGGCTTTTGCTGTGTTTGGTTATAGATGGTGTAAGCCACATTGTTGTAGTCGCTGTAGAAGTTTTGCGTTTCAGGCTGCTCGCCCGCCTTCACGCTGGCCGTATAAGTAAAGTTCAAGTTGATGGTCGCACCCGTAATGGATTTGAGCGCAACATCTTCCAGCTCTACCTCTTGGAGTGCCAGCATGCTGTCGGTCAGTTCCATGGCGTAGCTCACGTGTTCCGCTTCCGCAATGGTAACCTTTGTCGGAGCGGCAAACACCTGGAGTTGGAAACGTCCCTGGCCGTCCGTCTTGGCCGTAAAGGTCTTGTCATACCGGCTGTTCAGCGTCTGCGAAACAGAAACAGTGGCACGGACAATCGGTTCCTTGCTCTGCAAGTCTACCACCCTACCCTGCAACTGAAGCTGCGGCAACGGTTGCAGGTCAACCGTCACTGCATTCTCGCCGTCTGCTACCGTACAAGGCGCATCTTGGGGCTGCACATAGAGCAGTCCGAGCTGCTGGGGCAATGCCACATCCAACCTGACTTCCTGTCCCTCCACCATGGCAGGCAGCACATGCTCCTTACCGAGCAACACGCCTTCCGCATTGTACCAGGCTAAGTTCACCTGTCCCGTCACGTCCTCGCCTGTAGGCAGTTTGACGGCAGCCTTCACTTGTTGGATGGTGCGGATGTTCTGGAATGTAACACGCTGATCCGTATCAGCCACCTTGATACTGTCTATCTGCGCCAGCACAATACCGGTGGGAGATTTCAGGTAGGCGTTGTACGTCGTGTTCTTGATTAAGTTGTTGAACGTATAGTGTATGCGGTCGGTCACCACATATTTATACTTCTGTCCGCTCTTCACGTTCACCAACTCCAAACCCATGTTCTTGTAGCGGCCATCGGCGCACTCATCGGGCAGGTTCAGCTCCACGCTGTGAACATTAGCCTGAATAGGAAGGATGATAAAATCTTTCCAGCCGTCGACCTGTTCGTAGAGTTCGATGGATTTTTCGGGCACATACACCACCAATCCTTCGGGCACGCCGTCAAAGGCATACGATCCTATCGAAGGAGGTGTCACAGCATGGCAAGTCAATGCTACCAGGGCCGTGGCATTGTAGAAGGCTCTGTAGCCAATCTCCGTGATGCAGGCCGGCAGGAATATTTGTGTCAAATTAGAGTTGTTGCTGTAACTCCAGCTTGGCACAGTCGTTACGCCCGTTGTACGGCTCAGGTCTACCAGCGTACAACTCGAATAATTGTTGGCAATGGAAAAGTCGTTGCTATTGATTTTTCCGGCCACCACAATCTGCGTTACAGCCTGTGAGTTTCCTCCCACAGCATCCGAAACGGCATTGCTCAGCGATCCGGGCGTAAAGTCGTCCACAATTACTTCGCCGGTGAACTCGTCAAAATAGTTCTTGCCGGGATTTTGCGGATTGCCGGGCACATAGTCATAGTAAGCAATGAGTTTCGTGTCCGCTGCCGGCATCTGGTAATATAAACTGGGCGAAAGCGAAAGCGTATCGCCGTTCTCGTTTTCCCAGCGCAGGAAACGAAAGAAACTGTTCGTATAAGCGTAGATGGAAGTCTGCTCGCCCTCGCGCAACTGGATGGTGTTGTTCGGGCTGAAACTACCTCCCGCCACCGGATTGGCCACCAGCGTGAGGTTATACTGCTTGGTGCTCGGTATAATCTCTGGGTCGGCCGGATTGGTGGGAACATACTTATACACCGCCGTTACGCTCACGTCGCGTGCCGGCATGTAATAGTAAAACGAGCTGGAAGTGGTGAGTACATTTCCCTCATCGTCCACCCAATAAAGGAATGTCATGAAATTGCGACCATAGGCAGAAAGATACACACGTGCATTCTCTGTATAGTCTCCTCCCGTTGTGCTCACAACCCCCTGTTCGTAGGGCGACGCACTCACTGTCAGATGATAGCGTGTAACCTGTTCATTGCCGCCTGGCACCGTCGGGTCGGGCGGATTGGAAGGGTCGTAGCCTTCGGTCTGCGCCAATGTGGGCAAACAGCTGAGGCACGCCATCAATATATATAATAGATACTTTCTCATGATGTATTTTCAAAAAAGTTGAAAGCAATCGGTGTCAGTCTGTCCGCTCTCGGAGAAGCCGGGAGTCGTGGCGGTTGAGGAGGAAGGAGGTGAAAACAGTTGTTCTCTCCTCACCCGCCACTCCGACTTCCGAAGCGGCACTTCAGGGATGGTTTACTTTTGGAGCAGCTTGCGTCCCTTCTGTACCAGGATACCCTTGAAGGTCTTGGCGTTGACAGGCTGTCCGGCCACGTTGTAAGCAGGTGCTTCGGCGGCCTGCTCGTTGCTGGCAGCGTTGTCCAAACCGGTCAGTTCGCCTGCGACCAAGTGGATGTAGAAGCGTCCGGCCACCGTACCCTTTTCGGCGCTGAAGGTGTAGCCCTCACCGGCCGACAGTTCAGTATAAGTTCCCAGCAAGCGGTCTTCGAGGATGAAGCTGACAGGACGGTCCTCGGCCAGTGCCAGAGTGTACTCACCTTCCTGACCTATGTACATGCCGAGTTCCACCACGGCGTCGCCCAAAGGCCGTTCGTTGATGGCATAGCGGGTCTGTCCGCCTACGCTGAAGAGTTGCGGCATCAGCGGGTTGAGGCTCATAAACTTACCGGCATCGCGGTTCAGCTCATAGCCGGCCTCAGCCTGTTCGTTTACTACCACGCGGGTGTGGTCGGTACCGTTCTCACCCGTCAACAGCAGGTTGTACACCGTGCGCTGTGCCGCATCGGCTGCGGGCACCTGTACCGGTGTTTCAGAGAGCAGTCGGGCGTGCATGTGGGTCTGTCGGCCCTCCTTGGCAAAGGTGATGGTTTCCTGATCCACGGGGCGCTGCACGAAGAACGACTCTCCCGGACTGAGGATGTAGCTGTCGTCCACGGGGCTGTAGGCTACATAGCTCTGGTTATAGGAGTTCCACACGGTGATGGGAGCCTGGAAGTCGAGGAAGCGCGTATCGAAGAACGAAGGATAGGGGTTACCGATGAGGTTCCACGAACGGTTGTGCTCAAACTCGCTGAGGTTCTCTTCGAGGGCCACTTCGCGGTCGGTGGCGAGGAAGATGGCCTGTCGGTTCACACTCTCCGTAAGGGGCTTCACGTGGAAATCTCCGCCGCCACCCGTGAGGTGGAGGGCATAACCCTTGCCGGCCTTTAGCACACCGTCGCGGCCCACATTGACCCACGTGGAGTCCATGATGCCATTGGCACGGTTTGCACCGGAGTATTCGCGGATTACCCACTGCGTGTTGGAGTCGACCTGCACAAAGTCCTTCATCTCGACATCGAAGGGTACGCTGAAGAAGTTCCAGCGGTTTTTGTAGAAGGTATACATCAAGTCTACGTCCTCGGCGCGCATCTCGCCGTTCACGATGAGACAAGTGGGGTTATACTCCGTATAATAATAATTGGACGAACCATTCAGGCGATACGCTTCGGTTTCATCCGAATAATATTTGGCATACGGCGACACGTGCATCCGGAACTCGTTGGCAGGCAGTTTGCTGCGGCTGTTGATGGTGAGGTTACCGCGTTCATAATAGTTCTGTCCGTAACTGTCTTGTCCGCGTGTATTGGTCCATTCCAGGTAAATATTCGGGCGATAGTCGGCGGCAAGCGTGTCGCGGAGGGCAAAAGTAAAGTCCTTGTTGATGACCACATTCTGGGGCATATAGTCCGTAGCCTCCACCGTAACAAACTTTCTCCAGCCATCGGCCAACTGATATTCCTGCAAGCTCCAGGTGGGCACATAGAGTACCGCGCTGTTGAAATCGTTGCTTGAAAGCGGACAATAATTGTTCGTGTTAGCCGGTATCACGGAACGGGCGTAAATTTTCTTCAGATTATGGCAATTACTGAATGGACGCTCCGTGCATGTACGCAGCGAACTGGGCAGCACAATTTCTTCCAAGGCGTTGCAATTCTCAAAAGCATAACCAGATATCTCGCTCAAGCCTTCGTTCAGTTGCACGGTATGTAATGATCTACAGTCGGCAAAAGACCAACTTCCCAACGAGGTTAAAGTTGAAGGCATCTGCAAGCTGTCCAAACTCCAACAGTTTTGAAAAGCATCACTACCAATTGTACTCAATCCTTCCGGGAATTGTACACGTGTCAGGTAATCATTGCTATAAAAGGCGTACGAATCGATTTTCTTGACATTGTCAGGGATAACGACTTCCTGCAAGTTGCAATTATAGAAGGTATAGGAGGGTATAGAGCTCACACCTGCAGGCAATTTCACACTGTTCAGAGCATAACAGTCTCTGAAAACAGACGTACCTAACGTAGTAACAGCCTCAGGAATAACGATGGATTGCAGAGACGTACAGCCACGAAATGCAGAATTATTGATTTGCAGCAAGGTTTCGGGCAAGTCTATCTGTTGGATACCACTACCATAGAAGGCTGAGGCTCCAATCGACTGCAAGCCTACGGGCACTTGCACCTGCGTAATGGCCCACTTTCCATAAAATTGCTGATCCGGCAAACTGGTGTTCAATACGCCGTTCAAGTCCACTTCTATCAAATTGGTCATGCCTTTCAGGTTACTCCAGTCGTCGGCATTGAGTTCACCACTTACATGGATTTTGTTGATTTCCTGCAAATAACCGGCTTCGTTCAGTGCGAGCAATCCCAGTTCGCCGGGAGTAGCCACGTCTACCGTGATTTCCACCGGTGTTTCAGGTACAATCAGCATCTCACCCCACCGGCTGTGGATGCGATAGGCATGGAAGGTGCCATCGGGAACGGCCAACTGCCAATGCTTCGAAGAATTATAACTGTCTAAGTAATTCTCACATACAGGCGGTGTCTGTGCATGCACCGTGATGTTCCTCAGATTGGAGGTATTATAGAAAGCATCATTGCCTACGAATTCCACATTTTCAGGCAGTTCAATGCTTGATAGGTTACGGAAGTAATAGAAAGCATTTTCTTCAATCTCACGGATGGTATTGGGCAGTACAAATTGCTGAATGCTTTCTTGGTAATATCTATTCTTGTTTCCTATGGCTACCAAGACATAGGCATCGGTGGAAGTAGTGAGGAATTCAGTCAGTTTATATCCTGTATAGCTGACATTTTGGTTGAATCCCAAGAACTTGGCCAGCTTGTGCGTAGTGTCCAACACATACAGCTCATTGCCCAAGGTGTAAACTTTATTCTCATCGAAAGTCCATTCACTGCGGTCCAACGTGAGGGCAGTATACACGGTAGAAGCTTTCTCCAAATTCCAAAAAGCTATATAGTAATCTTGGCTCTTCGTGGTAGCGGGGTCTGCAGCTTGCGCTGCGGCCAAGGCCTCATTCAAAGCCTCTCCATGCTCACCTGTCACGCCTTCCGCCACTTGGGCCTCAGCAACTGCAATCTTATCAGCCATATAGGGCAAGCAATAATCAATTCCTTTCTCGATGGTGTTGTACGTTAGGACCATCTCCACACGAGCCGCTTCACGTCCGGCAGCATCCGAAGCTTTCAGGGCAGCTATCCTTTCGTCCAATTCAGCCTTCCACACCGTATATTCGGTCCATGCTTCGGCTTGTTGCTCTACAAAGGCCAAATGGTTAAGCGTCAAGTTAATATTATCGTATATACTGTTCAAAGCCTGCACGAGCGAGTCTTTTTCTGCCTCGCCCCCAGCTTCTACAGCGGCGAGAGCTGCGGCAAGCTCTTCCTTCCAACTGGGATAGGCATCGAGCGAATCAAGCAACTGCTTGGCTGGAGCTATGGGGTCTGCCACACACAGTTTGATGTCAGTAAGCCGTGCACAATTTGCGGAATCAGCAACTCCCATACCGTTCCAATATTGAACGCGCAACGTATAAGTTCCAGGTGAGTCGAATGTGTACGTGGAAGATCCGCTCATTGCCTCGTAACCATATTCAGAAACAACCCAGTCACCATTTATTTCGACTATGAATTCGAAGTCGTAGTCTTCCGAAGCAGTTACTTGCCAATCGAAGGAAAGTACACTGCCAGGTTTTTCAACTTCTATCTGCATCGAAGAATAAGCGAGTCTATCATCTTGATGGAGAGAATCCAGCACGATA
>OBLI01003125.1_pt1 | contig 13064 bp, 7 predicted proteins | sample 1519701 | NCBI WGS metagenome assembly OBLI01 (sample SAMEA3663005, study PRJEB22513) | pig gut metagenome | biome: pig gut; feature: pig-associated habitat; material: faeces | place: France | collected 2012 | reverse complement strand
ATAAGCAGACGATGGCAACCTCGGAAGGCATACCCTCGTCTATAGATATTGAATTCTTAGAATTAAACGACAACCCCTAATTAATGCATTAACAATTAGTTAGTTTCATTTTGATAGTATGAGTTTGCGGGTCAAGCCTGCAATGACACGCCCCGCGGTTTTTATCGGACTGATAAATGAGCGTTTACGGCACCGATAAATGGGCGTTTACGCGATCGATAAATGAGCGTTTATGGCATCGATAAATGGACGTTTATCGGTCGCGTAAATGCGGGACGGGTCAGACGACATCCGGCTTCTCCGGCTCCGGCTCACCCTCCACGGTCAGAGGATAGGGGAAGCGGTTGCGCCGCACCTCCTTCAGCAGGACTGCGCTGTTGCCTCCGTATTGCGAGGCGATCTCGAGATAGTAGGTGCCGGGCGCGAGCTGCGGGATGATGAAGGAGAAGTTCTTCGGCTCGTTGCTCAACAGCGAGGTGACGGCCACGGCGGTCTCCTCCTGCGTCTCGGCATTGATGAAGAAGAAGCCCACCTCCTTCCCCGGCTCGCCCACCACCTTGACGCGTGTGCCCTTGCCATTGAGACCTCCTCCGGGGGTGAGCTGCTTGTTGATGAGGCCGGTAGCTACGTCGGTAACGGTGGAGATGGTGGGCAGCCCCTCCTCGATATGGCTCACGATGGCGGTCACCTCCGACAGCTCCTTGCGGATGGCTGCCGTGGGGGTGGAGCGGAGCACGACGCTGTGCTTTTCCGGATCGAACTGCGCCAAGGGGCCTACGAAGCTGCCCTCCACGCCTACGCTGTTGTTGGTGAATCCAAACTCCACCGTGGCACCACCTAACAGCTCGGTCTTGGCCGTAGCCAAGAGCACATCATAGAGGGTGCGCATCTCGGAGGCGGAGTATTTCTCGCCCATCTTGGGCTGCGCCAACTTGCAGATGTCGTCGATGCTGCGTGTGCCTACATACTGGGTGTTGAACGTGTAATCGTCCTCACGGGCGGTCAGCTTGTTGGGAACAAGCCGGCCCGTAATACTGCGTAATTTCGGATCATTTGCCATAATTCCTATTGTTTTAATTGGTGAATATAAATAGTTGTTTATCTCCCTATTGAACAGGTACGTTGAACTCGCCGTCGAACGAGGGGTTGATAGAGACATCGCCCTCCGACCGGGCGGTGAGGAACTTGCCACGCACGGTGGTCAGCAGGCCACGACGCAGGGGCACCTCGATGCCCGACACGCCGGCCACCAGTTTCTCCTTCTCGTCGTAGATAGCAAGCGAGACGTTTACACCGCTCTCCTGCCGCCCGATGAACATATAGTCGAAGCCCAGATCGACCTCCTCCTCCGCGATCTTGCGCGGAACAATGCTGAAATTGACACCGGTGCGCACGTCGATCGGCTCGTCGGTGGCAAGGTTATAGACGGTGGGATAGAAACCGCTGTAGGCGATCAGCACTTTATATTTGGAGAGGTCGATGGGCGGCGGCGTGCTGGTCAAATCGCCATTCTTCTCTGCCTCACGCAAGCGAAGCTCCTCAAACTCCTTCAGGTCGGTCGCGATGAAACGGTATTTCGCTAAAGGGCGCTCCATCTGGATGTGCAGCTCCTGATCGGGATTGATCTCGGCGGGGACTATCTCCGCATCGAGCGTGCCTCGGAAAGCGTCGCGATAGTCGGTGCCACCCTCGTGCGGCTCACGCAGGGTGATGGCCTCAAAATCGGCGGTATCGTAAAAGGCATCGTCGAGCTGTCCCTTCTCCACGAAATCGGCCCAGGCGCGGAAGCGGTATTTCCCCGGTACGATCTCCAAGGGGAGGCGATAGTCGAGTGCCTGCAACTGCGAGTGGCTGAAGCTGTAGCTAAGGCAGCTGTCCATCAGGAAGCCCCCCTTGCCATCGGCGGGATGGATGCGCAGCTGATAACGGGCCTCGAAGGCGGTCGAATCTTCCGCCGCACGGGTCGTTACAAAAATGGTCTTGAAATCCTCCAAGTTGCCCAACCCGAAGGTAAACTTGAGGTTGAGGCTCAGCTCCACCGGAGGCACGGGTGGCTCCGGGAACTCGTGCACGTCGCACGCTGGGAGGAGGAGGCTGAGCATCGCAAGGATGCAGGCAAAGAGGCGCTGTCTCATCGCTTACCTCCTTTCTTGCCAAACGTATAGACAATGGAGAGGTTGGCTTGATCGCAGCCATAGAAGTTCTTGCGGCGTGTCTCGATCAGCTGCCCGTTAGGCTCGTTGTAAAATTTATCGTAATAGAGGCGATAGACTCCACCGCCTATAGAGGCCTCGATGGCCCAATGGCGGTTGAAGCGCCAGCGGTGGCCGATAGCTAAGCCGCCTCCGTAGGCGGGATGCTTGCCGTCGTGATCCTGATAGCGATAACGATCGTTGTGCGCCTCGTTCCAGTAGGTGACTCCGGCATGTGCGCCAAAGAACCAGCCCTCGCCACGGCGCAGCCAGTAGCGGAACTCGGGCTGTGCGCCGAGCATCCGGAATTTCTTATTCGTGTTGAAATAATCCCAGGCAGAATAATAGAAAGGAAGGTTAACGGAGCAGTGCTCGCCCCAGCCGATCTCAACGGCAGCGTTGGCTACGGCTAAGCCCAGGGCAACGGCATTGGTCTTAATATCTATAGCGCATTGTGAATGAGGTTGTTTGCCCCCTCCACGACTTATGCAAACGCTTGACTGACTGTGAGAAGCGTCAGTGCGATGCACAATGGAATGATGTATTTCGGCTGATTATGATGAACATGATACCCTTTTCTATCCTATAAACATTCTTGAAAATCCTATAAACCTGCAAGCCTAAGCCTTGAGGAACAGTGGCATTGCAACTGCAAAAGAAGCCATAATTTTATAGATATGCAACAATCGCCCGCAGATATTGTAAAAAAAGATGAAGGAGCATACATAAAAAGCAGCTCCTTCAAATAAAGGTATATCAAAATGCGCACTGTGTCCTTGCGGGCTTGACCCGCACCCGCAATCCCATACTATCCAATGCTTTGACAGTATGAGGTGCCGGGTCAAGCCCGGCAGGACACGGGGAACTATTTCAACGGAATCAGCGTGAAGCCCCACTGATACTCCCGGTTGGCCGGCAGCGTATAGGCCGGCTCGGGACGTGCGCCCCAGCTGTCATAACCGGCTACGCCCTGCTGCTTCAGGTCGAGGCAGACCTCCACGAAGTTGCGTGCCGTGATGTCGCTGATGTGGTGCTGACGACGCAACACGTTCACCGCCTCTGCCTCGTTGTGGTTCGCCACCTGCTCGGGCGTCAGGTTGCCCCATTGCCGCGGGAGATCCCGCTGCTCCTCGGCATCGAAGTCCTCGATGGCGTTGCGCAGGGCATTGAACTCGATCAAGCTATCGGCTACAATACGCAAACCTCGTCCCTTGGCATCCTGCAAGGTGAGCCAGCGGGTATCGGTGTGATGGCCATTCTCTTGCGGACGAACATAGGGGAAATATTGCTGCTCAGCGGTGGATTGATAGCGTCCGACAGCCGTTCCCGCCTTCCGATCCCAATAGTTCTCCTCCGGGCCTCGACCGAAGTAGGTGAGTCGATCCATCGCCTGCGGCAGGCGGAAACGGACACCGATGCGGGGCACGTTGAGCTTGGAGGCCTCCTTGCGGGCGGCATCGCGTCCCGGCGTGAAGGTGGCGGTACGTGTCGCCTCGGAGATCTCGGTCTCAGCAGCGCTCATCTCCGTAGAGGTGAAACGGGCATCGATCTTGACCACCCCACTCGGATGGATCCGATAGCTGACCAAGTAGAGGTTGCCCGCCGGCAGCAGGTAGCTGACACGCAACAGGGCATCCTCGCCCTCCATCGCCACAGAGGCATCGGTCACGTTGAAGGCCCGGCTGCTCTGCTTCCATACCTGCAGGCGCTTAGGCATACCGTTGCCATAATCATTGTCGTTGGGCGCCCGCCAGAAGTTGGGCTGCAGGCCAAAGCCCTCATGGAAGTATTCCACGCCATTCACCCGGTAAGAGGTCACCAAGCCGCTCGGACGGTGGAAGACAAACTGCACTTTCGAGGAGCTGACCGTTAGGTTGTCGCCCTCCGATGTGGCGGTTAACTTCGGCCCTTTCGTGGAGATAGCTGCCTTCGGTGTCTCGATCGGCAGGCGGAACTGATCAGCGGCCACCTCATAACCAGCAGGCACCAAGGCAGTAGCCACGTTATTAGTCACCCGGAAGTTCACGAAGTATTCCGTGCCTGCCTGCGGCTTCAAGCCCTCCACATTCACCGTATAGGTCTGGCTCTGCTGCGGCTCCACGGTCAAGATGGTCTTGCCGCTGCGGATCACCCGGTCGTTAGCCGTCACCGTGTAATGCAGCGTATAGTCCTTCAGGTTGGTGAAGTAGAAACGGTTGGTGACGCGGAAATCGCCCTTCGCCAAATCCACCGCCTCAAAGCCCACATTCTGGTGCGCATATTTCACCTCTGCCATGCCGGGATGCGGTGTGCGGTCGGGGCCTACCAAGCCATTGCAGAGGAAGTTACCGTCGCTCGGTGCGTTCACGCCAAAGTCTCCTCCGTAGGCATAGAAGGGACGGCCGTTCTTCTTGTCGGTCTGCAAGAGTCCTTGATCCACCCAATCCCAGATGAATCCACCCTGCAGGTTGGGATATTTATAGATGGCCTGCCACTGATCCCAGAGGTTACCCGTGGAGTTACCCATCGCATGGGCATACTCTGAGGGGGCGATGGGGCGGTCGCTGCCTTTCCGGCCAATCTCCTCCAACCACTCGGCACTGGGGTATTGCGGCACATACATATCGGTGTTCCACTCCCAGAGCGCCCGCTCGTAGTTGACGGGGCGATTCATGCCATTCTGCTCCCTGTTCTTTATATAAAGGTAGGTCTGATAGAAGTTATAGCCATTGCCGGCCTCGTTGCCGAGCGACCAGAAGGTGACGGAGGGATGATTCTTGTTGCGCTCATACATATTGATGGTACGATCCATGTGCGGTAAGAGCCATTCCGGGTTGTTGCCTAACGTTCCCCCCTTGCTCAAATTATAATACATACCGTGCGACTCGATGTTTGCCTCGTCATAGACATAGAGACCATACTCATCACACAGCTCATAGAACTTCCTGTCCTGCGGATAGTGGCAAAGACGAACCGCATTGAGGTTATTACGCTTCATCAACTCGAAGTCCTTGCGCATCAGCTCCTCGGTGACGTAGTGACCCGTCTCCGGGTTATGCTCGTGGATATTGACACCCTTGAACTTGACCGGCTGTCCGTTGAAGAGCAGAACCGTGTAGGGCTTACCGTTCCCTGCAAGCTGGTCGATCGGCTTGATCTCCAACCGACGGAAACCAACCCGGGCCGGAACGACCTCCAAGGTCTTTCCCTCCTCTTCCACACACATCAACAGCTGATAGAGGTTCGGATGCTCAGCACTCCATTTCGCCACATCCGGGAGGTTAGCAGCAAAAGATGCCTGTTGCGGCGTAGTGGGGCTTACCCATACCTCTTTTGCCTCCGAAGCCACGCATTGCCCCGCAGCATCCAACAGTTCATACGCTACCCGCAAATTACGGCTCTCCCCCGTATGGTTCTTCAAGTCGATCGCTAAGCGGAATTGCCCCTCTTGGTAGCTGTCATCCAACGTAGAGACCACTTGGAAGTCTTGGATGCCCGCCTTGGGCTGCGCCCACAGAAAGACATCCCGTTCGATACCACTGATGCGCCAAAAGTCCTGACACTCCAAGTAAGAGCCCGTGCTCCAACGGAAGATCTTCAAGGTTAATACATTCTTACCCGGCTTCAGGTAGCGATTGAGCAAGAACTCCGCCGGGTTCTTGGAATCCTCGCTATAACCCACCTCTTGACCGTTCAGATAGACGTAGAGTCCGCTCTTCGCTCCGGCGATGTGGAGATAGATGTCTCTTCCCTCCCAATCAGCCGGCACCTCGATCTCCCGCCGATAGACACCTACGGGATTCGCTTCCGGCAGCTGCGGGGGCTTCGGGTTACGGGGTTGGAACTCATAGCCATGATTCGTATAGATTGCTACACCGTGCCCCTGCATCTCCCAGTTGCCCGGTACTTGAATCTCGCCCCAATCCGACAGATCCGCGTCCGCTGCCGTGCAATCGGCAGGCAACTCCTTGTAGGCCTCTACAAAACGGAAACGCCAGGTGCCATTCAGCAACTGGTAATAGGGACTCCGCTCGTAGCGATTCGTGCGTGCCGTCGCCCGATCTGCATAGGTCATGAAGGAGCTACGGGGTTGCTCCTTGTTTACTTGCACCACCTGTATATCCTGCCAATAAGGCAATGAAGTGGAAACATCTGGTGTCTGCGCCATTGTTCCTCCTGCGCAGAGCCCACACAATGCTCCAGCAAGGATTGTTCGCTTGATTCGATTCATCTTCATGTGATCTTAGTTTTATGCTAAATTGTGCTACGAAGGTAATATTATTCCTCAAAGTTTCCTATTACGAAAAGGAATTACACCATTTTCTTAAATATTTCTTGCGATTTTGTTTGTTTTCTAAAAAATAGCCGTACCTTTGTCGCACTACAAAAAGGGGCAAGTTATTTTTAAATTGAGTTAGATTGTTGGAAAGGGAGAGGTCGAGAGGATTTCTCCTTTTTTTTATTGTACCTTTGCGGCCGGTTAAAAGCAAAAAGTAGCGTATGATTTCAGTAGAAGGATTGACTGTCGAGTTTGGAGGGTTTACCCTGTTTGATGACATTTCATTTGTAGTAAACAAGAAAGACCGCATCGCATTGGTCGGCAAGAATGGTGCCGGCAAATCGACGATGTTGAAGATCTTCGCCGGGCAGCAATCACCCACAAGCGGTAGCATCAGCATCCCTAAGGAGGTAACCATCGGCTACTTGCCCCAGCAAATGCAACTTGTAGATCATCACACCGTACGGGAAGAGGCAGAGTTAGCCTTCGCCCATATCCACGAGATGACCGCCGAGATTGAACGGCTCAACAACCAATTGGCTGAACGCACCGACTATGAGTCGGAGAGCTATCAGAAGCTGATCGACCGCATGACCTACCTCACCGAGCATTTCCAGATGATGGGTGGCAACAACTACCAAGCCGAGTTGGAACGCACCTTGATCGGATTGGGCTTCCAACGTAGCGACTTCGATCGCCCCACGGCGGAGTTTAGTGGCGGCTGGCGTATGCGTATCGAGTTGGCGAAATTGTTGCTGCAACAGCCGGATGTGCTGCTGCTCGATGAGCCCACCAACCACCTCGACATCGAATCCATCCAATGGTTAGAGAATTTCATCGCTACCCGTGCGAACGCCGTTATCCTTGTCTCACACGACCGGGCTTTCATCAATAATACCACCTTCCGCACGATCGAGATCGAGTTAGGCAAGATCTACGACTATAAAGTCAAGTACAACGAGTACGTGCAGTTGCGCAAGGAGCGCCGTGAGCAACAGCTCCGTGCCTACGAGAACCAACAAAAGAAGTTGGCTGACACGGAGGCCTTCATCGAACGTTTCCGCTACAAGGCGACCAAGGCCGTACAGGTACAATCACGCATCAAGCAGCTGGAGAAGGTGGAGCGCATCGAGGTGGACGAGGTCGATACCGCCATGCTCAACCTGAAGTTTCCTCCTGCTCCCCGCTCCGGCTCCTACCCTGTGATATGTGAGGAGGTAGCGAAGCGTTACGGTGATCACCTGATCTTCGACCATGTGACCTTCACTATCCATCGGGGTGATAAGGTAGCCTTTGTCGGCAAGAATGGTGAAGGTAAATCTACCTTGGTGAAATGTATCATGGGTGAGATCAACGACTACACCGGTAAATTGCAATTGGGGCATAATGTCAAGATCGGCTACTTCGCCCAGAACCAAGCGCAACTGCTCAATGAGAACCTGACCGTATTCGAGACGATCGACTATGTGGCCCAAGGTGATATGCGATTGAAGATCCGGGATCTCCTCGGTGCCTTCATGTTCGGCGGCGAAGCCTCTGACAAGAAGGTGAAGGTGCTCTCCGGCGGTGAACGTACCCGCTTGGCGATGATCCGCCTCCTGTTAGAGCCGGTCAATTTGCTGATCCTCGATGAGCCGACCAACCACCTTGATATGCGCTCGAAAGATGTCTTGAAAGATGCCATCAAGGCATTTGATGGTACCGTGATCCTGGTTTCGCACGACCGCGAGTTCCTCGATGGCTTGGTGGATAAGGTGTATGAGTTCGGCAACCAACGGGTCGTTGAGCATTTGGGCGGTATCTATGACTTTCTGGAGCGCAAAAAGATGGAGAGCTTAGCGGAGTTGGAACGTAGCACCAAACCAACCTCCACTTCCCAAACGGCAGTTGAGGCACCGGTTTCACAGAACAAACTCTCCTATGAAGCACGCAAGGAGCAAAGCAAGGCGATCAAGAAAGCGGAAAAAGCCGTGAGCGATGCCGAAGCTCGCATCGCCGCTTTGGAAAAGGAGATCGCCGACATCGAGACCCGCTTAGCTACGCCGGAAGGTGCCGCCGACACCTCGCTCTATACCGACTATGCGGCCCGCAAGCAAGCCCTCTCCGATGCGATGGATGAGTGGACAGAGCGACAGATGGAATTAGAGGAATTGGTAGCAGCCCAAGGGTAACCCTGGGCTTATGCCTCCCCTACTCTGGACTTAGAAACCATACTTAAAGTCCATCTCTTGTTCCAAGGAGATACCCGTGCTGAAATCGTGGAGGGTTAATTTGCGAATCTTATAGTAACTCAGCCAATAGTTTTGCAACGCCCGGATGTAGTTGCGACGTGCCTCCTGTTGGCGATTCAATGAAAGCGTCAGGCTGTTGATGTCCTCTTTGCCGATCATGAAGCGTTGCTTCGTCTCCTCATAGGCCATCAGCGCGATGTCGAGCGCCTCCTCCGCGCTGTTGATCAACCGCTGCTGTACGTTGAAATCACTGATCGTCATGGTCACATCCTCTTCTAAGGTCAGGGCCTGTTGCTGGGCACTGGTCTCCGCCACCTTCAAGTTACTCTTGGCAATGTTATACTTACCCTTCCGTACCCCCCAATCTACCAACGGGATCGAGACCGAGATTGAAACCAAATCTTGCTGTAACGGATGCCTATATACATCCTTGAACTTGGAAGCAACCTGGTTAAAACCTACACTGGCATTTAACGACGCATTGAACAGCGTCTCCTTATGCGCCTTATCCACCGACTGCTCAGCCTCTAACACCGACTGCTTCATGCTCAGGAACTCCGGGTTGTTGTCCCTTGCCAAAGCCAACGCCTCATCCACCTGCACATCCAACTTAGAGGGATGAGAGGGCAGACGAAGTGAAATCTTCACATCTTTATCCAAGTTCAAATAGGAGGCCAAGCTGAACATCGCCCGTTTCAGGTCAATCTCCGCATTCTCTAATGTATTACGGGCATTCACTGCATCCAGACGCAACGTCAGCAGATCGGCCTTGCTGATCGAGGCGATCTTCAAGCGCTCCTCCCCCGTACGATAGAGGGTGTCGGCCGTAGCCAACTGCTCCTTGGCCATGTCATACTCCATCTGTGCCATCGCCAAAGAGAAGAAATAGGTGGTCGCCTGCTCGCTAATCTCCTCCAAGTTATACAGCAGCTCCTTCTTGACCTTCTCATATTTCAGTGGCTCGATCTTCTTTGCCCAACGAAAAGGATTATAGCCAACCAGCTCCTGCGTATAGCCCACCCGTACCGGCACGGAGGTAAACTGGTTGTAGGTGCTTGCCCCGAAATAGCGCATATACTCCAAGTCGGTATCCAAATAGAAGCTACCACCTAACGGATCGAAATTCTGTTTCATTTGTAGTTTACCTCCGGCATAGAATGACTGCTGCTTGCGATACTCGTCAATATCCAACGCTGAGTTGTAACGCTTCGTGATGTCGCGATAATACTGCGCAGGCGTCAGATTCAAGGTCAAGCTGGGCAATCGCTCCGCTTGGTAGTTGCGAAACTCCCAATAACCCGATAAATAGACATTTCTGGCCCGGAAAGCCGCCAAAGAACTGTCTGATGCCAATAAGATGGTCCTGTCCAACGAAAGCACGATCGCATTTTGTGCCACAGCGATGTGCATCACCAAGCATCCCAACAAGATGCCAATGAGCTTACCTAACTGATTTCTTACATGATTATCATTCTGCATACCGTATTCCTCCCACATACACGCCAGGCACTAATCAACTACTGTCACCGGAGCCTCATGCGCCAAGTTGATGTTGCCTGTCGTAATGACCTGATCGCCGGCCTTCAAACCCTCCACAATCGTATAGCTATCCGCATTCTCCAAACCTGTGCGCACGTAGTTCCAATAGGCTTTGCCATTCACCAACGTAAAAACCACCTGCTTGCCTGAACGCAGCACCACGGCCGACTTCGGCACCACTAACTGTTTGCCTAACGACCGCTGCACACTGACCCGCACGTTCATGCCCTCAAAGAGCCGCTTATCCGCGGTGACCGATGCCTTTACACGCACCATGCCCGATTCATCCACCAGCGGATTGATCTCGGCGATACGTCCCTGCGTCACCAAATCAGGAGTCGCAAAAGGACTCACCTCGACCTGATCCCCCACATGAATCAGAGGTAACTCATTCTCTAACACCGTGAAATCAGCCTCCAAACTCTGCGGATCGATCACCGTACAAAAAGCCTCCGTTGTCGAGGAAGGATTGCCTTGATGGGTGAACAAATTAGCAATCACTCCGTCGAACGGAGCCACCAACATACTCATTTCCAACGAGCGTACAGCCAGCTCATAGGCAGCCAACGCCTGGTCATAGCCACTCTTCAACCGAGCCAACTTCCGGGTAGCCGCCGGCACCTTGGCCGAATCCGCCAACATATAGCCCTGACCGATCAGTACATCCTGCATCTCTAACTTCGCCTTCTCCAGAGCATCCAACGCCTGATCTACCTGATTCTTCAACTTAAAAGCATCTTGTTCGGCTAATTTCATTCCCTTCCGTACCCGGTCGCCATTCTTCACATAGATATGCGCAATCAATTCTGACGACTCAAAGCGCAAGTCCACCCTACGCTTTGCCGCCAACTTTCCATTACTTATCAATTCATGCTGAAAATCCACTTCCGCCAAAGGGATGACCGTCACTGCGACCTCCTCGTCCGAAAGGACGGTCTCCACGGTTTCTTGACGATCTTCGCTCGCTCCCCCGCAAGCCATCAAGCCGCTTAGCAGCGACCCGAAAAGGAATGTATAGAAAAATACTCTCATGGCATACCATTTTTAGATGGGCACAAAGATATAAGAGATATTCGAATCCTACACCTCTGCAAGGTGGACAAATGCGCCGAAGAGAATGCCATATCTCCTTTTTCATTTCCCTGCTTTTCAATGAAATGCCAGGGATTCCCTCAAAAAACAACTGGACAAATCGGTTTTCACCTCAGTGAAGTCGCCAACGTATCGGCAGATTCCAACCAGAAGATGGGCAATAAAACTTCATGAAGTAGGCACAGAAACTTTCTGATACACGGACAGAAACAATGAGAACTGCCCATCTAAACTTCAATTCATGGTTTGGATTTTGTAATCCAAAGCTTGGATTATACAAACTAAAGCTTGAACTGTACAATCCAAGCCTTGGATTTGAGTTTTCCTCGGCAATTCGACAAGTTTATGTCGGGGATCTACTAAGTTTTGGTGCCGACATCGCCAAGTTTTACTGGGCAATCTTTGGGAGAAATATGAGGGAAAAGCGGTAGATACCTCCGAAATAGTTCGTATCTTCGCCGTTGGAAATTCCTAAACAGGTGAGCGATATGAAATACCCCATTGGCATGCAGAGTTTCGACCGAATCCGGGAAGAAGGATTTGTCTATGTGGATAAGACCGACTTGGTCTATCGGTTGGCAACTGAGGGACAAGTCTATTTCCTCAGCCGCCCCCGGCGGTTCGGCAAGAGTCTCTTGGTCTCCACCTTGAAGCACTATTTCTTAGGTCATAAGGAGCTGTTTAAAGGCTTGGCCATCGAGCGGTTGGAGCAGGATTGGTTGGAATATCCCGTGTTCCATATTGATTTTAATGGAGCAAACTTCTTGGAGGCGGGTGCATTGAAATCCAAAATCGAAGGGTATATCTTCGACTGGGAAAGGCAATATGGCATAGAGCCGCAAAGCTCCTTCTTAGGAGAACGCTTCGCTGCCGTTTTAGCTGCCGCACATCGAAAGACCGGCCGGCGAGCTGTTGTGCTGATCGACGAGTATGACAAACCTATCCTCGACGTGTTAGACAGTGAGTTTTACGCCACCGTAGATGGGAATCGAATCCGTTTTGAGGATATGCACCGTGAAATCCTGAAGGGTTTCTATTCCGTTTTCAAAGGAGCGGACGAGCACCTGCGCTTTGTGCTCCTGACGGGTGTTACCAAGTTCTCGCAGATCAGTGTCTTCAGCGGGTTCAACCAGCCCAAGGACATTAGTATGGATAAGCGCTACGAGGCGCTTTGCGGCATCACAGAGGAGGAGCTATACACCGTTTTCGCAGACCCCATCAAAGAATTGGCCGAAAGCCAAAATCTGGATGAGGAGGAGATGAAGCAATTGTTGAAACGGCAGTACGATGGCTACCATTTCAGTACGAGATTGACCGACATCTACAATCCCTTCAGCCTCTTGAATTGCTTCGATAGTATGGCCATCCAAGACTATTGGTTCGCCTCCGGCACACCCACCTACTTGGTGCGCCTGCTAAATCATTTCAAGCAGAACATCAATGAGCTGATCCAAGACTACCATTTCCCCGAGGAGTTCATTGACTACAAAGCAGACGTGGAGCAACCCCTGCCGATGATCTTCCAAAGCGGCTATTTGACCATCAAGGAGTATGACCCGGACATGCGAAGCTACCTGCTGGATTTCCCCAACAAGGAGGTGCAACGGGGATTCGTCACGCTGATCGCTTCCAGTTATCTCGATACTCGCACGCATAGCCTCTCCAACTGGATGCTCCGGTCGATCCGTCAGCTGCAACAGGGCAAGATCCAGGAGTTCGGCGAGGCCTTGACCGCTTTCTTGGCCGACATCC
>OBLI01003124.1_pt1 | contig 13074 bp, 13 predicted proteins | sample 1519701 | NCBI WGS metagenome assembly OBLI01 (sample SAMEA3663005, study PRJEB22513) | pig gut metagenome | biome: pig gut; feature: pig-associated habitat; material: faeces | place: France | collected 2012 | reverse complement strand
GGTCATGTCACTTTGCAAAAGGAGCTTAAGGATTTTGAGATTTCTAAGCCAGACAGACAATGTGATATAGATATTTCTTTTGATTTTTCAGGTGAAGATTTAAAATATGTCTTTAAGTTTCAACAGAAAGAGACCTGGATTATGACAGCTCCGCTTCTCAATATATTTGAGAAACCGGACAGCTTTGTAGTCTTGTACAAATATCCAAAGCTTGTATATGGTTATGAGGTATTTAAAAGCACAAATAAAGCTGTCATTTATTTCAACACTGCTGAGATAGATGGTGCAGATACATATGACATAAAGCTTGAAGAACACGAGGCGGAGGACACAACCGGTCCTGAGCTTCTTCTTTATTCTGTCAGGGATGCTTTCTTTTTCCATGCACAGAAGTTTGGAAGAATTCCAATTCATTCTTCATCTATTATATATAAGGATAAAGTCTATCTATTTTCGGCTTCCTCAGGGGTTGGCAAGACTACACATGTCAGCCAGTGGAGTAATGCCGAAATTGAGCACTCCCTGTTCAATGGCGATGTTTGTATGGCTTACCAGAAAGATGGATACGTATTCGCGGGTGCTCTTCCATGGAGTGGAACATCGAACTGCTACACTGCCAAAGACTATCCTCTGGGTGGTGTAATATTTATCCAGCGCGGCGAGATAAATGCTATTAATCCTCTTGGACTTGCCGATGGTGCAATTAACCTGTGTGCAAGATGTCTGGCACCAAACTGGAATCGCAGTCTCGTTTCTTACAACATGGATATTATTGAAGAAATGATTCCCAAAATTATTACCGGAAAGCTTCAGTGCAACATTTCTTCAGAAGCGGCGATTGTAGTTAGAGATTTTCTGGAGGAACGCAGATGAAATTATTAGAAACATATTTACCAAGAAAGGTTTTTGACCAATATGTCCTTCTTCCTGTAGGACAGGAGGTAATTGAAAATAAGAACATTATAAGAATAAATGAAACTGGATATATTATTGCGCAAAAGCTAATATCTGAAACGGATTATGATGCCCTATTAGCCTCTCTTGTCGAAGAGTTTGAAGCTTCGGATGATGAAATTCCTGCAGTAAAAGATACTTTAGATGCCTTTCTTTTAATGCTCAAGGATAAAAATGTTACAATTTCGTAAGCTTTTTTGACTTTTTCTACCAATTTCAGTAATATAAGGTCGGTTATATTGACAATATTAATAACAAAGTGAGGGTAATTTAATGAAGAAATTCGAAGCACCTGTTTTAGAAGTTATAGAAGATTTTGCTATGGAACCTGTATATGCATTGAGTGGAACACCTGAAACTCCTGATACTCCTGATACTCCGGATGGTGACTGGAAGATTTGGACCGAGTGGAGAAATCATAATACTGGTTCTCATTCAGAGCTTGCAATTATTGCTAAAAACGATGGTAAACTTTCCGGTGAAGGAATTACAATGACATTTATTTGCATTGGTTTTAAGCTTGCATCAGTTAAAGACTCAAGTGGATACATGGTTTCAAATGTCAGCGAATCTGGTTTTACAATTTATAGAAATGGACATTTTAATCCAAACGAACGTATTGAGTTCAATATCCAGATTACAGCAGCTGATTCTCCATACCATGGTTCAGTAGCTCAGACTGGTCAGGTTTGTCCTCATAAGGTAGTTTGCACATCCTATATTACATGTTAAATTTATTAACAAATACATAATGAACAAATTAAAAGGCATCACATATGTGGTGTCTTTTTTGGAGAAAAAATGATTAATAAAATACGTCTTGTTATCAGCAAAATTAAAAATGGACGTTTGAAAGAGATGAAAAGTCAGCTTAGCTGGGTATACGGCTATGCCAAACCTCATTTTTGGCTAATTTGTCTATATACAGTGCTTGGTCTTTCCGGAACCGTTGTAGGTCTTATTAGCAGCTTGGTTTCAAGGGATTTAGTTGATATCATAACCGGACATAAGACAGGGGAGCTTCTCTTTACCTTTGCCTCTATGTTCATTGTTACAATTGGAAGCACATTAATCGGGCAAATTACAAGCTATATATCTACCAAAATAAGTCTTACCATTGAAAATTATATTAAGGCTGATGTATTTGACCTTATAATGGCTTCGAAGTGGGAGTCTCTGAACAAATACCACACTGGCGATCTTATTACAAGGTGGAGCGGCGATGTAGGTGTTGTATCAAACGGCATACTAACTCTGATTCCCAACAGTATTATTTTTACCTTCCAGTTTATCTCAGCATTATATATGGTGGTAAAATATGATGCCTCATTTGCTGCTTTTGCTCTGGCTGGTATTCCGCTTAGTATACTTATCTCAAGAGAGTCAATGCGGCGAATGCGCAAGAACAATATGAGTACACTCGCTGTCTCAAGCAAAGTATCAAGCTTTAACCAGGAAGCGTTTAGCAATGTGCAGGTGCTGAAGGCTTTCGACCTTCTTCCTATGTATTCAAGAAGACTTCGTGCCCTGCAGAAGGAATATACGTCAGTTCGTTTGAAATATCAGAAAATGTCAATTTTGAATTCCATCTTACTGACTATTCTTTCTATGCTTGTTACATACTCCGCTCAGGGATGGGGTATTTACAAGGTATGGTCCGGTGCAATTACATACGGAACAATGACGATGTTTCTTACACTGTCAAGCACTCTGACTGCTACCGTGAATAACCTGATAACACTGTTTCCAACTTCCATTTCTCTTACCAATGCCGCAAAGAGACTTATGGATATAACAGGTATGCCAAAAGAGGATTATTCTAAGCGTGATGAAGTCAGGGAATTCTATGAAGTGCATCAGTCCGAGGGACTTGGTGTGCATGTTCGTAGTGTAACATATGCGTACCGAGATACTGATGTAAATATCTTTTGCAATGCTGATATGGATGCATTTCCAAGAGAGGTCGTTGCTTTTGTCGGGCCTTCCGGTGAGGGAAAAACAACCATGCTTCGATATCTGCTTTCGATAATTGAAGGACAAGCCGGACAGGGATATATCTGTGCTGGTGATTCCGTACCTGAGGATGGTAAATGTATGGAATTATCTGCTTCAGTACGTCAGCTTATGGCTTATGTGCCTCAGGGCAATACTATGTTTTCGGGTACTATTGCTGAAAATATGCGAAATGTCAAAGAGGATGCAACTGACGATGAAATCATAGAAGCACTGAAAATGGCATGTGCATGGAGCTTTGTAGAGAAGCTGCCTGACGGAATTAACACAGAAATAAAAGAACGCGGTGGCGGATTCTCCGAAGGACAGGCTCAGCGTCTGTCTATTGCAAGAGCACTGCTTAGAAAATCACCGATACTGCTTTTAGACGAAGCTACTTCAGCTCTTGATATAACAACGGAGCGTGAACTCCTTAAAAATATTATGCGCGACAAACATGCCAGAACATGCATATTAACAACACACAGACCAACTGTTCTAAACAGCTGTAATCGTGTTTATTCTATCAATGAACAAAAATGCAGAATTCTGTCACAGGATGAAATCAGCCAGATGATCTGCGATTTTTAATATTGCTGTTGTTCCATATTTTGATAAAAAATGGACGAAGCGGACGGACAAAAAGCCACAAGCCTGACAGAAAACGATATAGTTTGTTGGTATCGCAGTCAATGAGCTTTCCTTTTCGAACTATTGATTTTGTCACGGCATGAATTTGAGATTCTCTCAGGGGACCTTCAATCCAGTTCTGATTGTCTCCCATCATATAATACTCAGTGCCAGTTGGTGTTTTCTTTACTTTGTATATGCGATGAATCACATATGTACCATTATCTCTAAGGTATAATGCGATATCACCTCTTTTGAGAGGAAACTGTGGTACGACGACATTGACACTGTCGCGGCCACCATAGAAAAATGGACACATACTTGTACCCTGTGGAGTTATTTTGAGTGCCTGTCCTTCCTTTAAAGCGGACAGTGCTATTGAAATATTTGTCATCACAGACCTCCATTAATTAATACATAAAAGGAGCTAAAAATGATTAATTTTCTACTTTTTTTCACTCTGTTTATTATTATTGTAGTACCACTAATCAGTTTACTATTTTTTCGCGATGGTGGAAAAAGTATTGGTTCACCATTTATAATGGGTGTTTTAGTATATATAATTGGTATTCAGGTACTCAAAACTTTGCTATTTAAATTTATAGGCTACCTTCCGGGAGACACCTCGATTTTTTGGGGAAATAAATGGTTCTATGGTATTTTTATGAGTGTTACCACTGGTATTTGTGTAGAGCTCATACGTTTTTTCATTCTGAATATCAGAAATAAAAACAAACGCTGGTCAAGCAGTGTCCGCAGGAATGCTGTAATGGGTATCGGCGAAGGCTGGATTACAGCAACATTTACTTGGGGATACTTTATTGCCACTGTTACCATCAATCTCTTAACAGGCGAAGACATAAGCTCTTACGGACTTACAGAGTACTATATGATAATCATGATTATCGAAAAAGCTATTGCACTTTTTATGTATGTTGCACTTACATTTATTGCTCAATATGCAGTGAAAAAAAATAAAATTAAAAATTATCTGATACTTTGTATCGCAATTCATTCGATTGCTGAAATGGGTATTTATTTCATACCATACCAATTCAATCTGCCTTTGTGGGCTGGCGAAATATTCTACGCATGTATTACTGCTTTGACTTTTGCATATGGCTATATACTTATCAAGTCATTGCATAGCCACAAGATTAGAATTTCAGAAAACTGATGATTTTTTCATAATTCTCAGGCTTATGTGGAAAAGTACAGTCTGTACAGACTTTAAGTGCTTTTCCATTTTTTTCTTTAAAGTAGTGATTGCCCGGACAATTTTCCAGGTGATACAAAGGACAATAACAAAACAGACAATTAAAATCTGTCAGTCCCTTATGGCAGGGGAAATATTTGCACTTATTATTCTGAAAAAATTTATATGAGTCTTCCATTTTTACCTACCTGCTTCTATACATAATACATAATCTATTCAGTACCTTCATAGTTACGAAATATACTGTTACGCATATTTCTGCACTAAACTGTTACCATAATACAATAATTCACAAAATGTTCCACGAAATCAGGGTTAGATGGCAAATACAAATGTGGATATCCCCACCACCTATTTGCTCCTATGTGGATACAATCCCAGCTTTTACCTGATACCGGTTTTGTTGCAACAGCACCATCGCCGTTGTCCGTACTGTCGAAATAGTGGAATTCATGAGCTTTAATTACGGCATCTTTTTTCATGAAACAAGAAGTCTTCTCCGTGATATCAATATATCCAAATCTGACCAGCTTCCCAGCATAATAGCTCTCTCCCTTTACAACACCGACCATCGGATACACAGTGCCATCCTCTAGTTTTATCGATTCATGAAGATACATGAAGCCTCCACATTCAGCTATTGAAGGAATACCTGCTTCGATTGCATTCTTTATGGATTTCTTCATGGATATATTCTCTGACAATTCCCTGGCTTTTAGCTCAGGATATCCGCCACCAAGGATAATCCCTGCAATGTCCGAAGGTAAGCTTTCATCATGAAGCGGTGAAAAATAAACAATTTCTGCCCCTTGCTGTTCAAGCAGCCTGAGGTTTTCATCATAATAGAAATTGAACGCCTCATCCATTGCAACGGCAATTCTTATCCCTACATTATTAGTACTGTATGAGTCAGATTTTTCACTTATTCGGCATTCTTTTTTTCCGGCATCTTCGCAGTTATCAACTATCTCAGCAATTTCAATTATTTTATCAACATTTATTGTCTCTTCAAGCCTGTCTGCCAGCTCAGAAAGTTGATTTCTAAGTCCAGCTATCTCATCCGGCATTTTAAGCCCCAGATGCCTGCTGTCTATTTTTATATCCGACATTTTGGGCAAATACCCTACCACAGGTATTTCGAGTTCAGACTCGATTACTTCTTTAATAGTCTCCATAAACGACTTCGATGTCTGATTCAAAATTACGCCCTTTATAAGATGGTCTGTATCATATGACAGAACTCCCGATAATACCGGCACGATTGTTCTTCCCATTCCATGTGCGTCAACCACGAGGATAATCGGCATCTTCAGTGTCTGCGCGAGATGATATGATGAGCCTTCTTTTCTTATTCCGCCCAGCCCATCAAATAATCCCATCACTCCCTCAACAACTGAGATATCACTGTCAGTACTGCCAGCCGCATAAAGCTCTTTTATCTGCTCTTCATCAGAAAAAAATGTATCCAAGTTGTGTGACGGCACACCAATTACTCTTCTGTGAAACATTGGATCAATATAATCTGGTCCACACTTAAATGACGACACTTTCTGTCCACGCCTCTTTAAGCATTCAAGCAGACCACATGTTATTGTTGTCTTTCCGCTGCCACTTTTTAGTGCAGCAATCATAACTCTGGCTGGCATATTTATACCTATCACTTTCTATTCCATTTACATCTGCAACCCATCATCTCTTCTAATTACAAAAAGAAAAAGAGAAAATCATTACAGGATTTTCTGCCTGCATGAGGTTATATTTTCCTACGCATCTCGAACGGCTGACCGACATGGATACTGCTTCAAAGTCCTTCACACTGAGTCGTGGCACAAGCTGAGTCACCTGCGCAATTGTCTCAAGACTTACTGCATTAATTACCACCCTTGTATGAGGATTTTTCTCATATATTAAAGCAAGTATTTCCTCTAATTCTCCACCACTGCCTCCTATAAATACATGTGAAGGCGCAGGGAGCTCTGCGAGTGCTGCGGATGCCTTGCCGGCTATTACATGCACATTACCCACATTAAATTTCCGGGCATTCTGCACTATTAATTCCCTTGCCTCTTCTTTCTTCTCGATTGCATATACCTCTATGTCCGGTGAGTATCCGGCTATTTCTATTGCAATACTGCCTGTTCCGCTTCCGATATCCCATACTGTCGAGTCACTTTTTATCCCAAGCTTGCTTATGGATATGGTGCGAATCTCTTCTTTTGTCATTGGAATCTTTCCACGTATAAATTCATCATCTTTGTGTGAATTCGTCAACGCACGCTGCTTCGGATTTGAATTAAGAATTATACAAGTGTACAAGCCTTCCTGCGTCATATCAATGCATTGCTGTGGAGTGAGCGACTCTATCTGCTCATCTTCGTATGAGAGGTTTCTTCCGAGAATAATTTTTATTCCCGTGCCCCTGGAAAATACCTTCGCGATATGATGAACGTCCTCTATCCCGGAAAGCAACAAAAATGTTCTTTCGTTATGTAACACCCTGTCATAAAGCTGCCCTGACCATTTATCCTGCCTGCCTTTTCCATGAATACTAAATATCTTAGCCTCTGACCATGGTATGCCTGTCTTTGATGAAAGATATGATACGGACGATATTCCCGGATAAATTTGAATATTATTATAGCCTTGTGCCTTTAGTCATAAACCTTTTTACAGCCGCTAAAAAAGCCGCTATCTCCTGAAAATAAAATCGTAATATAACCAGTTTTATTCTGGATATATGTAAGAATATCCTCTGGCAAATATATATCCTTTTTCTCTTTTCTGGCACGATATGGTTCAATCATACGCTTTGCACCAAGAAGATAATCTGCATTTTCAATAGCCTGCTTTGCCTCACATGTAAGCATTTCTTTATTGCCCATTCCAATGCCTACAAGACTGATTACAGTCTCAGGCGTATTGACAATTTCAAGCTCCAAAAGAACCTGTTCTATCGTCATTCCATCTCCCTGCTCCGGTGAACCAATCAGATAAGTATCAATCCCACAGTTCTTTGCCGCAAGTATTTTCTCATCAAGACCTCCGACACGGCCACTTTCTTTTGTTACAAGGTATTTTATATCAAACTGTTCTATTAAAGCTTCATTTAATTTCTGTGAAAAAGGTCCTTGCATTGCGATTATACGGCTTTTATTTATATCTTGTGCAACACAGATGCTCATACTTTCTTGGCCAGGAAGAACTCTGACATATAGCCTCTCTTTTACCTGTTCATTTTGGCAGTATATTGGTAATTCTTTGCTTCCAGTTGTAAGAAGGATATTTCCTCTGGTCTCTTCTAAAGCTTTTGCACATGCTTTACTATCTGAAAATATAGTTATATCATCCGTATACATGCCTGCTGATGTATCCCGCTTTAATCTCATATACTTTACCTTAAGACAATCACATGCCTGCTTTATATTTTCTGTCACAACAGTGGCAAACGGATGTGTCGCATCGATAACTGTCTCTATCTTTTCTTCGCTGATAAGCTGTGCCATCTGCGCGGCATCAAGACGTCCGATTCTCTTTGTTATACCGCAAAGCTCTGGCATTATTTCATTTCCATATTCAGTTGCAACACAAACAATACATTCTATATTCTTTCCCGAAAGAACCTCTGCAAGCTTGCGCCCTTCTGTGGTTCCGGCAAAAATCAGGATTTTACTCATACTCTATATCCTCTTTTTGTAATAAGTTTACCATCCATTATCTCCGACTGCGAGTTTCCAATAAACACTGTCGTAAACATATCAACAGACTTCTCGCGCAGCTCATTTAATGTACAAGTGCGTGTGACTGTTCCATCTCGTCCAATGTTTTGTACATATCCACAGGCAGTCTCACCACTTACACCATTTGCCATAAGTATATCGCAGGCCCTCTGAAGATAATCTGCTCTTTTTTTGCTCGACGGATTATAAATTGCAATTGCAAAATCACCAAATGCCGCTGCCTTCAATCTTTTCTCTATTACTTCCCACGGTGTGAGCAAATCACTGAGGCTTATCACACAAAAATCGTGATTTAATGGAGCTCCAAGTTCAGCTGCACCACTGCTTGCCGCTGTAATCCCCGGTACAATCACAAGCTCCACATCCTCATGCTTCTGTCCTATTTCATACATAAGCGATGCCATACCATAAATTCCGGCATCACCGCTGCAGATTATTGCTACTTTCTTGCCCTTTTGTGCCTCTTCAAAGCAGAGCTCACAACGCTTAATCTCCTGGCGCATAGGTGTGGATATAAATTCTTTGTCTGAATATTCAGATCCAAGAAGCTCAAGATATACGCTGTAGCCGACTATAACATCACATTCATCAAGTACTTGTTTTGCCTGCGCTGTCATCATAAGCTCATCGCCCGGTCCTATTCCTACTACATAAATTTTCTTCATATTCTCACTCAAAGTCTATCTCCCAGTCTCTTTCAGCTACCGCAAGTGTAACTCCATTCTTTGCGGTCTTTTTCTGCAATATTCTACCGTTTTCGCCTGCGCAAAGCAGTGCTGAACGTTCACACACATTGTCAACTCCTACTGTGCTATGAACAAATTCTGAAGCGGAAAAATCACCCTCTATTTTCATAAGCTCCTCTTTGGTGTATGTCATAAATTCTATTCTGTATTTATTGGAAAATTGGATTATACCTGCTTCGTTCTTCTTTATATCGATTGAGGCAACTGCATATATCTGATTCATATCCACGCCACACTCATCCACAAGTTCCTCTATGTCCTCACAGCTTTTTCCTTTTTTACATCCTATACCAAGAATTTTCTTCTTCGGTCTAAGCGGAAAAGTAGCTTTTTTAAGCAATTCATCGTCTTCAGAAATAATTATATCTACATTTATTTTCGGCGGATAATCTATATAAATCAACTCTTGAGGTAATTTTCTGCTTTTCCCCAAAGGAAATGAGATAGTTGCACGCTCACCTTCCAGTATTTTTGATGATACTGCCTGTATTCCTTTTTTATTGAGAATTTCCAATCCATTTTTTACTGCAAATACATCTATTGCAAATACATCATTGATGTCTGTTGCTGTAGTTATCACAGCTACTGCGCCCAGATGCTCTGCGATTTTGTGCGCAAGCTCATTTGCGCCACCCACATGTCCCGAAAGAATCGGAATGACAAACTGTCCCTTCTCGTCGACCACTATCACCGGACTGTCTGTAAGCTTGCTCTTTATATATGGAGCGATTGTTCTGACAGCTATACCCATTGCACCAACAAATATAAGTGCACGCCTATTCGCAAATGCATCCTTTGTCCACTCTGACAATGTATCCTTTGATTTATCATAATATGAATAATTGTCAACTGATGGTGTCCGGGTTATCTCATATGCAGTTTTTTCCCCCTGCTCTGTAAAAGCAGCAATCTGTACTATCATATCTTCTTTTTCCTAAATTCCGTCTCAAAATCAGGTGCATATAGTCTTGATTTTTCGTAGTTTTGATGAGCAATCACATCACCCACCAGAACTATTGCAGTCTTGGTTATGTTGTTTTCCTGAGCTGTCTTTGCAAGTGTTGCTACTGTACAGACAAATGCTTTCTCATCCGGCCATGTTGCCTTATATATTAAAGCGGCAGGTGTGTCCTCCCTGTATCCGCCTTTTATCAATCTTCTGCCCAGCTCATCGAGCATACCTGTGCTTAGATAAATTGCCATTGATGCCTGATGCATTGCAAAGCTTTCTATACTCTCCATTTCAGGTACTGATGTACGCCCCTCCATCCTTGTAATTATGAGAGACTGTGACACCTCCGGCAAAGTATATTCAAGATTTAATATCGACGCTGCACCAAAGCATGCCGAGACTCCCGGACAGCTGTCATATGATATGCCAAGCTTATCAAGCTCATCCATCTGCTCTCTTACCGCACCATAGATACTAGGTTCCCCGGTATGAAGTCTTACAATATCCTTGTTCTCTTCATCCGCCTTTTTCATGACATCAATCACTTCATCGAGCGTCATGGTAGCACTGTTTAAGATAATGCAGTCCTCTTTTGCATAATCTAATAATTCCGGATTGACAAGCGAGCCTGCATATATAATCACGTCTGCTTTCTCCAAAAGCATCTTTCCACGCACAGTAATCAAGTCTACTGCACCACTTCCTGCACCTACAAAATGTACCATTAATTACACTCACCTGCTTCCTGCAAAAATCTGACTGCATTATCACTTTTTGCTAATTCTCCATAGTCATTTGAATATATTATACACTCTATCTGCATTTTCCCTGCAGCCCTTTTATTAAGGTGATAGTGTATTTTCTTTATCAGATATTCCATTGCTTGCTCAAGCAGCTTATCCCCCTGCGGTGTCTGCTTTATTTGGGCGATAGCATCTTCTGTCGTTACACATTCCATTATCTTGTGTAACAGCTCATTGTCCGCACCAGCCATCAATACAGCTGACGCCATAAGCTCCATACGACAGTCACCCTCTTTGGAATGAGTATTCATGATTCCACCAGCTACTTTTATCAGCTTTCCTATATGTCCTGTCAGAAGCATTCTCTCAAAGCCAAGCCGAGCCGCCATATCTATTGTTGCACCGATAAAATTACTACATTTTACACTTTTATCCAAGTTGTAATTATATGTCTTTTGCATATAATCTGCGCCATAATTCCCTGGCGACACAGTAAGCATTGTGCATCCAAGCTCTTTTTTCTGGCGCATTTCAACCTCTATTGTATCTAACAATGCCTGTGTTCCGGAAGTTCCCAAAATAGATATTCCTCCGACTATTCCCAGCCTTGGATTAAATGTCTGCTTGGCGATTTTTTCTCCCTCAGGAACAGATATTGTGACGTAAAGTGTGCCTTTATAATCGCATACCTCACACACTTCACGAACCTCTTTTTCTATCATTTCGCGTGGCACATGGTTAATTGCAGCCTCCCCTACCGGCTGGTCAAGACCGGGTTTTGTGACACGCCCAACACCAATTCCACCATCTATCACTATTTTGACATTCTTACCATTTATGTCTGCAGCATATTCATCTGGCGAAGTGATTGCAACCTCAGCAATTATATGCGCCCCCGTTGTCACATCCGGATCATCTCCACCATCTTTAATAACACTACATCTGACGCTTTTTTCTGACCTTGATGTATCCACAATCTTTGCTTCATAATCTATGCCTTTTGGAGTCTTTATGCATATCTCACTTTTCTCTTTACCCGTCAACAGCATGTACGTCGCAGCCTTCGCAGCGGCGGCGGCACAGCTTCCCGTTGTAAATCCGTATCTCATATATCCTCCATCCCATGATACCTATATCTGGTACAGCAAAGCGTTGCAGATTGCCGCCGCTACGTTGCTTCCGCCCTTGCGGCCACGATTGACGATATATGGAACATCGGTCTGCATAATGAGCTCCTTGGCAGCTTCTACGTTTACAAAGCCAACCGGAACACCTATGACAAATGCCGGTCTCCAGTCTGTCTTATCTCATGAAGTGATATGAGTGCTGTCGGAGCATTTCCAATTGCAAAAATGACAGGTTTGTCTATATTCATTGCTTTCTCCATACTCACTGTAGCTCTTGTAACCTGTCGCTTTTTTGCCTCTGTGGCAACATCCTCATCTGCCATAAAGCAATGTGCCTGCCCTCCGAACTTAGCCAGAGTGTTCTTGTTTATTCCGGTGTAAGCCATGTTGGTGTCTGTGACAATGTCTGCGCCATTTCGAATAAGTTCTTTTGCAATGTCTACTGCATCCTGACTATAACACAGAGTATCTGCATACTCAAAATCCGCCGTCGTGTGTATTGCCCTCATGGTTATAAGCCGCTCTTTTTCCGGCAGTACTATATTTTTCTCTTCTAGTTCTTCTGTAATTATCTCAAAGCTTCGCTTCTCTATCTCTGACGGAAGTACATATTCAATCATCTAAACATTTCTCCAGTACACGAATAAATTCTTCATTTTCCTCATGCTCTTTGATAGCGATTCTGTAAAAGCCCTTGCCAAGTCCTCTGTAATCGCTACAGTCACGTATCAGAATTCCTTCTCGAAGCAGCCTGGCATACAGGTCAACCTCTGTTTTGACAAGTATAAAGTTAGCCTCTCCATCAAAGACATCAATGGTCTTTCTACTTTCTTCAAATGCTCTTTTTATAAATGTCTCCATGTAATTTCTCTCGCGTCTTATGTAAAGACTCGTATTAGCATAATTGTGTTCTACACTTAAGGCTGCAATTCCTGCATTTTCTGCAAAAACAGATACATTCCATTCAGGCAGCTGAA
>OBLI01003123.1_pt1 | contig 13076 bp, 17 predicted proteins | sample 1519701 | NCBI WGS metagenome assembly OBLI01 (sample SAMEA3663005, study PRJEB22513) | pig gut metagenome | biome: pig gut; feature: pig-associated habitat; material: faeces | place: France | collected 2012 | reverse complement strand
TATTTGCAGAAGTAAAAATTAAAAGTATTATGAAAAAGTTCAGTTTATATTGCATCGTATTGGTGTTATTTGGCAGTCTGTTTCAAAGTTGCGGAGTTTGTTATACAAATGTAACTGCGTCTTTGGATTGGTGTACCAATAATGGTGACACATTGGGGCATTGGGATAATATCATATTATCCACAACAACACACGATATCAGCAGGAATGGAGCGATAGTGGGTTCTTCAACAGAAACCAACACATCAATTAAATTAGGTGGAGGATTAGGTTTTTTAACAAATGAGGGAAAAAGCGAATACATCAGTGGAGGGTTGATACATTTATATAATGTCGGAAGAAGCGGCCTTAATCCGCAACAAGAAAAAGAAATTGATATCGAAAAACGTTTTGAATTTAGTGATGCAATTTATTACAATTATGGCAGAGAGCATTTATTCCTCGGAAACAATTATAATGAGGCCTACAAGACGTTAATTCAAATGAGAGACAAAGGAATTGTAACGCAGGAAGTTGTAAATGTATATACCCTATTGAAAGGGCAGTATATTAAAGAAAAAGAGTAAAAAATTAAAAATGGCAATTTCATTTGGAATTGCCAATTATTTTTTTATTTTATAGAATAATAGAGCCAACAAGCATTAGCAATTATTAAAACGATTTATATTGAAAATAAATTTTGTGGGAATATTTATTTTTACTATCTTTGCATCGTAAGACAATTACAAAACATTAACAAATTTTATTACACAATTAAAACAAATTTTTGATTATGGCAAACGCAAATCTTTCAAACGCAAAAAGAGCAAAAAGTGACGAATTTTATACAAGGCTTGAAGATATTGAACTTGAACTTAAAGCATATAAGAATCATTTTGCAGGCAAGGTCGTGTACTGCAACTGCGATGATGCAAGGGAATCCAATTTCTTCCGTTTCTTTCAGAAGAAATTCAATGACTATGGTCTTAAGAAACTTATCACTACATCTTATAACGAGAACGGGCACGGCTCTGTATTGGTTTATGAGGGCGATACAAACGGCAATGGCAAACTTGACGACAATGAAGTCAAGGTTAGCGAACTCAAGGGCAATGGTGACTTTAGGAGCGAAGAATGTATCGAATATCTTAAGGAATCTGATATTGTAGTTACAAATGTCCCGTTTAGTCTGTTTCGAGAATATATTGCTACAATGGTGAAATATGATAAGAAATTTCTTATTATTGGCAATACCAATGCAATTACCTATAAAGAAGTTTTTCCTCTGATTAAAGAGAATAAACTTTGGCTTGGGTGGAGTTCATTTAATAAAGGGATGTATTTTTATGTGCCTGAAGATTATAAATATGCCGATACATACAAGTTTGAGAAAGAAATAAATGGACGAAAAGTTATGAGGGTTTCAAGTATTTGTTGGTTTACTAATCTTGACCACTCTAGACGTCACGAAGATTTAATTCTTTATAAGAAATACACACCGGAGGAATATCCAAAATATGACAACTATGATGCAATAGAGGTTTCAAAGGTTTGCGAGATTCCAAAGGACTATGACGGAATTATGGGTGTTCCAATTACCTTTTTGGATAAGTATAACCCAAGTCAATTTGAAATTGTAGATATCAATCCTCATTTTTTCACTTTGGTCGCACAAGGGTTTGAAAAACCAAAACAATTAACATTGCACAAGGTTAATAAAAAAGACCCATACGCACGTGTTTTAATCAGAAGAAAATAGCGCAATTATTTTTTGCGGATTAACAATCTATGGTATAGTCTTAAACATTCACCTTTGGTTCTTGAAGAAAATATGGACTTTCCTATGGCTTGTGCATCCTTAATTTTAATTAGAGGTTCTGTGCACCCCACAATTTCAAATTGACTTGTAAAAAATAAAAAAAATTTTGACAAAATCAAGAGCAAAAGTCTATAAATCATCCCTGCGAGCAGAAATGTTTTGCAGGGATTTTTTTGGCATATTCAAATCTTTTTTTATTTTATAGGATAATAGACCGACAATCCTCAACGATTATTAAATCGATTTATATCAAATGAGAGTGAAATTTAATTTTGTATATTCAAAACTTTTTTATATATTTGCAGTAACAAACAAATAATGCTATGGAAATTACATTGGTCAAAAGAACAATCCGAGAGATTGCTGAAAACTACAACGACAATGGCGAGGGCGGTGTATATGCCTATGACAATAGACTTGTGGTGCGCCCACCATATCAGAGGGAGTTCGTATACAACGACACACAAAGGAAAGCCGTCATTGACACTATCCTAAAGGGATTTCCCCTCAACGTGATGTATTGGAGTAAAAATGCCGATTTGTCATTGGAGATTCTTGACGGACAGCAGAGAACAATTTCATTTTGTCAGTTTATCCATGGGGATTTTGCAATCCCTTATGGCGAGAGTGACGACAATATGACTTATTTCAAAAGTCTTCCGACAGATGTGCAGGAAAGAATCCTCAACTATGAACTATACATATATATCTGCAAGGGAAATGCAAGCGAAAAATTAAATTGGTTTCGTACAATCAACATTGCAGGAGCGAAACTTACCGAGCAGGAGTTGAGGAACGCAACATATACGGGTTCTTGGCTTGCAAGCGCAAAACTTATCTTCTCAAAAACAAATTGTCCTGCGAACAATCTTGCTGACGGATTGCTGAAGAAGAACACAATTAGGCAGGAATTGTTAGAGACCGCATTGAAATGGATTTCGGGCAATGAGATTAGCGAATATATGTCCAAGCACCAATTTGACGAGGACGCAAGCGAATTGTGGGAGTACTTCCAAAATGTCATTGAATGGGTGAATAACACGTTCAAATGCAAGTACAAGGAAATGTGTAACATTGAATGGGGAGAGTTATATAATGCCTACAAGGATATGGAACTGAATCCCGATGAGATAACTGCAAAGGTCAGAGCACTTATGGCAGATGAGGACGTGCAGAACAAGAAAGGCATTTTCTACTACGTGCTTGACGGAGAGGAAAAGAACCTCAACTTGAGACAATTCCGAGAGAGCGAAAAACGTTCTGTCTATGAAAAGCAGGGCAGAATCTGTCCTATATGTGGGAAACATTGCGAATATGAGGAAATGGAGGGCGACCACATTGTTCCATGGTCAAAGGGCGGTAAAACCGATATAGGCAACCTCCAAATGCTATGCAAGAAGTGCAATCACGAAAAGTCCAATAGATATTAGTGGCGTAATCAAAAATTTGTTTGTGTTGAGGAAAAGCAGTGAAAAAAAACATTGTTTTTCCTCAATTTTTATTTGCATAATTCAAATAATTTTTTATTTTATAGGATAATAGAGCTAACAAGCATTAACAATTATTAAAACGATTTATATTGAAAATAAATTTTGTGGGAATATTTATTTTTACTACCTTTGCATCGTAATACAATTAAACAAATTTTTGATTATGGCACACAAAAAGAACATAGGAGCAGAGATAGTAAAAACTTACTCTTTTAAGGTGAAGAATACCAATGGTATCACAATGGAAAAATTAATGGCCGCCATTGATGAGTATCAGTCGTACTATAACCTTTGCAGTGATTGGATATGCAAGAACCTCACGACTATGACAATAGGCGATTTGGATCGGTATATTCCCGAAAAGTCAAAGGATAATATTTATGCGACTGTTCTTCTTGATGAGGTATGGAAAAATCAGCCATTGTATAAAATATTTGGTAAAAAGTATAGTGCTAATAATAGAAACAATGCCCTTTATTGTGCCTTGTCTTCAGTCATTGATATGAATAAGGAGAATGTATTGGGATTTTCAAAAACTCATTATGTAAGAAATGGCTATATCCTCAACGTGATATCCAACTATGCTTCCAAATTGTCTAAACTGAATACCGGTGTAAAAAGCCGTGCAATAAAGGAAACTTCAGATGAAGCAACCATTATTGAGCAGGTTATCTATGAAATGGAGCATAACAAATGGGAAAGCATTGAAGATTGGAAAAATCAGATTGAATATCTCAATTCCAAGACAGATTACAATCCTACATATATGGAACGTATGAAAACATTGTCTGCATATTATTCGGAACACAAAAGTGAGATAGATGCAAAAATGCAGGAAATGGCAGTAGAGAATCTTGTTAAATTTGGCGGTTGCCGTAGAAACAATAGCAAAAAGTCTATGTTTATTATGGGTTCAAACCATACAAATTATACAATTTCTTATATAGGTGAAAATTGTTTCAATATCAATTTTGCAAACATACTGAACTTTGATGTTTACGGACGTAGAGACGTTGTAAAAAACGGAGAAGTCCTTGTTGATATAATGGCCAATCACGGAGATTCTATTGTATTGAAAATTGTGAATGGCGAATTGTATGCAGATGTGCCATGTTCAGTGACTTTGAATAAGGTAGAATCTAATTTTGATAAGGTTGTGGGCATTGATGTTAATATGAAACATATGTTGTTGTCCACAAGCGTTACCGACAATGGCAGTTTGGATTTTCTTAACATCTATAAGGAAATGTCCAATAATGCCGAGTTTATGGCTCTTTGTCCCGAAAAAGATAGAAAATACTACAAGGATATCAGCCAATACGTAACATTTGCACCGCTTGAACTTGACCTCTTATTCTCTCGTATCAGCAAGCAGGATAAAGTCAAAATGGAAAAGGCATATTCTGAAATTTTGGAAGCCTTGAAATGGAAGTTTTTTGCTAACGGAGACAACAAAAACCGAATCTATGTAGAAAGCATACAGAAGATAAGGCAACAAATAAAGGCTTTGTGCGTTATTAAAAATGCTTATTATGAGCAGCAAAGTGCTTATGATATTGACAAGACGCAGGAATATATTGAGACACATCCGTTTTCACTGACTGAAAAGGGTATGAGCATTAAGTCTAAAATGGATAAGATTTGTCAGACAATTATAGGTTGTCGAAACAATATCATAGATTACGCCTATTCATTTTTTGAGAGAAACGGCTATACTATCATCGGTTTGGAGAAACTGACAAGTTCACAATTTGAGAAGACTAAATCAATGCCGACTTGCAAGTCTCTTTTGAATTTCCATAAAGTTCTTGGGCATACTTTGTCTGAATTGGAAACACTCCCGATAAATGATGTTGTGAAGAAAGGATATTACGCCTTTACCACCGATAATGAGGGCAGAATCACTGACGCATCTTTATCTGAAAAAGGAAAGGTTAGGAAAATGAAAGACGATTTCTTCAACCAAGCAATAAAAGCAATCCATTTTGCTGATGTTAAAGATTATTTTGCAACATTGTCTAATAACGGGCAGACTGGTATATTTTTTGTACCATCACAATTCACATCCCAAATGGATAGCAATACCCATAATCTTTATTTTGAGAATGCCAAAAATGGTGGGTTGAAATTAGCTTCAAAATCCAAGGTAAGAAAGTCGCAGGAATATCACTTGAATGGGCTTCCTGCTGATTATAATGCGGCACGGAACATTGCGTATATTGGTCTTGACGAAATAATGAGGAATACTTTTCTGAAAAAAGCAAATAGCAATAAATCATTGTATAATCAGCCAATCTACGATACGGGTATCAAGAAAACCGCAGGTGTGTTTTCTAGAATGAAAAAATTAAAGAAATATAAAGTTATCTGAAATAAAATATGTATTTTTCTTTGTGGAAATACCTATTAATAGACTGATTTCTAATAAGTTATAAGAAATACATTGTTGTAGATACCTTTTTGTAAGGATTGAACAACTTAGGACGCTTGCTGACAATGGAGTAAACTATTGTTGTAGACACCTTTTTATAAGGATTGAACAACAGGTTAGGTGTGTTTGAAGGCGAAAGTAATATTGTTGTAGATACCTTTTTGTAAGGATTGAACAACATTCCATATACAAATGTGTTTTCTTATAAAATTGTTGTAGATACCTTTTTGTAAGGATTGAACAACTTCAGTGTCGCTCATTCGGGCGTATCTTTGATTGTTGTAGATACCTTTTTGTAAGGATTGAACAACTGTATGTAGTAAATAAGATATCATATTTTTGCGGAGAGGCACATGGAGTATGCTATAGGGTTTTTGCTACCGAGCAGAAAGCAAAAGAAAAAATGCAGGGATGATATCATTTCATTCTTGCATTTTGCTTATACATATTCAATCAAGTATCATTTTCTGTTTTTACTATTATCCTATAAAATAAAATTTTCCTCAACATTTCCAAATTTAATTTGCAATAATTTTTTTTGATAAAAAGTGCAAATAAATTTTATAGATTCAAAACTTTTGATTAACTTTGTAACAAGAAAAACATTAAGGATTATGGGTTACACATATTTTAGGGTTACTGATGAAAGGGCAAGGGATGTTATGCCAAAGGCGGCTGAAATCATAAAGGATATTTTCAAGACATTTCCCGAAGTATCTAAGAGCCTTAAAGGGAGTGACGGCTACAACGGAGAGCCATTTATAGATGAAGAGTTCATTATCTTTAATGGTGATGCGGAGAAAGGTGAGGATTATGAGCCATTTTACTTTGACGTATATGATATGGATTCCAATTTCTGCAAGACCGCAAACCGACCTTATGAATTGGCAGTATGCCTTTGCCTGATAGTCCTCAAAGATACACTGAAAATTAAACACGGCCTCAGTTGGAGAAGTGCGTTTAAGTTTGCAAGTGACGTATATTTTATGAGCCACGAAAACGATAACGGGGAAATAATCCCTGCCGAAAAGAATTGGGTAAAAGCAAGAAGACTATACAACAAGTATTGCAGAGCACACAATATGAAAATCCCGAATTATAGTAAATGGAATATAGACGAATAATTTAATTTTGCAGATTTAATTTTTTTCATTACATTTGCAGTGAAATACTAAAAAATTTAAAATTATGAAAGAAAACAATATGGATTTCGTAATAAGGTACAACATTTTGCAGAACGAATTGCATAAGGCATTTTTGAATCTTATAGAGAAGAAAGGAGAAAATGGGGTGCTGAATCTTAAAGGCTTGGGTGTCTTGGGTGTCACTTTTGACGGAGAGCCTATTGCATCTGCGAAAATTACCAAGTATGGTCTTTATTTTCTCACGGACAATGAGGAGTATTATGGTTTCTTCAGCGAAAATTTGAAGGATATGTGCCGTCTCTATAACGACATTACGGAAGCCTTGGAATAGAAAAAAAATTAAAATTTAATTGTTGTAATTACCTTTTTTCAAGGATTGAACAACTAAAAGCTTTGAAAGAGGAAGTGGAAAGATTAAAAACAATAATTTTTTGGCAGTTCTGTTTGGAATTGCCAATTTTTTTATTATTTTATAGGATAATGGTACTACAACAGCAGGGAAAATTTAATTTTGATTAATAGAAAAAAAATATTTATATTTGTAAAAAATAAATTTATTATGGATAAGAAACTTGAAAAGAAGATAAGGACTTTGATAAAAGAGGTTCTTGGCAACACATTCGGAAACAAATATGAATGTATAAATGGCACAAAATCTTGGAGTGAGGGCGCAAAGAACAATTTTCCTAAAATAAGAATCAGCGAAGAAAAGACAATTCTTTCGGAGGGTATTCAGTTTGAACCCGAAGCAAATGAGAAAGGTGGGGTGATTATTTTTTCAACTGATGTCAATGCTGTGGAGTTGTCACCCAACAAGGTTAAAAATTGGATTCAGCAGAAAATTGCCACATATAAAAATAGGTTAAAAGCGACCTCAATGCTTGATAAAATTGCTAATAAAAACCAATTAGTCGGGTGGACAATCGGGCATTACTTTGACGGGCGTTATAGGGCTAAAAACGGACAGAACTACGGAGAAAATTCATTGTCCCTTGAAATTGTCGGTGTTGATTTCAATACATTGGTTAAGATAGCGGAGGAAATATGTATTGACTTCAAGCAGGAAAGTGTACTTCTGCACGACTTCTCTACGGGAAGAATCCTTTTTGTAGACCCGAGCAAAATTTAATTTTGATTATTAGGAAAAAATAGATATATTTGTAAAAACCAAAGTGAATTTATGGGTAAGAAAATTATTATCACTGAAAGCCAGTACAAGAAGCTATTAAAGGATTTGATTGAGATAGAGCCTACGGAAACGAAGATTAAGGCTCTATATGAAAGTAGTTGGAGCAGGGTATTGCAATGGATAGATTCGTATGACATAGCCACGATAACGGCATTTAGGGGCAAACTGCAAAATGTAACCGACAAGACATACATCCCAAATGGAAAAGAAATAGGCGATACATTTACGTTGCAGGAGAATCGGCAAAGAAACCGCTTATTAAAAGCAAAACTTTTGTCTTTTGGCTATGGTGTTACTGCAATCCACGGGTCATACATTGAGGGCGCAAACGGAACGGATTCCACTGAGGTTGCAGAGGAAAGTTTCTTTGTGGTGAACCTCAAGAACGACACCAATTTTTTCAACAATCTTTTTGCGTTGTCAGAATACTTCAACCAAGATAGTTTTCTCTACAAGTCCGCAAACGAAGAGGATGCATATCTTGTAGGCACAAACAACAATGGTTTTCCCGAATATGGAGAAAAACTTGTGGCAGGAAAATTAACGTCATTGCCGAGCAAATTTATGAGCAGGATTAAAAATGCCGCATTTGCTTTTGTCAATAAGGATAATTGGATAGTCAAGCAGGGCAAGGAAGATTTGTCCGCGGACGATATGAATGACTTTGAAAATAGTTATTCATGGAAGAATGATGAGAAACCTACATTTCAAAATAGGAAAGCCAAGAGAGCACTGACAGAAGATTGGGTGAAACTCTATAAGGACAAGGGCGTTGTTCTTGAGACCTTGGATGATTACTCTATAGGAGGAAAGCAGGCTATCGGTTTGACATCGCAAAAAGTGAAATTACCGAAACAATAAGAGAATAAGTGGCAAAATCATTTGGTTTTGTCATTTATTTTTTTATTTTATAGAATAATGCCCACCTCAACAATTTTAGCCTATTAAAACGATTTATATAAAAATTAATTTTTTTATTCCGATAACTTTGATTATATTTGCAAGTGTAAAGGAAACAAAATAAGTTTAACAATTAAAAACATTAAGAATTATGAAAGTTTATCTTCTTATGCACACGGCAGAAATCGGACAAGATAAGAGCACTGAATGTGTAGGCGTTTTTTCAACGAAAGAAAAGGCACAAAAGAGACTTATTGAAGAAATGCGAAATAGGAGTACACATTGCGACCAAGAGTATTGGCAGACGCTTGAAAAGGAAATGGAGTAAAGGGAGGACTGAATATGACTCTGAAGAAACGAGAAAGTTCGTAGGTAAACTTTGTAAAAAAAAGTGAAATTTAATTTTGTAGTTATCAAAACTTTTATTACATTTGCATCGTAGGAATACAAAATAAGTTTAACAATTAGCAACATTTAGGGTTATGGAAAAGGAAATTTATGAAATTCTGAACAGAAATGATTATGTCCGTCTCACGGCTAAATTAAAATCACGAGTGGAAGAACTCGCAAAGCGCATCCGAGAAAAAATGGAAGACCTGGACATAGCGAATGATGATAATTTTGATAATGGCGAGATAGGCGTTGATGGTGTAGTCGTACGAGTTGTTTCCATAAAGAGACAAACTTTTGGCGAATATGAATATCTATCAATCAAGCGCGAAGGCGAATGTTATGGGGAATCCTCGTGGTATAGTTTGGAGGATATCGGCAAGGAATACTATTATGCCGGAGACTTCTCTGCGAAAGTCGTAGGAGCATCAAACAAGGAGGCTCTGGCGTTCCTCAATGTAGCGAAGAAACTTATCGAAAAACTTGGAAACATCGAAGATGAACGCGTTAATAATCTACAAATAGCCTTAAAAAATACAAATTTAATTTTGCAGAAATAAAAACTTTTATTAACTTTGTATCATAGGAAAACAAAACAAGTTTGGCAATTAAAAACATTAAGAATTATGAAAGTTTACACACTTACAAATGCGTGGTCAGATTCAAACAACCTTGCTGACGGATTTTGCTACGGGGTTTTCAGCACCGCTGAAAAAGCAAGACAGGCTATGAAAAAAGCCGTTGAGGAGACAAAAGAGTATTGGATTGAGTGTGAAAAGGTAGAGGATGAGGACGAGATAGAAATCACTGAAGAAGAATATTCCTGCACACTTGAATCTTGCGATGAAGCCAACTTTGAGATTTTCAAAATTGAGAAAATTGAATTTGACAAGATTTTTGATGACTAAAAAACAAGAATTATGAAAGTTTATGCACTTACAAACGTTTGGGAATATCTTGACACAAGAGCCGAGGGAACGTGCTACGGAGTTTACACCACCGCAGAAAAAGCAAAGAAAGCAATGGCAGATGCCGTTGAAGACGCAAAGGAGCAGTGGGTTGAGTGTAATAGGGTTGAGGATGTAGATGATATCGAAATCGATGAATCCGAGTGGTCTTGCACACTTGCAACGGACGAGGATATAGAGACCTTTCAGATTGAAATAATCGAAGTGGACGACGTTTCTAACGGATAAATAGCAGGGATTATGAAAGGTTTCTTGAGAGGATTACAGAGAGGTATTCTCTACGTGTTGAGGACTATTGCTGAAAGCAGTTACCAATATGGCAAATGCGGTATTTCGACAACCGACAGACTTTTTTTCACCACATTTAGGTAGGTGGTATTGAGGATTGAATGTAATTCAGTCCTCATTTTTTTTTGCATTTTCCTAAAATTAAATTTGGAATTTTCAAAAAATTTTTTATTTTATAGAATAATAGGTTTTAACCTTTCTATCAAAAATCAAATTTTAATTTTAACGTTTTATTTGGGGTTATTTTAGAAAAGCCGAGGAATTATGCCATTTTTTAAAGAAAGTGGCTGAAATAGCCTAAAAACGGGCAAACAGAGGATAATAAACATTTTTGAAAATTAATTTTGCAGAACCAAAGTTTTTTAGTATATTTGCAAGTGTAAGGGAAACAAACAAGTTGAGAAAATAAATTTTGTAGTTTCAAAAACTATTATTATATTTGCAAACGTAAAACAATTAAACATTTTGAGTTATGGGAAAATATGCAAGAATAGCCAAGAGCGATTTTCAGTTCATGCCGAGCGGTTTCGGACACTACAAGGTGACATACACCTCACCGAACACGGGTAAGAAGTGGAAAGCAACACTGACAACTGTTGAACTTGAATTTGTACTCTATGCTGACAAACCAAAGGTTACAGACCTTGATGCGCTTAAATGGTACTGCAAACACTTTGGGACAAAGTTGAACTAATATTGGGTTTGCTTTGGTGGCGGAATAGGCAGACGCGAGGGACTTAAAATCCCTTGGGCAGCAATGCCCGTACGGGTTCGATTCCCGTCCGAAGCACTAATTTTTAATTTTTTGAGATATGGGAAAGGTTTATCAGCCGATAGCACGTAACCTTATTGACGAGGAAACACTGCCTTGTGATTTGTTTTCATTTCAAGCATTTGAAAGCAGGGAAGATTGTGAGGAGTGGTTGGAACATCACGGATATGAACCCGACGATTGGACAATCAAAGAGTTCGATGAGGACGATATCGAAGATGTGATGATTATTGACAAATACGAAAACATTATTTAGAGATATGGAAAGACTGCACATTTCAAGTTCCTTTATACTCAACCGAGTATATAGGAAAAGAAGAATTTAGTAAAGGGAACGCACTATTGCTTTATGATTCTTGCCACAGATACATTGAGAGATAAGAACTATATCCGATATGGTATAATCTTAAGAGGAAACCTTAATTTTATATCCTTTCGGATATATTTTTTATTTAAGTTTAGTATTATTCTATAAAATAAAAAAAGATTTGACATTTCCAAACGAAATTTAATTTTGTACTTATCAAAACTTTGATTACATTTGCAGTAGAGAAAAAGAAATTGAGATATGTTCAGATTGAGAATAATGAGGGCAGAATACCTCACGAGGGCAGGTGCTAAAAACTATCAGTTTATGGTGGTCAGCACCTCAACAAAGAAAAAAGAAAATAAATCAAATTTAATTTTGCAGAAATAAAAACTTTTATTAACTTTGCATCATAGGAAAACAAAATAAGTTTAACAATTAAAAAATTAAGAGATATGGGAAAGATTACAAAAAAATTGCTTAGCGAATTTATTACAAAATCAGCAAAAACATTCGGTTATGAGACAAAAAAGGCTTATCTTGAAGATAGGGCAAAAAGAAATTATGTTGTAATGGAAAAGGTTGGCACGGATGAAAATGGAAATGATAGGTTTCAGCCGATGCAGTGGGAGGACGAGAGCATTGTAGTCCTCAACACGAAAGCACTTGCCGAGGAAGAAGCAAAAGAATATGAGGGAGCAGTCGTAATTACCGAATGGGAGATGTATCACCTTTTTGGAGTAGTTGCCTAATGTTTAGTATTAAAGTTGCTCCTACAAGGTATGTTCAGTATTGTGGGAATGGGATTTTGGAGACAACGGATGCAAATCTCAAGATATTCAGCGAAGAAGAATGCAAACGAATCATTGAAGAACTGAAGCAACGTTATATCTATCAAGTAATCCTTGAAGATGAGAAACAGAATATTAATGTTGTGGATTCCGTTAAGAAAATGAAAGTTGCGGAAACAGACGCATACCATGAAGCAATGGCATTTGAAAACGACGAATGTTTTGAACTATAGGAAAGAATGGTCGGAAAAATTAATAAAATTTCCGACTATTTTTTTGTTTATTTGATTTATTTTTTTATTTTATAGAATAATAGTAAAAAAATTAATACCTCCAATAAAAATTAAATTTTGAAGTTAGGATAATTATTATTATCTTAAGAACCAATAAAACATTAAGAGTTATGACAACATTTATTATCGGGTTGTTAATCGGTACGGCCTACATATCAATCCCCAATGAGTATTTTGAGGAATAAACCGATTTAACTGAAATTAAATTTTGCATTTAGCAGAACTTTTATTATCTTCGCATTGTAAGAGAAACAAAACATTATGGCAAAGTTCGGAAAATTTATCAGTCAGAGTTACCTCCCCATATCGGAGGA
>OBLI01003122.1_pt1 | contig 13077 bp, 11 predicted proteins | sample 1519701 | NCBI WGS metagenome assembly OBLI01 (sample SAMEA3663005, study PRJEB22513) | pig gut metagenome | biome: pig gut; feature: pig-associated habitat; material: faeces | place: France | collected 2012 | reverse complement strand
TGAATTTATCTGTAATAAGGTAATCTGTTTCCTTCATTCCTGTGCTTTCCATCCAACCCAGACCTGAAATCTGTACAGGAGCCACACGATAACGAAACAATGAAATTCCAGTATTAGCAGTAAAGCCAGCCAAATCCACGGCTATATCGACGCGCATGGATTTTAACATAGCTGCGATTTTACTATACGGCATGCCTAAACAAAATTTAAAATTATCTGCCATATCTTGTGCTTGCCTAGTATATTCATCCTTAGTTTTATTCAGATAAATACAAGTTACATAAAATCGGCTTTTATCATAGTATTTTAAAAGTGGCGGATAAAAATAACTCATAACATGATTGTTAAAATCAGGTGAAATATACGCAATATGTATCTTGCCATCATTTCTTTTGGGTTCTAAGGTGAGCATTTCATCAGGCTCCAGCTTTCCATCCGGCAGCATTTCATCCACCTTCTGCAGTCCCTGCAACATTCTGGCAGGTGATGTATTAGCCGCTACCATAGTGTAAAGATATGTCATCAAAATTCCGTATTTATTTGGCAAATTACATCTTTTATACGCTTCCTCGTAAAAATCAATGGCATTTCTATTTAATCCAGCTGTTGAACAGCTACGGGCTAAATACCAAAAAATCTTATATTCAAAATCTTTACTAATCACATTATTGGGATTTTTTAAAAATTCTACAGCGTTGCAAAGGCATCCCATAGATTCTACATAGTTTCCCGCTTTTTCGTACATCATACCAAGAAAATAAAAAATCAAGGCATTAAATTTCCCGTTTTCGGTATAAGCACTTCTTAGGCAACGTGCTGCCTTGTCAAATCTGTTTTTATCAATGTAAATGGAAGCCTTTTTAATTAGCTTTTGTTGTTTTTTTCTGTCATATCCTTTCACCTGCCATATAGCACATTATTTGTGCATGTAGTTGCAACAAAATATACACACCAGCAATGCTATTATGCCAATTATCTCTTCATTATAATTTTCAGTACATTCATGGATAAAATCTATCATATGATCAGGTGGCACTTCTTTAATAATCTCAAATCCCCATTCAGCTATGTTTTTAATGATGGAAATACCTTGCTCGGTGTATTCTTTGTCATTCACAATAGTTATAGTGCAATCTATATCATAAGTACTTTTTTTACCAAAATTATGCAATATCTGTCTGCTGTATTTTTCATCACAAACATCAATTAATTTTCTTAAAACGATATTACACTCTTGCTCTGACAGTATAGAGAATCTTTGTTTTAATAATTCTATAATATTATTAGTATTTTCCGAATAATGGTTGGCAGATTTGTCTGTTTTTACATTACAGTGGCCGAAGTTTTTTTCATATTCCTCAATCTCACACTTTAACACCTTGGTTAATTCATCAACAGAAACTTCACCACTTTTGATAATTTCCCCTAACAAATCCATTTCTAAAATATCCTCCCTTATTATTAATGGGACGGGAGTGACAACTCTCCCGCCCCACATGCAATGGTAGTTCTAATAACACATCGTGTCCTTCAGGCTAGCAACAAGAAGGGATGTGGAATTAGTATATTAAATTTGTATATCAGCCAACATGACGAAGCACATCAGCCGGATATATCACTGTGAACCAACACTTAGAATTACTGGAGCAGGGACAGTACATTGGAGCTGGACTGGTTAGCCTGTGCCAACATGGACTGTGCTGCCTGCAACAGAACATTGTTCTTGGTGTAGTTGGTCATTTCCTTGGCCATATCTGCATCGCGGATAGTGGACTCGGAAGCCTGAACATTCTCGGAAGCAGTAGTCAGGTTGCTGCTGGTATACTCAAGGCGGGACTCAACGGAACCGATAGTGGTCTGCTGGTCAAGAGCCTTCTGGATTGCGTTGTCCAGAACATTGATAGCAGCATTTGCCTTGGTCTGAGTGGAGATGTTCAGCTTAGTGCCATCTGCACCCTGCAGACCAAGAGCCTCAGCACGCATATCGGTCAAACCAACCTTAATGGACTGGTTAGCCTTGGCACCAACCTGCAGGCTGATAGCATTGTCATCGGATTTGTTCTGAGCACGAACGGTTTCCTCAAAAGCATCCAAAGCAGCATTAGCAGACTTCTTTACATTACCCTGAGAATCAGATACAGAAATATTCAAGCCAGAAATCTGACCACCAATACCATCATCGTTAGCAGTTACAGTAATGGCATTTCCACCGCTGGCAGTATTAACAACATCACCAGATGCTGCTACACCAACCTCACTGCCAGTCATCAGCTTTACACCACTCATAGAATCAGCTTTTTCCTTGGCAGCAAGGTACTCACCCACGATTTCTGCATAGCCAGCGGTAGCACCAGCAGCATTCGTCAAAGCGTCCATAGCATCATTAGCATCCTTTAAGGTTTTCTTAGTACCACCAGTAGTACCTGTACCATCTGTACCCCATGCCTTTTCATTAGCAGCCTTCAAGGCACTATAAGCCTTGCTCAATGCCACAGCCTCAGCAGAAGTACCAGTCCGTACAGTACTCCACTTACCATCACCTGCAACAGCATCCAATACGGCTTTTATAGCCTGACCACCAGCTGCACCTGCATTACCTGCCTGTGTAATAGTTGCAGCACCAAGTGCATCGGCACCAGCCACAGCATTATAGGCAGCAAAGGCATCTGTGAACTCCTTTACCAAGCCAGTGTTGCTAGCAGGAGTACCGTTTACATAATTACCAATAGCAGCAACAGCATCATTATGAGCCTTAGTAGCATTTTCCTGAGTATTTTTAGCAGATACAGCTGCATCATACTTAGTCTTTTTTGCACCAGTAGCATCATCCACTGCAGCCTGAATATCCGCTGCAGTATAAGTCACACCAGTAGCCTTGGAAATGCTGGCATTGGATGCATTAGCAAATACCTTGCTGGTAGTATCTATCTCTTCCATCTTGGTGAAAATATCCTGGAGAGTATGCTCAGTGCCATCATCTTCCTTTACATTGAAGGTAGTACTATAGGTCTTACCACCCTTTACATAGGATACAGTAACTTTATCTGTATCATGAATCTCCAAGCTATCGCCACTGCGTGCTTTCAAATCAACCAGCTTGGTAGCACCAGTAGTATCAGTGGACAGGCTCTGGTTGGACAATGCAGTATAAGTAGCATTACCAATAGTATTCTTGGAACCATCAACAAGGTACTTGCCGTTGAAGGTTACATTAGCATTATCGTTAATCTGGTCAATGGACTGATCCAGTTCCTTCTGGATGGTCTGACGGTCAGAATCGGTGTTGGAATCGTTGGCTGCGTTTACAGCCTTTTCCTTCAAAGTCTTGAGAATCTCAACAGTGGAGCTTACAGCACCCTCGGCAACCTTCATCATGGAGCTGCCGTTCTGGGTGTTCTGGTTAGCCTGATCCAAGGAACGGATCTGAACGCGCATGCGCTCGGAAATAGCGTAACCGGAAGCATCATCAGCTGCACTGTTGATCTTCATGCCGGAAGAAACCTTCTGCAGGCTCTTGGACAGTGCGCTAGAGTTCTTGTTGAGAATGTTCAGTGTGTTTACAGCGGTCATGTTGTTCTTTACGACCATAGCCATGATAAATTCCTCCTTGACTAAAAAAATAACTCATGGGATTGCATCCTTGCTTTCCCACCTCATCCTACCGAATCGCCTTCTTTGCTATTTTAGCAAAGAACAATACGCAAGATGACCAGATAATTCGCCCTTTTATCCGCGGAATATAGACGAAACCATCTATAGCCACACATAAAGGCAGGGTATCGTATACTCTACCCTTATTTTGCCGTATTAGCAATTCTTTACACCTATTATATTTTGCCATTACCGCAAAGTCAAGTTTTATTTTGCCAAATTAGCATTTTTTCTGTTTTATCATTTTTTCCATCTATAATTAATTTGGTTTGTTATCATTTTTCTAATTTTCTGTGTACATATTTTCAGGAGGTGGCTTCAATGGAAAACATTCACTCAACAATAGGCCAGCGAATTTATGATTTGCGCATTGAGCATGATGTGCAGCAGGGAGAGCTTTCCAAGGCCATCGGGCTTCATCAGAGTGTATTGAACAGAATCGAAAAAGGAAGCCGCCCGGCACGGGATACCGAAATTATATCCATTTCCCGCTACTTCAACGTATGTACAGATTATCTGCTAGGCATAACACAGCAGAAAAATTATCAGCCTATTGATACTACTGGCGCTAGCTATAATAGTGATAACATTCATGATGATACCATTGAAGATACACGGCAAAACCAGCATACCGAAGCTTCTCCCCCATCCTTCGTATCCAAATCCCACACTGCCAATGTGACGCATCTATCCAGCCATTGGACTTTGGATAAAACTGAAACTGACCTGATTAACAAATTCCGCACGTTGGACAAAAGGGGAAAACTCGCTGTTATGGATACTGCAGCTAGGGAGTATGGATATGCTTTTTCAGAGAGAGCAATTGTGTCGTCCTAAAATTTCCAAATAAAAATGAAACATAATCTTTCTTACAAAAATAGGGCATTGCCTGTTTTCTTCTCATGAAATCAGACAATGCCCTAAAATTTTTTTACACAAATCCTGCCAGCTTCTTAAAGGCTTCCTCACTCATGCCTGCTTCGGAAGCTGCATCGCGTATGGATAACAAATTCTTTTTAACTAAGCTTACCAAGGTACTCTGAACCCCAAGAATTTTGCCACGTGCTTCACCGCGAGCCATTCCACGGGATTCAACTCTATCCAATACCTCGCACATATTCATCCCTCCCTGCCAGCTTCTTAAAGGCTCATCACTCATGCCTGCCGCCATACAGCTGATAATACTTCGCCTTATTCTTCAGCACGCTGCGGACATACTCCTCCGTTTCCCGAAAAGGAATGGCATCCACATCCTGAAAATCATAATCCCAGCCGTATTTTTCCATCCATTCAAGGACATTGCCCCGCCCGGCATTATAAGCCGCCAGCATCAGGACCTCATTGCCGCGAAATTCCTCCTGCAATGAGCCAAGATACCATGTGCCATAGCGAATGTTGCACCAGGGCTCCTGCAAGCTGCTCACGGAAAACTGGGTATCATCCAGCTGCCCGGCAATCCACACTGCCGTCTCCGGCATCAGCTGCATCAGCCCCACCGCACCATAGCTGGACTTCGCATTGGACTTGAACTTGCTCTCCGCCTTGATGACCGCAGCCACCAGATACGGGTCCACCTGATAACGCCGGCTGTACTCCACAATGTCCTCGCGATAATCATAAGGATAAATATAGCTGCGCTGCACATCCTCGTGCTGCAGCACCAGAAACGCCACAAAAACCGCCAGCAGCACGCACATACCAATGGCAAAGCTGACCACGCGCCGCTTTGCCTCCAGATGCTCGAGCAAACGCTGCCTTCTGAGTTCCCTTTCTTCATCTGTATACTGCATCTGCCCTTCACCTGCCAAAATAAACCATCCTCTGATATATTATCCTCTGCATTCAGCTATTGCCAGCCCTGCACCTGCGGCTAGGCGCAAAGAGCTGCAAAGAGCTTGTGCACCTGCCGGGATAAATCCTCAAGGCTGCCGTTATTATCTATTACCACATCAGCCCGCCGCTTTTTCTCAGCCATGGGCATCTGGGCTCCGATGCGCCGCTGTGCCTCAGCCTCAGAAAAGCCATTGCGCTGGCACAGCCTCCTGAGCTGATTGGCCTCATCAGCATATACTACCCAGACAATATCTGCCATATAGTCCCAGCCAGCCTCGTACAAAAGCGGCACATCAAGGAAAACCACATCCCTGCCTGCTGCAATCAGCCTCGCCAGATTACGCTGGATTTCCGCCTTTATCATAGGATGTGCGGCTGAATCCATCCACTGCTTTTCCGCCGGATTTTGAAATACCACTGACGCTACAGCCTGACGGTTCAGGGTCCTGTCATCGTTCAGCACCTTTTCGCCATAGCGTTCATAATACGCCTGCCACAAAAAATTGTCCGGCTCTGCCAGCTGCCAGGCAATCCTGTCCGCATCAATAACAGCGTAGCCATGCTCTGCCAGCAGCCTTGACACCGTCGACTTGCCGCTGGCAATACCGCCTGTAAGCCCTATGATTTTCATCCTCTGCACCTCCCGTTTAATGACTATGCTATACTATACTTTATTTTATTTCACAGCTCAACATCAGCTTGATAACTTACTTCGTGACAACTCACAGCTTGCTTCGTATAAATCTAAATCTTCTGGCAGGATGGACAGAAACGGGTTCCCCTGCCCCCTACCTTGGTTTTCGCAATCAGCGTGCCGCATCTCTTGCAAGCCTCGCCATCCCTGCCATAAACAAAGAGATTGTCCTGATGGCTGCCCTTGCCTCCATTGCCATCACGATAATCACGGAAAGTCGTGCCGCCATCTGCAATGCCGTCCGCTATAACCCTGTTCACAGCCTCATGCAACCGCTGTATTTCATCACCTGTCAATGAGCCTGCCAGCCGCATAGGGTGCACCCCTGCCAGAAACAGCGCTTCATCCACATAGATATTGCCCAGGCCGCCAACCTTGCTCTGGTCCAAGAGAAAGCTCTTGATGCGTGTTTTTCTGCCAGCAGCAGCCGCTGCCAGGTATTCTGCCGTAAACTTTTCCGATAAAGGCTCCGGCCCCATTTCCGCCATGCCCCTGATGCGCCACAGCTCATCCTGATGCATGGCATACAAGGTGCCAAAGGTACGTGTGTCACTGAACACCAGCCTTGCACCATCATCCAGATAGATAATCACGCGGTTGTGGTGGCTGGCATCCGCTGCCCCGGCTGCCACATACACCAGCTGCCCCGTCATCCGCAGATGAAAAATCAGTGACACCTGGTTGGACAGCTGCAAAAGCAGATATTTGCCGATGCGCTCCAGCCCCACAATATCTTCCTGCAAAATCCTCGCCACGAATGCCTCCGGCTCCGGCCACTTAATCTGCCGTGCCAAAAGCACCTCCACATTCTCTATTTTCCTGCCCCTGATATGTGGCTCCAGCGACCGTCTGATGGTCTCTATTTCCGGCATCTCCGGCATAATCAATTCCCCCAGTCCTTATCCAGACTAAATCACACTTATACTTTATATCACTTTGCTTCCGCCCAGTTTTCGCCGGTATTGATATCTATGGTCAGCGGCACGGAAAGCTCTGCCGCCTTTTCCATTGCCTCCTGCAGGAGAACCTTTACCTGAGCCAGTTCATCCTTTGTTACCTCCAGCACCAGCTCATCATGCACCTGCAGCAAAATACGGCTTTTCAGCCCTGCATTCCGCAGTGCCCTGTCAGCCCGTATCATCGCCAGCTTGATAATATCCGCTGCCGTCCCCTGAATAGGAGTATTCATGGCCATGCGCTCAGCCAGGGAACGCTGGTTGAAATTGCTGCTCCTGATGGCAGGCAAATCACGGCGGCGGCCATACCTGGTCAGCACATAGCCATTTTCCTTTGCCTCTGCCACAACCTTGTCAATAAAGCTCTTTACCCCCTGACACTTGGCAAAATACTTGTCAATATAATCCTTTGCCTCTGCCCGTGGGATATGCAGATCCTGCGCCAGCCCATAATCGCTGATGCCGTAAACAATGCCGAAATTGACAGCCTTTGCCTTGCGGCGCAGCTCACCATTCACCTCGTCTATTGCCACGCCGAAAACCTCAGCCGCAGTCCTGGCATGGACGTCCTCCTGCTGCCTGAAGGCACGCAAAAAATTCTCGTCCTGGGACATGTCAGCCAGCACACGCAGCTCAATCTGGCTGTAATCTGCCGAAAGCAGCAGGTCATACCCCTCCCCCGGCTCAAACAGCTCCCGGATATGCCTGCCCTCCTCCCGGCGCACAGGGATATTCTGCAAATTCGGCTCCGAGCTGCTGAGCCTGCCTGTTGCAGTGACAGTCTGATTGAAGGTAGTATGCACCCGGCAGGTGCGGCTGTCTATCAGGGGCGCAATGCCGTCCAGATAAGTGGATTTCAGCTTTGTCCACAAGCGGTAATCAAGGATTTTACTGATGATCGGATGCTTGTTGTACAGCTCATTCAGCACCTCCACGTCGGTAGAATAACCGGTTTTCGTCTTTTTGATGACAGGCAGCTTTAAGTCCTCAAAAAGCACCTCTCCCAGCTGCTTCGGGGATGAGATGTTAAAATCCCTGCCAGCCAGGCTGTGGATTTCCTTTGCCAGGGCAGCAATTTTTTCCGCCACCTGCTCCGTCTGCTGCTGCAGCTTGCGGCAGTTCACCCTGATGCCTGCCAGCTCCATGTCAGCCAGCACGCGCACCAGGGGCAGCTCTATTTCCTCATACAGCTTCGTCATGCCAAGAGCCGCCAGCTTATCGGTCATGACCTTGGCAACATCTGCCAGCACCAGGCACTGCCAGCCAGCCAGCTCCGCCTGCTGCCCCCCATCAGCCTTCTCAATCACATTGCTGCTGCCATACCGTTCAGCCAAATCCTCTACAGCATACCTGCTGGCAGACGGATTCAGCAGATAGCCTGTCAGCTCCAAATCCACCACCCTGCCGGACATTTCGATGCCTGCAAGATAAAATTCCTTCATGCCATGCAGGTACTTGGTGATTTTCTCATTGGACAAAGCAGCCGCAAATGCCGCCCAGGCGTGATTCTTTGCCACAGCTGCTGCAGGCTCCTGTTCAGCCTCAGCCATTTCCATACCGGCAAAAAGGCTATCCATGCCGCCATCATCGCAGCCATCCTCATTGCAGCTGAAATAATAAAGCTCAGGACTCTTTCCCCCTGCATCTGCCAAGGCAACAGCAACGGCCAGCAGCCGCCTGCGAGGCACCTTGCCTTCAGCTACAGGCACCAGGTAAATGCTGCCGCACTTTGCTGCCTTCCTGGCAATGCTCCTGCCCTCCTTCTCCGTCTGCAAAAGGGTAATCTCCAGCAGCTTCCTGGCAGCCTCATCCCCCTCTGCCCCGCTATGGCCAGCTGTGCCACCGGCATACATGGACGCCAGCTTTTTCACATAGCGCAAGATGGAACGGATATCATACCTGCCATAAAACTTGTTTAATGCCTCCCCATCAAGCCCCAGGGCAAAGCTCTCCCGGTCAAACTCCACCGGCACATCCAGCTTGATAGTGGCCAGCTGCTTGGAAAGCACCGCCTGCTGCTGATTTTCACGCAACCGTTCCTTCAATGCCTTGCCTGAGATTTCCTCAATATGGAGCAGCACCTGCTCCACGGAGCCATAGGCGGCAATCAGCTTCATGGCCGTTTTCGGGCCAACCTTCGGCACCCCCGGAATATTATCCGAGGTATCCCCCATCAGTCCCTTCAAATCAATCAGCTGAATGGGATCCAGCCCCTCGTACTCCGCCTGAAAGGCCGCTTCATCATAAACTGCCAGATCGGATATGCCCTTTTTCGTAAACAATACCGTCAGGTCAGGCTTTACCAGCTGCAAGGCATCCCTGTCACCTGTCACCACATAGGCTTTCATGCCCTGCGCCACTGCCTTGTTTGCCAGGGTGCCGATAATGTCATCAGCCTCATACCCCTCCAGCTCCAAAAGAGGCACGCCCCATGCCTCTGCCAGCTCGTGCAGCATCGGCACCTGGCTGCGCAGCTCCTCCGGCATAGGCTTCCTGGTTCCCTTGTACTCTGCAAACATATCCGTGCGGAAGGTATGCTTGCCCTTGTCAAAGGCAATTGCCAGATAATCAGGCCGCCAGTCATTTAAAAGCTTTACCAGCATGTTGGAAAAGCCCACTATGGCATTGGTATACACACCTGCCCCGGATTCCAGAAGTGGCAGGGCATAATACGCCCGATACAAAAGACTGCTTCCATCCAGGATAAAAAATTTCTGCTTGTTCATGATTCCCTTCCACCCCTATAAGCTATGTATTGCACATACTGCGCTATATTACACTATATTGCACTATATTGCGCTGTTATTTTAAGCCACTCATACTGCATGTACCATTTTATCATTCATACATGAAATTCTCAAGAAAACACAGAAAAAGGAGCCGCGTGCCAGGGCAGCACAACAGCCCCTCATAAAACTGCATTTGATTGTCAGCCGCCAATCGGCAGCAATCCTGCCAGCAAACGGACTAATTGGAGGACACCAGCGCCCGCCGCAGCTTCCACTGCCGTACCCTGTACACTGCCATCGGCACCACCAGGAACGGCACGCCCACCAGCAGGCTTTCCCGCAAATCCGGCTCAAAGGCCAGCACCACCAGGCAGAAGACCTGTGCCCAGATGCCGAACAGTGTAACATAAGGAAACAGCGGTGTCTTGTACTTCAATGCCGCAAAGGTGCCGTCAGCTACCGCCTGCTTGCGGAAGCGATACTGGCTCCAGCAGATGGAAATCCAGGCTATGGCCCCGGTAAAGCCCGACAGCGCCAAAAGGTAGGTGTAGACCGTCGCACTGGCATCAAAGCTGTACAGCAGGATGATGAACCAGCAGGAAACGATGGAAATCAGCACCGCATTCTTCGGCATGCCGTTCTTGTTCAGCTCCGCAAAGCTCCGTGGTGCCATGCCCAGAGTAGCCAGGGAATACATGGCACGGCTGGTACCATACAGGCCGGAGTTGGAGCAGGACAATGCCGCCGTCAGCACCACGAAGGCAAACAGGGCACTGAAGCGCTCAAAGCCGTAGTTTGCCATGGCAACGGCAAACACGCTGTCATCCAGCCCCGCCTTATCCCAGGGCAGGATGGAAATCAATACCGAGATAGGAATGATATACAGGGCAATAATACGCCAGGTCACGTTGCGCACTGCCAGCGGAATGCTCTTTTCAGGATTTTTGCACTCCCCTGCCGCCAGGCCGATGATTTCCGTGCCCTGAAAATTGACCAGGATAATGGTCATGGTGAGGATAATGGACCAATAGCCGTTAGGAGCAAAGCCGCCGCTGCCCAAAAAGATGCTGCTGCCCAGATAGCCGGTATCACCTATAATGCCAAAGACAATCAGGGCACCCACAATGCTGAAGGCAATCAGGGCAATAATCTTGATGATAGCCAGCCAGAACTCGCTCTCACCAAATTTATCCACATGAAACAGGTTGACTATTGTCACCAGCAAGCCAAAAAGCACAGCCCACCAAAGCTGGCTGATCTGGGGGACGAAATTGTTCATGATTATCCCTGCGGCAATCATCTCCGAGGGGACATAGGAAACCCAGGTCATCCAGTAGGTCCAGCCTACACCGCAGGCCCACGTAGGGCCGATGTATTTACGGGCATAAGTAACGAAGGAACCGGCTATGGGCTCCGCCACTGCCAGCTCCGCCAGGCAGAGCATCACGCACAGCACAATAGCACCGCCCAGCAGATACGATAATATCGCTGCCGGACCGGCCTTTTCCAGTACATATCCCGTTCCCAAGAAATATCCGCTGCCAATAATCCCGCCCAGGGAAATCAGCTGCAAATGGCGATTTTTCAGCCCTCTGTTCATTTTTGGCTCATCCATTGTCCACTTAACACAACCTTTCCTATGCAACCAGCGCATTTCATTCCGCCATGCAGCAGCACACAGCATGGCGTGGCAATCTTGTAAATCGTAATAATGATACCACTTTTGCAGGCAAAATACTATAAAAATTTACCATGAATTATTTATATGCTATAATAAATGAAATCGGTGTATTCTGGTGCCTTATCACACAATGCCAAACGGTATTGCACAGGCGGATTACACATTCTGCATTCTAGGAGGAACGATATATGGCTGACACTCAGAAGCTGTCCATTAAGCCGGGGACAGGGCATTTTTACTGGATACTTTTCAAGAGCACCTTTATCATCAGTGCCTTTACCGTAGGCGGCGGCATGGTGATTATCCCGCTGCTGAAAGCAAAATTCGTGGACGAATACGGCTGGATTGATGACAAGGAAACCCTGGACATTGTTGCCATCGCCCAGTCCATGCCGGGCGTTATGGCAGTCAATGCCGCCATCATGCTGGGCTACCGCATGTCAGGCTTTGCCGGTACTATGGTAACGCTGCTTGCCACGATTATGCCGCCACTGATTACCATGACCATTATTGCCATGTTCTACGACATGTTTGCCCACAACCAGTACATACAGATGGTACTGAAGGGGATGCAGTGCGGTGCCACCGCCATTATCGTCAACGTGGTCTTTAATCTGGTGAAAAAGCTGATAAAGAAGCAGCTGGTACTGCCTATCCTGATTTTTCTCGGCACCATGATTGCCGTGCTGGCTTTTGATGTGAACCTGATGTACTGTGTGCTGGCTGATGCCCTGCTGGGGCTTCTTCTGCTGCGGGATGCCAAATACAATTAAGGAGGGCTGCATAAACATGGAAATCTGCTTACTGCTTTACTGGGAATTTTGCAAGATAGGATTGTTCTGCATCGGCGGCGGCTACGCCTCCATGCCGTGGATTCAGGCAGCCGTAGTGGACAATTACCACTGGCTGACCATGAGCGAATTTATTGATATATTTACCATCTCACAGATGACGCCGGGGCCTATCGGCATCAATGCCGCCACCTTTGCCGGTACGAAAATCGCCGGGCTGCCCGGCTCCATTGCCGCCACCCTGGGCTTTGTCACCCCATCCCTGATTCTCTGCCTGGGTGTTACCTGGCTGCTGAAAAAGTATGGCGATATCAGTGCCATCAAGGGAATTCTGAACGGTCTGCGGCCTGCTGTGGTTGCCCTGATGCTGGTGGCAGGGCTCAGCTTCCTCTACCTTTCTATTTGGAACGTGGAAACGCTGCCTGAGGATTTCGGGGCATTTGACCTCAAGGGCATCATTATCCTGGTGCTGGCATTCATCGCCGTGCGCCGCAAAATGGGGGTTATCAACCTGCTTGCGGTCAGCGGCATACTGGGGCTGGTGCTAGGATTATTATAAATTTCAGTTTATCGTCGTGGGTGTATGATACTTCGGGAACATTAACGGGATAAGTTTTGTGAATTCGTGCACTCTGTTCAGACTAAAAATGGGCTGAGCGGGACAGCTACCCATAGAAAACACGCTCTCGCTCCTAGTTGTACCTAGCGGATGCTAAGCTCTTGCTACGCCTACGGCTTGCAA
>OBLI01003121.1_pt1 | contig 13079 bp, 11 predicted proteins | sample 1519701 | NCBI WGS metagenome assembly OBLI01 (sample SAMEA3663005, study PRJEB22513) | pig gut metagenome | biome: pig gut; feature: pig-associated habitat; material: faeces | place: France | collected 2012 | reverse complement strand
CACTTTATTAAGAAAATCATTAGACATTGAAATTAATACTCTTGCCATATATCCCCTTTCTAACGGAAAATCTTCCATAAATTTGTGACACTTAATTATATCATACAAAAAGTTTATTACAACAGTATATCAGTTTTATATTAAGCATTGTAACAATTATTAACAAATAGGCAATTTTTGTAAAGTTATCGACTTTATATATATAAGAGTATAAATAGAGGATAATTATATGTCATTCCCATTCCATTATTCAGCTTTAAATAGTGCGCTCGCAAGGAGCTCCGAAAATGATTCTATAAATATTCACTGGAATCAACTTCAGGAGAAAATTAAAGCTGACTCAATAATGTATATGACACCTAATTTTACACCTTCTATCAGCTTGGAATTTCCACAATTTGGTCAATGGGGTAACTCTCTTCTTGACCCAAATCTTGCTATTCAACAAACAATTGCTTCATTCAACAATGGTTCTTGGATGGGTGGTTCAAATGGTTTTGGCGGATTTAATTTTGGAAACTTCGGTGGAATCGGCAATGGTTTCAACTTTGGCAACATGTTTGGCGGCAACTGGGGCAACTGGGGCAATTGGGGCAACAACAACTCAAATAGCTCTTCAACCGGCAGTTCTGAACTTGATGCTCTTAAAGCATTGATTACTAAGTATAAAGAAATTGGCGAAAAGAACTGTTCTATTACTCCATCTTTAAAAGATAAAATCACTAACACATTAAATAAATCCGGTTCAACAGAAGAAAAATTGACAGCATTAAAAGACTTGTACAAATTTTTGGATAAACCAAAATTAGAACAAGCAATGCTTCAATTGACAGAATACAAAGAAATGTTGACCGAAGCAGGCTACGACTTTAAATCTTCTAACAGAGAAAAAGACGCAGAACTTAAAAAAGAATTGAATACTTTAGAACAAGATATTAAAGGTGAAGGCAAACAATTAACACTATTAACCGGTGGCGAAAACGACCCTTCAATATTGAGAAAAATCAGCTATTGGAATGACACTCATAAAGATGCAAATAACAGAAGCATTTTGAGATTGATTGCTGAAAACATTCCATCAGATAGTTCTAAACAAACACAATACAAAATTGGTGTTAAAAATCTTTCTATGTCTTTGATTAACAAGGTTGAAGATTTTAAAGCATCAGCTAATGGTGAGTTCACAAAATTAGACAAAGCTAAGAATGAAGTATCAGAAGCTTTATCAAAGGCACAAAAAGATTTTACAAAGAATAACATCACTGATTTAGCTAAAAAATTCGAAACATTGTATGCAATGCTTAGAATTTTGGAAGCTGAAAAGACTAGAAACGCTATCAAGACTAAATTCTCATTCTTGAACAATATCGCAAGTGATGATACAGACTTCGTCACGGATAACCTTATCGTTGCCGAAACAAAAGCTGACTTGAATAAGGAAGGCATTTCATTCAACGAATCTGATATTGATGAAATCAAACAAGATGCAGTAGAAGACTACAGTGATATTGATGACAAATACGATACACCGGAAGAAAAAGTTAAAGCATTGATGGCAGATGATACAAAAGCTTTAGCTAAGACTTCTAAAGACGGTGTTTACAGATCAACTGCTTCAAACACAATCGAACCTCTTAAGTACTATGTAATTAAGGACGACAAACTGGTTGAGCTTAAAGGTGTTAAATCTGTTGATAGAAACGGTATATGCACAAAAGTTGACGGCAAAAAGGTAAGCTTGGAGCAAGCTAAAAAAGATGCTGTAGAAGTAACAGCACAAGATATCATTAACTACAAGAATACAGTAGATATGGTAAATAAACTTGTTGTAAACGGAACACTTATGAAGCCAACTTTCAAAGGTTTACCAGCTGGCGTAACTGTTTACAAATCAAAAGGCATTCCTCTAGGTAACAAATATCGTCAATACTTTGTTGTTAAAGACGGACAACTTAAACAAATCGATTGTCAATATTGTGATATCAATGACGGTAAATTTGTAATGAACAATGGCAAAAAACTTTCATTCAATCAATTAACAAACGACAACTTCACAACTGTTGGAGAATCTGACATCGTTACCGAAGATGAAAATAAAACAAATACTAATGGCACAACCCCTACTGGTGGAACACCAGATCCTGATAACTCTAAAAATGATGCTAATTACAAAGAACATATCGCAAAAAACAAAGATAGAGCAGAAAAAGACGGCAAAGAAATAAAAGATAAACTCGCTAATTGGTATACAGATGACGATGATTGGCGTGATGCTTCTAAAGCTATAAGAAGAATCGACAAAGAAAACGTTTACACAGTAATAAGTAGCTATCAAAGTACTTCTAGATGGGGTGCTGATGAAATTGTATGCCAAATTGCAACGGAAGACGGACGTTCTAATAGTGATAAAAAGGCTCTTATAATTCATATTCGTGATGCAGTAATCGCTTATGCCAAGGAATATGGAGCAGCAGATTCTGAATCATTAAAAGAATTAGAAAAGTTCGGAATGGCACAAATATTTACTGGCACAGACACAAGAGATAAAAACAAGGCAAAATACTTAGATAAATTAATTCTAGAAGTCTTAGGTTTATAATTAATTAGATGTAAGATATTGGTATAAAACAAACTTGCCGGAGCAAAGCTCCGGTATTTTTTTTACAAAAAGCTGTTTCAAAATAAAGAAATTTACCCCTTTACCCCTTTACTCCTTTACCCCAACTGCTTCACGGTTGCTACTATTTTTCCAATCAAAGTTAAATCTTGAACAGATTTGCCACTAATTGTTCGGAGTCTATATTCCGGATTATCTGATTTTATTATGATTTCATCAAGATTCTTAGACAAACGTTTTACGAAAAATTCGCCATTGTAGCAAAATACATAAATCTTATTATCTTGAATCTGATTACCGTTCCAATGTTCAACAATCAGCTTATCGCCGTTATCTATCGTCGGTGACATACTGTTTCCTGATGCATTAATCATGGAGTACAATTTATTTTTTGAATATCCGCAAATCATTGATGTCGGTATTGGTAACTTTGTTTTTTCACTGGAAAAAACTATACTGCCATTGCCACAGCTTGCAAAAACATCTTCGTAATAATCTATATATGCAATATCTGCAAGATTATTCAACAAATTGATTTTAAAATATTTTTCTACACGCTTAAGCTCACTTACCGTTACTTCACTTTCATTTTTAATTCTATTACTCACAGTTTGCCTTGTTATACCAAGACTTTCCGCTAAAGAAGATTGATTTATGATATTGCCGGTTTTATCAGAAATTTGTTTTATGAGTTCTTCTAATTTCATCGTTTCACCATAATATAAAATAATACTTGACATATGTATCATACTATCTTACAATTAAATACATAATGTAAATTATTAATGGATATTTAATCATATATTATAGAAAAAGTCAATGTTTAACATACTGGGTAGAGGTTTGGATATGGGTTACAGATACAATGTATCATGTAGTGAAACAACATCTAAGAGTTGGACTCCAACTGCTGTTGATTGCTACAAATTGGGATGTGTTTGTTCAAAATGCAATTTGTTTAAAATTTATTTTAAGGATATGGATTGCAAATGCAAAATGAAAGATACGGTTATCGAATTGGTACGGAGATTAGGTGCACCTTGAACTTAAAATCTTAATAAAAATTTTACTGGAAAAGGTAATTTCACTGTGATATTATTTCTTTAATAAATTGGAGAGGAAAGAGAATGAACACAGCCGAATATCTTGTAAAGAAACTGGAAGAACTGGGAGTTAATGATTTTTTCGGACTTCCGGGGGATTATAATTTTAATATATTATATGCAGTAGAGAACAATCCTAATACAAATTGGATTGGATGCACAAACGAGCTCAATGCAGGTTATGCAGCAGATGGCTATGCCAGACTAAAAGGGTTTGGTGCAATTATAACAACATATGGAGTTGGAGAATTGAGCGCAATGAACGCAATAGCCGGTTCTAATGCGGAGAATGTTCCGGTTATCAGTATCGTTGGAGTACCGGCTACAAAAACAATTGAAAACAAAACTTGCGTTCACCATAATTTTCAAGATGTAGATTATCATGCTTGTTTTGAAGCTCACAAGCCTTTAACAGCCGCATCTGCATACCTTACTCGTGACAATGCAAAAATGGAAATCGACAGAATTCTAAAAGTTTTTGTAAAAGAAAGACGTCCGGTTTATGTTGCAATACCAATGGATATTGCAAAAATGGAAATTACCGGCAATGATGTAAATTATGACTGGACAAGTAATGAAGAAAATCTAAAAGTTGCTGCCGGTAAAATTGCCGCAAAGATTAATAAATCTGAAAAACCTGTTATTCTTGGCGATTTGTTAGTAAAAAGATTTGATGCACGAATTGAATACAAAGAGTTTGTAGAAAAAACACGAATTCCTGTTACCAATTTTTTAATGGGTACAAATCTTATTGATATGGATTATGATTTATATTTAGGCGGATATTATGCAAAATTTGAAAATCCCATTGCACAAGAATATGTAGAAACTACGGACTGCTTAATTGCTGTTGGACCGGTTTATACTGATTTGAATGCATTTGGGTTTAATTTGCCATACAAGATAAATAATCATATTGCGATTTATGGAACCTATACTTATGTAGATGGCGTTAAATATGATAATGTTAAAATGGCTGACGTATTAGATGCTATTACAGAATTAGTAGACCCTAAAAATATGCATATTCAAAAACCGATTATCGGATATGAGCACAAAGCAGTATCTAATGACGTATTAACATCTTCTTATATTTATCCAAGGTTACAAGAGTTTATAAAAGAAAATGACATTCTTATTGCAGAAACAGGAATTGTTCCGCACGGTGTAGCGCCGATGAAAATGCCAAACAGCGTAGAACTTCAAACTCAAACACTTTGGGGTTCTATTGGTTGGGCAACTCCTGCAACTTTAGGTATGTGTGTTGCTAAACCTAAATCTCGTGTTGTGATGATTACCGGTGAAGGTTCTCATCAGCTTACGGCAATGGAAATTGGAAATATTTTAAGACGCGGATTAAAGCCTATTATTATTGTTCTTAATAATAGCGGTTACACAATTGAGCGTGTACTTTCCGATAGTCCGGATGACAAATTTAACGAAATTATGCAAATGAATTATTCAAAGTTTGCTAGGGTATTTGAAGGGGATGTCTGGTCTACAAAAGTTACTACGGCAGATGATTTTGACAAGGCATTGAAAGTAACACAAATTATGAATAAAATGTGCTATATAGAGATTTGCACTGATAAAATGGATATGCCAAAGCTTACGGAAGAATTGGCGGCTAATTTAAAAGCAGCTAAGGCTGCTCAAGAAATCAAAGTAGAAAAAAAAGAAGAACCGCAAGAAAAGAAAGAGAATTCTGCAATGACTTTCGAAACAGTGGTTCACAAAGGAATTATTGAAGATGAAGAATAGATTATTTGTAATATCAGGCTCCTCAGGTGTCGGAAAAGGAACTGTGATAAAAGAATTTTTAGCAAAACATCCAGAATTTAAACTCTCAATTTCTTGTACAACTAGAGGAAAAAGAGATGGGGAAGTTCATGGCGAAAATTATTTCTTTTTAACTAAAGAAGAGTTTAAAAAATGTGTTGAAAATGAAGATTTTTTGGAGTGGGCAGAATTTTCCGGTAATCATTATGGTACGAGAAAAAGCTTCGTAGAAGATTGCTTGAAAAATGGCGATAATTTGATATTGGAAATTGATACAAAAGGTGCTTTGAACGTTAAAAAGATTATGCCGGAAGCTGTTTTGATATTTATCGCTCCACCTTCTCTTGAAGAACTGGAATCAAGATTACGTGGACGTCATACAGAAACAGAAGAAGCTATTCAAAAAAGGCTCGCATCTATTAAGTTAGAAATGGAAAATTCTAAACATTTTGATTATAGAATTGTCAATGATGAGATTGCTAATGCGGTTAAAGCATTAGAAGAAATTATGATTGCTTGAGATTGCAATTAATAGGTGGGAATCGCTCTCGTTTTTCCCACCCTATGACTACGATTATTTCATCAAATAGAACGGTTTGACGAAATCTTGGATTTCACCTATAATCAATATGTATTATAAAATTTTAATGGGAGTGGGAGTATGACAAAAAATGTTATCTGCATAAAATGGGGAACAAAATTTGGACCTGAATACGTAAATAGACTTTATAAAATGGTTCAAAAGAATTTAAGTTTGCCACATAGATTTGTATGTTTTACAGATAGTGCTGAAGGCTTGGCTGAAGGTATTGAGGTTAGAGAACTTCCACCTTATGAAGATAATCCGAATATTGGAGATAAAGGCTGGAGAAAATTGTCTTTGTTCAATGAGCAATTAGCGGATTTAGAAGGAACAGCGCTTTTCTTGGATTTAGATATAGTAATCAGAAGTGATTTGACTCCATTTTTTGAAGCAGAAGGTGAATTCTTAATCGTTAAGGATTGGGATTTTCCTAATGATATTATCGGAAACTCTTCTGTATTTCGTTTTGAAGTTGGTAAACATCCGGAAGTTTTGCAGAATTTCTACAAACTTGGCAACGAAATTCGTCACGATTATAAAAACGAACAAGCATTCCTTTCTTACGAAATGGAGAAAAAAGGTATTCTTAAATATTGGGACAGCTCTTGGTGCGTAAGCTTCAAACGTAATTGTTTGCAGCCATTCCCGCTTAATTTTTTCAAGATGCCAAGAGATCCACAAGAAGCAAAAATTATTGTATTCCATGGTCGTCCAACTCCGGAACAAGCTTATGCAGGCTTTATGGGTAAAGGCGGTTTGAGATACGTTAAACCAACTAAATGGCTTGATAAATATTGGGCTTAGTTGAGTTTTTATAAAATTGTAGGTCGTGTTCAACATTTTTCATTGAGCACGACCTTAAAATTTATGTATTTGTCGTGTTGGATGACAATTGTCCAACACGACCTACAAACTTATTTTGTTTTATACGCTTCAATCACTCCATAACAATATTAGAATGATATTCTACCACTTATTTCACCGGAAAATTTGTCTCTAGTGTCATAGGTTGTTTTTCCTGATATAGAAATATTTTTTGAAACTTTGCAATCTCCACCAAACGCAACCGTTCCAATCCAATTTGAAGTTTTTATATTGTCAGCACTTGTTTTAAATACTTTGCCACCACTAAATGCTGTAAATATGCTTGCTTGTCCAAATTCTTTTCCTACTTGTTGATAAACTCCAAGTTTACCAAGCAGTAGGCTTTCTTTTGTTTCTTCTGTTTTAGTAGAAGTAAAATTTAGATTTTGTTCAAATATCGTTCTACAATTATTTATTCTAAGCGCATTAAATGTACTAACATCAACGGTAGATTCTGTATTTTCTTTTGTATATGCTCCACTTATACCTATTAAATAATCTGTAGTACTATTATGTTCTTGACCATAATGATTATAAGCTCCATCAGTATGCACACTAAAACCATTTATTTTACCATTAGCTATTGACACTGAGTTTGTAATTGCACCACTTAAGCCGGAAGAAAATTCTCCATATTCATTTCTATTTAAGCTAGTTGTAGAACCTATACTTAAAGTGTTACTTGAATTTTCTTCGCTATTGGGATTTATGTTAGTATTTGAAATTTCTAAATTGTATAGATGCTTTTTAGTTTTTAAATTTGCATCAAATCTATCGATTATTTTCTTTGATTCTTCGTCATTAGTCTTATTGTGAGAATAATCTAATTTTAATTTGTTTAAATCAACTCCCAAATCTAATGATTTTGTTTTTTCACTTGTATAACAAGATGCATTCACAATATTTTTATCATTAAATTTCATCATTAATGAATTATTTGTATAAAATGATTCATTATAACCTACTTTAGATTCAAAGCTAAATTGTTTGTTTGATGATAATAAATCTTCCCTTCTTTCTTTGTATGTGTCATTAGTATTGTTAATATTATTAGGGTTAAAAGTTTTATTACCACTCAAACTTATGTATTCATCATTATTATCCTTATGAACATTAATTTTAACCGATAAATCATTTTCTGTTTCGATTGTATAATTACTATCAACTTGATATCCTTCAGAAGAATAATTTGTATTTATATTGAAAGAATCTTTAGAATAATCTGCTTGCAAATTGTATTCTAAGCTATTTTCATTATTCTGTACATTTGCATTTAAGTTTAAATCACCTGAAATAGAACTTTTTAGAGTTGGTGATTGCCAATCCAAAGATTTTACAACACCATCCTGTGAGGTTGCGTGTAACTGACCAATTGAAGATGTTAGAGTATTTTCAATTTTTCCAATATCTTCAACTTGAATTTTAATTGGTTCTTGTTGTTGATTATGCGAAGTTGTAGCAGGTGCATCAGCTAGTTGCTCATTATTTACTTCCGGCTTAAGTGTTTCAACAGTTGGCGTATTTTCTTTTTGTTCCTCGTTAGTCATTTTAGCTCCTATATAATATAAAGGAATTTTTTAGGAAAAATTGCACAAAATGACTAATTGTTTACATATCTTAAAAATATTGTATTATAACTATTTTTATACGAACTTTTATTTTTATCCTTGAATTTGTATGTCGCAGCAAAGTTAAAATTTCCTGTTTTGGCAAAATAGTTATAGGTCGTGTTCAACATTTTTCATTGAACACGACATGAAAATTTATGTATTTGTCGTGTTGGATGACAATTGTCCAACACGAACTACGAACGATCTATTTCTTCTAGCTACTACTTATTGCTGTTTTTTCCACAGATATTATCAACAATTCTTTTTTCATTTAAACTTATAGCGTTCCCATCTTCACTGGAAGGAGAAGTTACTTCTTTTATTAAATTGTTCAATTTTTGGAAATTTCTATTTGCTTTAACTGAATCTCCTAATATTTCTGAGCGTAATGGTAAATATGACTCTGCAAATGCAATAGCATTATTCATATTGTCTTTATCTTCTTTTGAATTTTGAAAATTTGTTTTTATTGTATTGTTTAAAATTTCTTTGTTTTGTTCAGCTTTCATTTTTGCATCATTTTCCTGTATATGACCTGTATAAAACAGACCTGATAATGTAGCCACGAATCCTACCACAAAAATGCTTGCGCAACCAAATTCTTGCTTACTACAACCAAAATTCGGATGAGAATTTTGGTTATCAGCTCTTCGAATATTATTACATTGAGGTGAATTAAATGATTTAGCATTATAACCATAAGCAATTGGATTAATTTTCATAAAATGCTCCTTATTAATATCTACAAGAGTAATAAAACCTCAAAACATAGTTTTTGCTAGTTATATAAATAACTTGTTACAAAAGTTAATAGTCATAATTCAGGGATTCCCTGACAATAATTGTTTGACGAAGTTATTAATTTTACCTATAATCAATATATATTATGAAATTTTAACCGAAGTGGGAGTACGGCAGAATTTGTATAGAATTTGATACTATTTTTGTCAGGATTACGTGAGGTTTAGCAAGGAGAAAAAATGCTTTTTATAGAAGTTGTTACAACGCTTTTGTTCTATCTTTTTTTACCGTTCTATTTTGTGGAAAGAGTTTTGCACAAAAAATCTTATGGTTGGAAAGAAAAATTTGGTAACGTAAAAAAGTTTGATAAAGATGATAAAGTTATACTTGTCCATGGTTGTTCAGTTGGCGAGTCTTTGGCTGTAGAAAACCTATTAAAAGTTATCAAAGAAAAGTTTCCGGAACACAAACTTGTGATGACAACTTTTACTTATGCAGGTCAACAGATTGCGCAGAAAAAATTTGCAAATATTGCTGATTACGTTACGTATTTCCCTTTCGATATTGCGCCGTTTGTTAATAAGTTTTTATCAAGAATTAATCCGGAAATGGTAATTATTGTGGAAACAGAAATTTGGCCGTATTTCGCTTATAGCTGTAAAAAAAGACAAATACCTTTGTACATTATTAATGCAAGAATTTCGGATACTTCTTATAATTCTTATAAAAAAATGAAATTCTTCTTCAAAAATGTGTTCAAAAATTATTCCGGAGTTCTCGCTCAAAGCAACGAAGACAAAGAAAAATTTATTTCTATCGGTTTAGATTCCGATAAAGCGGAGCTTATGGGAAATTTGAAATTCGATATTGAAGCAACTGCCGAGAAAGTTGATATCGGTCAAGAAGGCTATCGTGTCTTTATTGCAGGCAGTACGCACCATCAAGAAAACGAAATTGTTATAAAAACTTATAAAGACTTAAAAGCAAAGTATTCTGATTTAAAATTCTTAATTGCCCCAAGACATTTAGAACGTGTTGGAGAAATCAAAGACTTGTTAGAAAAGTACAGTTTATCTTACGAATTGCGTTCAGAAAATGGCAGATTATCTGATAAAGTTGATGTTTTAGTATTGGACACTTTAGGCGAACTCAAAAAAATGTATTCAGTTTCCGATATTGCTTATATTGGCGGAAGCTTTAATAAGACAGGCGGACATAACCCTCTTGAGGCTGCAATTTTTGATAAACCTGTTATATCAGGACCTTCAATTTTTAATTTCAAAGATATTTACGAAATTCTTTGCAAGTCAGGTGCCGGTAAGGTTGTCAAGACACCGGATGAGTTGTTCACTTATCTAGATGAACTATTTGGTAATTCTGAAACGTATAACAAAACAAAAGCTGCTTGTAAGAATGTTTTTGACTCTCAACGTGGCGCAATAGATTTTGTGATTAATAAAATGAAAGATGTATTAAACTAATTGGTATTTTAATCTAGTCAATCTATTGCCAAAAAGTTTAATGAAAATGTGAGGATTCAAGTTTAATATAATAAAGAATCCTCATCGCTCAAACTTTCCTCTCTTTTTTGTAAAGAGAGGTTTCTTTATGTTATAACATAATTATGAACTATTCTAATTTATTTGATTTGGCGAGAGATTTTTATACTTCATTTTCTTATAATGACAGATATGGCAAAGCAAAAATTCCGTTTCGATATTTTCTGGAACTTACTTATCGCTGCAATCTTGCTTGTCCTTATTGTTATGTCGGCAAAGACCGTAATAAACAGGAATTAACACTGGAAGAATGGAAAAAAGTTATAGACCAATTGCCGTTCTATTCCATTGCTACACTTGTTGGCGGCGAACCTTTATTAAGAAAAGATTTTATTGATATTCTTGCGTACACTTCAAAAAAAATAATGAATAAAGTCCACGTCGTGTCCAATGGAATCTTGATAAATGATGAAATTATCAATGCTTTTATTAAGTACAAACTTCTGTTATTATCTGTTTCACTGGATGGTTATGGTGATACACATGATAAAAACAGAGGTAAAACAGGAATTTTTGACACAATTGTTTCTAATTTGGAAAATTTAAAATCACGAAGAAAGAATCAAATGGTTGACATAAAGACAATTGTTCTTCCAAACAATCTTGATGACTTACCTAAATTGTACAAACTTTGTTGTGGTATGAATTTTGAATTTCTCTCAATTTCATTTTTGCGTAACAACAATTGGAAGCAAAATTCTATTTTGCAAGAAAGCTTCATACCGGAATTCAAGGATAACTACCCAATAAAGCTTTATTTTGATATGGAACATTTTAAGGAAGTTTATAGAGAAATAGAGAGTATAAAAGGTAGAACAAAATTAAGATTCTCTCCAAAATTTGAATATAATAAAGAGCCGCTTGCTGCTATAGAAAAGTTTTTCACATTAGCAGAAGACACTCCAATTACGGATATTTACAAACCTTGCACATATCCTTATAACAATATGATGATTAATCCGGAAGGTTTTGTATATCCTTGTCTTTCGCAAAAAATTGGCAACGTAAAAGAAAAAAGCTTGAAAGAGCTTTTTAATGCTCCACATTATTGCTGTTTTCGCAAAAACTTAAAAGCCAGTGGTGGTTTGTTTGGCGCATGTCAACTTTGTTGCGAGTTGCAAGTGAAAGAAAATAAAAATTCGTAAACACCACCTAATTAATATCCACAATCTAGGTGCAAAATCCTATTGGAAATTATAAGTGAATGAACGACTGATTGAAGCATCAACAGCACTTTGAGCAGATTGCATTTCTGCATCAACCATTTTAAGCCTATTCTGGTATTCCTGCATTTGCAAATCAAGTTTCTTTTCTAATATAACAAGCTTATCTCTTCTTGCTTCCAGTTGTTTAACCGCAGGATTATCAGGATCCAAATCATTGCCAAGTGCCATAATTTCGTCAGACGAAGCAACCAATTCCATCTTGGCAGATGCAATCCACTGTATCTTTGTTTCCAGCGTTATCTTATACGCTGTAAGGTACATCATTCTGAAACTTGAGGCAATTAATCCCATAATTTGTTCCTTCTACCTTGTTTCGTTTAGATTCTTGCCTTTCAGGAATGTGTGTTCATTACTTTCTGCAATCAAGCTTTCCATTTTGTGTAACTGATGCTTGTGGTAATTTACTCTGTACTTAGCCATCTTTAACTTCTGTCTGATGGTAAGCATGTCCTTAAGACTAGAAAGTAAACTCACGGCGAGTGCTTTGAATGGATTTTTCCGTTTGAAAAACGAACGGGCAAAATTCATAAAGTTTACGAACCGTTTCATACTATCTTGTAGTTCTTCACGCATAAGCATTTGCTCCTATACGATCTAAGCCTACATGTATTATAAAACATGTAAACCCTAAAAATTGCTTTTTTACAGATTTCGTATTTACATTTGTTAACATATTATTTCGAACTAGTCCTATTTCCGGTAATGCTATTGAAGATAAACCTATTTTTGTAGTATTCATCTTTTACTACATTATTTATCGGCATTTTTTTCAAAAACTTTAGCTCTTTATGGTTGTAATACCGAATTTCGTTACAAAAATTTACAAAGTTAGATATAGCTTTGACTAAAGCATTATTTAGAAAAATATCAAGCATTATTCTGAAAAAAGTGCGTCCTTGCATAATCTCTCTCTATTGTTTTGTATTGTCTGAGGAAAGCCCCCACCCTAACCCTCCCCCTATAAAGGGAGGGAATGCTCCCTACTTGGAGTGAAAAC
>OBLI01003119.1_pt1 | contig 13083 bp, 14 predicted proteins | sample 1519701 | NCBI WGS metagenome assembly OBLI01 (sample SAMEA3663005, study PRJEB22513) | pig gut metagenome | biome: pig gut; feature: pig-associated habitat; material: faeces | place: France | collected 2012 | reverse complement strand
ATGCTAGTGTTTTACTATACTTCTGTTTGCTAGATGCTAGCATTTTACTCTAATTATTATGAGGTAAAAACTATGAGATCACCAAGAGTACCAGTCGAAGAACAATACCGCCTGATCATGGAATGCCGTAAAAGTGGATTGTCCGATTATCAGTGGTGTCTGAACAACGACATAAATCCGGGCACATTTTATAACTGGGTAAGTCGTCTGCGCAAAAATAACTGCAAAGACCTTCCTGATAAAAATCCGTCATCGCCTTATGAACCTGCTAAGCAGGAAGTAGTAAAAATCGAAATGAATTCACTTTCGACTTCAAATGCCATTGATAAAAACACGGATGCCCTCGTAATGGAGCTGGTGATAGGAAACATGGGGCTGCGCATTTCAAACGAAACGGATCCACTGCTTCTTGCCAAAACAATACGGATACTTGCGGAGCTTTCATGCTAGGCGATATCACAGCCGCCGATGAGCTTTATATTGTGACCGGGTACACCGACATGAGAAAGTCGATTGACGGACTGTGTGCAATCGTTGAAGATCAGCTTCACATGGATCCAAGGCGCAGTGCACTTTATCTTTTTTGTGGAAAACATTGTGACAGGATAAAGGCACTTTTGTGGGAAAATCATGGTTTTGTGCTTTTGTATAAGCGGATGGAAGTAAAAGGCAGGTTCCGCTGGCCTCGTTCAAGCCAGAAAGTGCGCCAGCTTACATGGCAGCAATTCGACTGGCTTCAAAAACTATTCACGTATTTTGACAACAGTTCAAATTGATAGAAAGCCTGCTTGGATACGCACTTTTTACGGAACATTTCATATATTAATATGAATTTATGCAAAAGGTAGTATACCATGTCTAAACTCTATGCCCTGCAAAATGCAGTAGACAAAGGTCAGCTACAGATAAATGTAACGACTGATCGTGGTTCTGTACCACTCGAAGACGCTTCTATCTCACTTTCCTACACCGGAGATCCTACCCAGACGATCGAACAGCTTACCACCGATTCTTCCGGACAGACCGAAGCGGTGGAACTTAATGCCCCACCGTTAGAATACAGTATGTCCCCATCTGAAACACAGCCTTATGCGGAATATACAATCCAAGTATCTGCGAAAGGTTACCGCCCGATCAACATTTCTGCCATTAATGTCCTACCAAATGAAACAGCAATCCAGCAGGTCAATCTTGTAGCAGAAAATGCACCCGGACCGGAAGAGGAAAATATCGTAATTGCTGCACATACGCTCTATGCTACTTATCCACCCAAAATACCGGAAGCAGAAATAAAGCCATTATCCGAAACCGGTGAAATCGTTCTAAGCCGGGTCGTTGTTCCGGAATACATCATCGTTCATGATGGTGCACCTTCCGACAGCACTGCACCAAACTATTATATCAAGTACCGCGACTACATCAAAAATGTGGCTTCCAGCGAAATCTATGCCACCTGGCCGGATGCAAGCCTGCGGGCAAATATTCTCGCTATTATGTCCTTTACATTAAATCGTGTCTATACCGAATGGTACCGGAATCAAGGCTATGATTATACGATTACTTCCTCCACTGCCTATGACCACAAGTTTATCTACGGCAGGAATATCTTTTCGAACATCTCGCAGGTCGTAGATGAGCTGTTTGCAAATTATCTTTCAAGACTGGGCGTCCGTCAGCCGATCCTGACACAATACTGCGACGGACAGCGGGTAAGCTGTCCGAATTGGATGACCCAGTGGGGTTCTAAATATCTCGCTGACCAAGGTTACTCTGCCATCGAGATCCTGCGCTACTACTACGGAAGCAGCATGTACATTAACACTGCGGAAGAGATCAGCGGTGTTCCAGCCTCCTGGCCGGGTTATGATCTGACTGTCGGATCAAGTGGCGACAAAGTCCGTCAGATGCAGGAACAGTTAAACCGGATCGCCAGAAATTATCCAGCATTGCCAACGATCACCGCAGACGGCGTCTATGGACCTGCTACACAGGCTGCGGTCGAAAAGTTCCAGTCCGTATTCGGTCTTCCGGTAACCGGAAGTGTCGACTATCGCACCTGGTATAAAATATCGGAAATCTATGTAGCGGTATCCCGGATCGCGGAGCTGTATCAGTAAGCAGTACAGCATTTCAGCCAATATATTTACAAAAAGAGTCAAAAGACATTTAATAGAAATCCGTTTGAAAAATAAGACTTGTCCCACGTAAGTGCTATGCATAAAAGGCTGCGCAAAAGCAGAGATCAAAATGACAAATGCACAAATATGTACCGCAGACATCTGCTTTACATAATTTGTGCATTTTGTCAGTTAATCTTCTTAGACAATTCCTGTTCGATCTCATCGATCAGGTCATAATGCTTCTCGATCGCACGTATTCCACGTTCCAATTCCTTTTTTTCCAGACAATCCACAATCCCGTTGTGCAGTTTGAACAACTCCTCCCATTTCTGCCTGCTGCCCCGGGTTAAAACCAGCTCAATACTTGCTTCACAGGCAGTTGCCAATGCCTGTATCAGCTGCATCATCAGGTGATTCCCGGAAGCTTCTACGATCGTATCATGAAACTGCCGGTCTGCTGAAACTGCATCCGCAATCTGCCCCGTATCCATTTTTGCAAGCAGATCATACAGACGTTTCATCTGCTCACTTGTTATACGCGTTACCGCCAGCCGGAATGCATATACCTCAATGGCCCGGCGTGTCTGGCTGATATCCAGATACATATTTGCATCCATCATAAGCATTAACTCTAAGGACTGTGCCAGACTCTTGCCGATTCCGGCAGTCAGATAATTACCGGATCCCTGTCTGCTTTCTAACAGCCCCATATGTTCAAGACTCCGCAATGCCTCCCGCACGGACGGACGCGACAGTTGAAGTTCTGCCGCCATCTGCCGCTCGGTCGGAAGCTTCGCACCGCAGGTCAGCGCACCGGTGCGGATCCCCTGCTTGATATATTCGATCACCTTCACAGATTCTCGTTTATCCATGTAAAACTCCTGCCCTTCTTTTTGTCTGCAAACTTTGCATCAAAAGCTGACTTAGGATTCGCAGCAGCTGCTTAATAAAATCCGGCAAACACCGATACACCTGCAACAGTCACAAGACCGGATACCACAATCGCAAGACTGCTCATGGCACCCTCGATCTCTCCCATTTCCATTGCACGTGTCGTTCCGACTGCATGCGAAGAACTTCCGATGGCAATTCCCTTTGCAATCGGTTCTTCAATATGAAACAGCTTACAGATTCCCTCTGCTGTCATATTTCCGATCACACCGGTCACAATGATCACTGCAACAGTGATCGTAACGATACCGCCCATTTCCTCAGAAACACCCATACCGATCGCTGTCGTGATCGACTTTGGAAGCAATGTCACATACTGCTCATGTGTCAGTCCGAATAAAACCGCAAAGCCAAGGACGCTTCCCATACTTGCAATCCCGCCTGCAAAAATACCGATCAGGATTGCCTTCTTATGCTTCTTTAACAGTTCTAACTGCTGATACAGCGGAATGGCAAGACAGACGGTTGCCGGTGTCAGAAGATAACTTAGATACTTCGCGCCCTCATAATACTTGTCATAATCCACATGAAATACACACAAAAATACCATAACTGCAATAATTGATATCAAAAGCGGATTTAAAAAGGCCTTTTTAAACTTCTTTTTTAACATCTGTCCTGCTTCATATCCTGCAAGGCTGATGACCACACCGAAAAATGCAGATGTTTCTAACAAATCAATCATGGTTACACTGCTCCTCTTCTACTTTCTTTTTTCCTCGGATCACAAACTGTGTCACACGTCCTGCAACAACCATAACGATAAAGGTTGTAAGTACGGTGATAACCGTAACCGGAACTACGATTGCACGCAGATCCACCCACGCATCGATGATCCCGACGGCAGCCGGAATAAACATCACCGGCATGATCTCTATCAGAAAATCTGCCGTTTCCTTGACCTGATCTAACTTTAATACACCGGTTACCAGTGCAAGCAGCATCAGAACCAGTCCATAAATACTTGCCGGGATCTGAAGCGGGATCAGATATCTTAAGATCTCACCCAGAAACGAAACCAGAAGTATGATCAAAAATTGTTTTAAATAGCGCATAACAAACTCCTCTTCCTATGTTATCCTGATTACTCTTGCTATACAAGTTAGAGTGTCAAAAGATGCTTTATAAAATTGAAAGGACAAAATGCACAAAATATGTAAAGCAAACGGAACTTCTTTTATGTATTTTGTCAATTACAAAATTTGAAAACATCATTTGGCACTCGAATCCTATACAGCAAAAAAAGAGTGAATTGGTCTTACCAATTCACTCTATTATAGGGATCAATCAATTCTGTTGTCAATGTATATTCGGCTTCTGGTTTTTGATTTGTGAACTATCACGATTCCTGCTGTCTTTTACCGGACGCACTTGGTAAAATTTCTTTATCTACGTTTTTATCTGTTTCCAAATGCTATCACTCCGTAGCAGCCATATGCTCTGTGGATGTCCCGTCTGTTACAGACAATCCACCCTCACACAGTTCCTGTAAGGTTCCGAAATGATACCCCATCTCCTTCCATTTGCCGATCAGTTCATCTAAGATCTCTCCGTTTGTTTTCGATGTACTGTGCAGTAACACGATCGCACCCGGATGGATCCGTCCAAGCAGCTTTTCGAATGCCTCATCCTTCGTCGGCTGTTTATCTTCATACCAGTCTACATAAGCAAGACTCCAGAAAAATGTATGATACCCAAGCTCTTTTGCCATCTTTAAATTCATCACACTGTATTTTCCCTGCGGCGGACGGTAAAACTTTGTCATCTTCTGACCGGTGATCTGTTCGTACAGTTTTTCGACATCCTCAATCTCCTTTTGAAACGAAGCCATATCTGCGATCGAAGACATATCCGGATGATTGTAGGTATGATTTCCCACCGTATGTCCCTCCGCTGCCATCCGCTTTACCAGCTCCGGGCTTGTTTCTAAGAAATGTCCGACCGTAAAAAAGGTTGCTTTTACCTCATTTTTTTTCAAAGCATCTAAGATAGCCGCCGTATTACCATTCTCATAGCCACAGTCGAAGGTCAGATAAATGCACTTGTCGGATGCATCGCCGATATAATAGGCATCATACGCTTTTAATTCCTCTGCGGATGCGTTTCCGGTCGGCTGTGTGCCCTCTGCGCCAAACCCCAGTCCCCAGTTTTCCGACTGCGGTACGACTGCAAAGGTGCTCTGCCATTCGGCAGCCTTATGTGCGGACCATCTGCCAAATCCAAACAGAACCACGAATACAACTGCTAATAAACACCATTTTTTTCCCTTTCCCACGCCTATTTTACTCCTAAAAAAAGACCCTTATCAAAATATATGATAAGAGTCCTTTTCCATTCATCATTCTATGTACAAAATGAGATTTTAAACGAATTTCTAGTCTTCGACTGCCTTGAATGCTTCGTCAAGATCCTCGATGATGTCTGCAATATTCTCTGTTCCGATGGAAAGACGGATCGTATTCGGCTTAATTCCCTGATCTAATAACTCCTGCTCATTTAACTGGGAGTGTGTAGTAGATGCCGGATGGATCACAAGAGACTTCACGTCTGCAACGTTTGCAAGTAATGAGAAGATCTCAAGGTTATCAATAAATTCCTTTGCCTTCTTGTCATCGCCCTTGATCTCAAAGGTGAAGATAGAACCTCCGCCATTCGGGAAGTACTTCTGATACAGTTCCTTCTGCTTTGGATCTGTGGTAACAGCCGGATGATGTACCTTCTCTACCTGTGGATGGTTGTTCAGGTATTCCACTACCTTAAGTGCATTCTCTACATGACGCTCTACACGAAGTGAAAGTGTCTCAAGTCCCTGCAATAACAGGAAGGAATGGAATGGAGAGATCGTTGCTCCGGTATCACGTAACAGGATCGCACGGATCTTGGTAACAAAAGCTGCCGGTCCGACTGCCTGTGTAAAGCTGATTCCGTGATAGCTTGGATTTGGCTTTGTCAGGGAATCGAACTTTCCACTTGCTTCCCAGTCAAACTTACCACTGTCTACGATCACACCACCGATCGTTGTTCCATGTCCACCGATAAACTTGGTTGCGGAATGAACTACGATATCTGCGCCATACTCAATCGGGCGTACCAGATAAGGTGTTGCAAATGTATTATCTACAACAAGTGGGATCTTATGTGCATGTGCAACCTTTGCAATGGCTTCAATATCGGCTACATCGGAGTTCGGGTTGCCTAATGTCTCAATGTAAAGAGCTTTGGTGTTCTCCTGGATTGCAGCTTCGAGTGCATCTGCTTCCGGCTCAGTAAAGGTTGTTGTGATTCCGTACTGTGGAAGTGTATGTGCTAAAAGGTTATAAGAACCACCATAGATATTCTTTGCTGCAACAATGTGGTCACCATTCTGTGCTAAGTTCTCGATCGTATAAGTGATTGCTGCTGCTCCGGATGCAACTGCAAGTGCGGCAACACCACCCTCTAATGCAGCAACACGCTGTTCAAATACATCCTCAGTCGGATTGGTCAGACGTCCGTAGATATTTCCTGCATCTGTCAGTCCGAATCTGGCTGCCGCATGTTCGCTGTTATGGAACACATACGAAGATGTCTGATAGATCGGAACTGCTCTTGCGTCCGTAACCGGATCTGCGTGCTCCTGTCCAACATGTAACTGTAATGTTTCAAACTTAAGGTTTCTGTTCTCTCGGCTTACTTTCTTACCCATTTTTCTACCTGTCCTTTTCTGATTTGTTCTGTCTTCTTTCGTACTCTGATACTAATATTTTCTTTTACCACTTTTCCCATAATATTAGTATGATTTGAATTAATAGGATTATAAAACAGAATTCCTATCATGTCAATATGTTTTAGCAGCAAGCAATCACATTCCCTATTCACTTTCACGGATGATCTGGCGGATCGGCAGAATGCTTCCCGGTGAAACCGAAAGTTCGTCTAATCCCATCTCTAAAAACCGCTTTGTCAGTGTCAGATCTGCACCAAGTTCACCACAGATTCCTGCCCAGATCCCTGCCTCATGCGCATTCTTTACAACCAGTTCGATCAGTCGTAAAACTGCCTCATGATGCGGATCATAAAACGCATCCAGCTTTGCATTCTGGCGGTCGATCGCTAAGGTATACTGTGTCAGGTCATTCGTTCCGATACTGAAAAAGTCCACCTCTTTTGCAAGCATATCACTGATGACTGCTGCTGCCGGTGTCTCGATCATAATACCCTGCTCTACCGTTCCGTACGGAATGCCTGCCTCATCTAATTCCTTTTTGACTTCTGCAACGATCTCCTTGATCTGTCTTACCTCTTCCACGGAAATGATCATCGGATACATCACTGCGATATTTCCGAAGTTACTTGCGCGGAACAGTGCACGAAGCTGTGTTTTAAAAATATCCTTTCTCGTTAAGCAGATACGGATCGCACGGTATCCCATTGCAGGATTCTCCTCTTTTTCAAGGTCAAAATAATCTACCTGTTTATCTGCGCCGATATCCAGCGTACGGATGATAACCTTTTTCCCTGCCATCGTCTCTGCAACCTGACGGTAGACACGGAACTGCTCCTCTTCGGTCGGAAATGTATGCTTTTCTAAATACAGGAACTCGCTTCGGAACAGTCCGATCCCGCCTGCATCATTTTCCAGTACACCTGCAAGATCCGAGACATTGCCGATATTGGCATACAGATTGATCTTCTGACCGCTTTTTGTTACGTTTTCCCTGCCCTTTAGATCCAGAAGAAGTTCTTTTTTCTTCTCATCTTCCTTCTGCCGCTCCCGGTAATAAGCAAGTGTTGTTTCATCCGGATCGATCAGGATTTTCCCTTCATATCCGTCAACGATCGCAGGCCTGCCATTCCAGTCTTCTTCAATATCTACACCGATCACTGCAGGGATACCCATGGTTCTTGCAAGAATTGCCGTATGGGAATTCGCCGAACCAAGGTGGGTGACAAATGCAAGTAATCTGCTCTTATCCATCTGCACCGTCTCACTTGGTGCAAGATCTTCTGCCACAATGATAACCGGCTCGTTTCCGATATCCGATCCGGTATCCCCGCCATGCAGGATCGTGATCACACGCTCGGAAACATCCTTGATATCAATGGATCTTGCCTGAAAATACTCATCCTCCATATTTGCAAACATTTCCGCAAAATTATCACCGGTCGTTGCAACTGCATATTCTGCATTGACATTCTGGGAGCGGATCAGATTGTGCACAGAATCATTATAGCCGCCATCCTCTAACATCATGGCATGCACTTCAAAGATCTGCGCATTTACCTCGCCAACCTCCTTCACTGCCTTCCCATACAATGCCCGAAGCTGTTCCACTGCCTGATTTTTCGCTGTTTCATAACGTGTGATCTCGGCATCTGTATCTGTGATCTTTCTTCTTGTGACCACGTTCTGTTTTTTGGTTAAAAAACGTACCCTGCCGATCGCAATCCCATGAAATACCTGTTTTCCTTCCCTGCTTATCATCGTAATCTCCATTTTCTTATAGATTCTCTCGAAAAAATGTCTCCAAGTTTCTTGCAGCTTCTTCCTCATCGCCGCCTTCTACCGTAACGGTAACCTCATCACCGTGCTTTATACCCATAGCCATAATTGCCATCAGTCCTGTTGCATCTACGCTTTTCCCGTTACATGTAATAGTCACCTTAGATGCAGTATCCTTGGCTTCTTTGACGAAAAGTCCTGCCGGTCTTGCATGAAGACCTATCTCATCTGTAATTCTGTACGTAAATGATACCATAATTTCCTCCTGTTTGAGAAGTATTCCTCTCTTTTTTCCTATCAGGATTATCATAACCAGAGTCATCACAGAATATCCACTTTTTCAAAAAACAAAGAGAGTCTCTTTCGAAACTCTCTCGCTTATACTTATCATAGATATTTTATTTACAATATAATTCTTATTCGAATGGGATAACTGCTCCGTCATAAGTATCATTGATATATTTCTTGATATCATCTGACTTTAATACATCAACCAGTGCCTTGATTCCTTCGTTATCTTCGTTTCCTTCTTTTACTACAATGACATTTACATATGTCTTTGCTGCTTCGGAATCTGCCTGCTCATAAGCTAAGGCATCTTTTCCAACGGAGTAGCCTGCTGCTAATGCATAGTTACCATTTAAGATCACATAATCTACTTCATCGATCACTCTTGCTACCTGTGCTGCCTCTAACTCCTTGATCTCAAGGTTGTGTGGGTTCTCTGCGATATCCGTAACCGTTGCATTTAAGCCTGCACCATCTTTTAATTTGATCAGTCCGTTATCCTGAAGTAATAATAATGCACGTGCTTCGTTTGTTGTATCGTTTGGTACTGCTACGACTGCACCATCTTTTACATCATCTAAGCTCTTAGATGTTCCCGGATAGATTCCGAATGGCTCATAGTGAATCTCGCCAACGGATACCAGATGTGTACCGTTTTCCTCATTAAAGTTATCCAGATATGGCTTATGCTCTACATAGTTCGCATCGAAGTCTCCACTCTCTACTACGAGGTTTGGCTGTACATAATCATCAAAAACAGTTACCTCAAGATCCCATCCCTGCTCAGCAAGTGCTGACTTTGCCTGCTCTAAGATCTCTGCATGTGGTGTTGCAGAAGCTGCTACCTTGATCGTTCCCTTAGTAGCACTGCTGCTGTCGCTGTCTGCCTTTGCATCCGCATTATCGGTAGATGCTTCGTTCTGGCTCTCCTGTTTGTCTGCTGCATTATTTGCGCTGTTATCTGCTTTGTTGCCGCATCCTGCAACAAAGGTTGATACGGTTGCTACAGTTAATAAAATTCCTAATAATTTCTTTTTCATAATTATCCTCATTTCTGCACATATTTTTGTGCTTTTTATTTTTCTTTTTTCCTCATGTTTTTATTGTTAACTGATTGTTATCCGCGTAATCTGCGGTCAATCTTCTTTGAAATCCGCATACCGGCTTCCTGAAGGATCTGTACCAGAATGATCAGGATGATAACGGTTACGAACATAATATCGGTCTGATAGCGGTAATAACCATAACGAATGGCAATATCACCAAGTCCGCCACCACCAATGACACCTGCCATTGCAGAATATCCAAAAATAGTTCCAACTGCGATCGTCATACCTGTTACAAGGGAAACCCTTGCCTCCGGCAGTAACACCTTGCAGATAATGGAAAAATTACTGGCTCCCATGCTTCTTGCTGCCTCGATCACGCCGGCATCCACTTCCTTTAAGGAAGATTCTACCATTCTTGCAATAAACGGAGCTGCCGCAACGACCAGTGGAACGATGGTTGCTGTTGCGCCATAGCTTTTTCCAACCAGAAGTCTGGTAAATGGAATCAGCAGCACTAACAGGATCAAAAACGGGATGCTTCGTACAATATTGACGATCACATCACAGATCTTATAGATGATCCGATTTGGATGTAATCCGTTTTTATCGGTGATGGTAAGTACAATTCCCATCGGAAGTCCGATGATATATCCGACAAAAGTGGATACCAGCGTCATGTAGAGTGTACTTAAGACACCTTCACCTAACATCTTTATCATTTCACTCGACCACATCTTCTACTGGCACCTCCTCTACCTGAATTCCTCTTGTCTGGAAAGCACTTATGATCTTCTCTACGGTTGATGGATCATTCTCTAGTCCAAGAATCATCTCTCCATATGCAGTTCCATTGATATTTCTCGTATCCGCATAAAGGATATTGACCGGCTTTCCTACGGAAAGGATGACATTTGCCACAACCGGCTCAAAGGATGAATTTCCTTTGAATACGATTCGGATATTCTTATTTGCATTGATGACTGCTGCTGTTCTGTCACCACTTTCTACCAGCTTTCTTGCTGCACCGGTCTTCGGGGATGTGAAAATATCTGTCACTGTTCCCTGCTCTACCAGTTTTCCGTGGTCTAAGATTGCAACATGCGTACAGATCTGCTGTACAACCGCCATCTCGTGTGTAATGATCACGATCGTGATTCCAAGCTCTTTGTTGATCTTCTGTAACAGTGCGAGGATCGACTGTGTTGTCTCCGGATCAAGTGCACTTGTTGCCTCATCACATAACAGGATCTTCGGATTACCCGCTAATGCACGTGCGATCGCAACTCGCTGCTTCTGTCCACCGGAAAGCTGAACCGGATATGATTTTGCTTTTTCCTCAAGTCCGACAAGCTTTAACAGCTCCATTGCCTTCGCTCTTGCTTCCCGCTTCTTATATCCTGCAAGTTCTAACGGGAAACAGATATTATCTCTGACATTTCTCTGCATCAGCAGATTGAAATGCTGAAAGATCATCGCAATATCTGCACGTGTCTTACGCAGTTCCTTCTGGCTGAGTGATCCAAGTGCCTTGCCTTCCACGAAGACATCACCTTCAGTTGGAACTTCCAGATAATTCAGGCAGCGCACAAGTGTACTTTTTCCTGCGCCGGACATTCCGATAATTCCATAGATATCGCCCGGTGCGATCGTAAGACTTACATCATCTAATGCATGAATACTGCCCGCAGTTGATGGATATGTTTTTGAAATGTGATCTACCTTTATTACTGGTTCCATGATTTCTCCTCTATCTTAGTTTCTACTGCTCCGTAAATAATGGTGTTGAATAATATCTGTCTCCGGTATCTGGAAGCAATGCTACAATTGTCTTGCCTTCATTCTCCGGACGCTTTGCAAGCTGGATTGCTGCATGAAGTGCTGCACCGGAAGAAATTCCAACTAAAACACCTTCTTTTCTTGCGATCTCTTTTCCTACACGGAATGCATCATCGTTATCTACGGTAATGATCTCATCATAGATCTTTGTATTTAAGGTATCCGGTACGAATCCGGCTCCAATACCCTGGATCTTATGTGGACCGCTCTTGCCTTCGGATAATACCGGGGAACTGCTTGGCTCTACAGCTACAACCTTAACTTCCGGTTTCTGTGACTTTAAGTACTCACCGGTTCCGGATACGGTTCCGCCGGTTCCAACGCCTGCAACAAAGATATCTACCTCACCGTCTGTATCTCTCCAGATCTCAGGACCGGTTGTCTCTTTGTGTACCTTTGGATTTACAGGATTCTCGAACTGTCCCGGGATAAAGCTGTTTTCTAACTCTTCTGCTAACTCATTTGCCTTTGCGATCGCACCCTTCATTCCCTTTGTTCCATCGGTTAATACCAATTCTGCGCCATATGCTTTTAAAATATTCCGACGCTCAACGCTCATGGTCTCAGGCATCGTTAAGATGATACGGTAGCCCTTGGCTGCTGCGATTGCTGCAAGACCAATACCTGTATTTCCGGATGTCGGCTCGATGATCACGGAACCTTCCTTTAAAACACCTCTTGCTTCTGCATCTTCGATCATTGCTTTTGCAATTCTGTCCTTTACGCTTCCTGCCGGATTGAAGTACTCAAGCTTTACAAGTACTCTTGCCTTCAGATCATATGCTTTCTCAATATTTGTTACCTCTACTAATGGAGTGTTACCGATCAGTCCTAATGTTCCTTTATAAATGTTTGCCATAATCATTTCCTCTCTTTCTTTTTATGCCTTCGATTTGATTTTATTTATTTCTACGCTTTTGAACTCTTCTTGTATCTCTTACATGCAATTATTTGTATGCAATTTTTGCATGTTACACGCTGTATGTAATCTTTCACATGATGCAATTCATACAACACTTCTGCATCTCGTACATCTGTATGCAACAGAGCCATCTGCCCTGGGTAAAACGAATGTCTTGTTCTTTGTTTTTCATTCTTCTTCTCATTCCGCTTCCTCTTTTCATATATTTCCTATTAAGTTTGTATGGATTACGTATAATATAATTCATACTTCCTACTTTGTCAATACCTTTTTTTATTTTTCTGATTTAAGTATTAAACGCATTCACAAGTGATTGACAAAATGCACCAAGGTTATATCGCAAACATTTGCAACGTTCTTCGTAAACTAACTGCTAACTGCAACCATACAAGTTCAGCAATGGCTTCACTTGTGGTTTTCGTAAGCAGTGGATTT
>OBLI01003117.1_pt1 | contig 13086 bp, 10 predicted proteins | sample 1519701 | NCBI WGS metagenome assembly OBLI01 (sample SAMEA3663005, study PRJEB22513) | pig gut metagenome | biome: pig gut; feature: pig-associated habitat; material: faeces | place: France | collected 2012 | reverse complement strand
TGCGACTTATTTTCCCATTCGTACATGGCACCTGATGGTTTGCCACGCCGGCACGGCACGTTTGCCACGCCGGCACGGCACGTCTGCCACGCCGGCATGGCACGTCTGCCACGCCGGCGTGGCAAATGATGAAGTGCCTTCTGAAAACAGGAAAGTGTCTTCTGAAAATGGGAAGGCACCTTGCTGTGATGACGCTAAAGCATTGAAATACAACGTGCCCCATCCCATTTTCGCCGCGGCCCTCCCGCCTCCCGCTTCTTGTCAATAAATTTTACCTCAAAAAGCACCAAAACAGTGTAATGCGAAAGATAGAACAATCTTGCTAAACCCAAAGAGCAGCGTTCAAGGCCTGCTGGCTTGGGCGCAGCTCATTGGGCTTGACGAAAAGGTGCTATCATAGGCTGCAACGATAGGCATCAAGTGGAAAATGCCACGTCTTTTCTTTTCTCCTCCACTCGCCTTATTTATCTTTGTAGCGAAAAGCACAGGACGGCGTGGCGCGTAAGCCTTTTTCTTTAGCAACCCGCCTGTGTGAAAACATCCATCAATCTATGCAAACTTTACAGGAGATACGCTGGGGCTTTATAGGCTGCGGCGAGGTGACCGAGAAGAAGAGCGGGCCGGCCTTTAACCAGGTGGAGGGCTCGCGCGTGGTGGCTGTGATGAGCCGCCGTGAAGAGAAAGCGCGCTCGTATGCCGAACGGCACGGCATAGCCCGTTGGTACACCGACCCTCAGGCGCTGCTCAACGACCCGCAGGTCAACGCCGTGTACATAGCCACGCCGCCCTCCACGCATGCCACCTACGCTATTATGGCCATGAAGAGCGGCAAGCCCGTGTATGTGGAGAAGCCGATGGCGTCGAACTACGAGGACTGCTGCCGCATTAACCGCATAGCCGAGAAAACGGGCGTGCCCTGCTTCGTGGCCTATTACCGCCGCTTTCTGCCCTACTTCGACAAGGTGAAGGAACTGGTGCGGAGCGGGGCCGTGGGGCATGTGGTGAATGTGCAGATACACTTTGCCGTGCCGCCGCGCGAACTGGACTACAACAGTACGAACCTGCCCTGGCGCGTGCAGCCCGACATTGCGGGCGGGGGCTACTTCTACGACCTCGCACCGCACCAGCTCGACCTGTTGCAAACGATGTTCGGCCCCATCACCGAGGCCGAGGGCTTTGCTGCCAACCGTGGCGGACTCTACAAAACTGAGGACTCCGTGAGTGCATGCTTCAAGTTTGCCAACGGTTTGCCCGGCAGCGGGTCGTGGTGTTTTGTGGCGCACGAGTCGGCCAAGGACGACCGCATCGACATTGTGGGCGACAAGGGGTCGCTCACCTTCTCTGTGTTCACCTATCAGCCCATTGTGCTGCAGAACGAGGCGGGCCGGCAAACGTTTACCGTGCCCAACCCCACCTATGTGCAACTCCCGCTCATACGCCTCGTGGTGGAGCACCTGCAGGGCAAGGCCATCTGCACCTGCGACTGCGTGAGTGCCACGGCGGTGAACTGGGTGGTCGACCGCATTTTGGGAAAATTCTGACGCCCCGCCCTTTCCTTTGTAGCTTGTTCACGTTATTCCTTATTTATATATATGTTGCTTTTCTCCTTCATCCCCACCACGCTGTGGCGGCATGCCGGCCGAATGCTGTGTGTGCTGGGGGCTGTGTGTGCGTTGGGGGCGTCGGCACAACCGTCGGCCGAGGCCGACACCGACACGCTGCACCACCACAGGCAGATAGGCCAAAAGGTGAAGCGCACGGGCAGCCTGGTGTACCGCTTTATGAAGGGATTTAACGACTTTGACACCACCTACATCGCTCCCAACCGTTACAACTACACGTTCATGGGGCAGAGCACCAGCTATTACCAACTCTACAAACTCGAAGGGCGCAGCGCAGACGGCAACACGCAGAGCATCTCAACCAAGGCGGCGCCGAGCATGAAGATTGGCCCCTACTTTGGCTGGCGATGGATTTTCTTGGGTTACACCTTCGACGTGACGCACCCCCACAGCGGCGTGAAGAGCCAGGAGTTCAACCTCAGTCTGTACAGCGCCATGCTTGGCTGCGACCTGCTGGTGAACAAGAACAGCGGCGAGTTCCGTCTGCGCAAGGCACAGGGCTTCGAGGGCGTGAGCCCCAGCGCCGTGAAGGGCATGAAGTTCAAGGGGCTCGACGTCAAGACAGTGTCGTTCAGCGCCTACTACGTGAAGAACCATCGCCACTTTTCCTATCCCGCCACCTACAACCAGAGCACCGAGCAGCTGCGCAGTTGCGGTTCGCTGCTGGTGGGCGGCGGTTTCAGCAAGCAGCATGTGAAGTTCAACTACACCGCCCTGCCCGACATGCTGCTCGGCACGGAGGAGAAGCCCCTGCTCATCGACGAACTCAAGATGAGCGACCTTTACTACAAATACTACTACATCAGCGCGGGCTATGGCTACAACTGGGTCATCGTGCCGCACCTGCTGCTCGGTGGCTCCGTGATGCCCACCATTGGTTTGCGCAAAATGAGGGGGGAGAGAATCAAAACGCAGGAGGTGCTCAGCGACTTGGTGAACCTGAGCCTCGACTGCACCATGCGTGCCGGCCTGGTCTACAACGACGGCCGTTGGTTTGCCGGCCTCTCCTACATCGGCCACCTGCTCATGTACCGCAAGCACAGTTTCGCCTTTACCAACTCCATTAACTACTGCAACCTCTACGCTGGCTTCTACTTTGGCCTGAAAAAAGAATACCGCCGCCCCAAACGCTGAGGCAGCGGTAAGCAAAAAAGCGTGTATGACGGCTTGTGCGTGAGAGTCAAGGTTTCAGCGCACAAGCATTTCCTGCAAGAGCCATTTCCACACAGAACATATTTCAATGGTAAGGTCGCCCTCGGTGAGGGTGCCCTCCTCGTGGCGCGTGACGATGAGGCAGCGGCGCAGCGGGCGGTAGGCATGCAGCGCGTGCTGTCTTGTCCATGATGAAATGTGCATTTAATGCCGCAAAAGTAAGGATTTTATCCCTACAAAACAAAAAGTGGCTCTCTATAGAAAGCCACTTTTGCGTGATTTTGGCTCTCTATAGAAAGCCACTTTGCGTGGAAAGTGGCTCCCTATGGAGATCCAGGCTGTTTATTCAATGCTTGAGATGGTTACGTCGTCGAAGTCGTCGAGGTAACTCAGGATTCGTTCGTTGTGGTGCCCCCGTTTCACTTTCAGTTCTACGCTCACCTCGTATATCTCGCCTTGCGAGGTGCGGCGGTCCTTGAGTTCGTAGGTGCGAATTTCCAGATTTTCGTGTTTGATTTCGTCCATCACCTTCTTCACACTTTCGCGTGAAGTGGCCTGGAAGGTGAGTTGCACGGTGGCGGTGCCGAGTTGCGGCAGCAGGGCGTTGAGCACCTCCAAGCCCACGAGCACGAGCACCGTGCCCACGGCTGCCGCAGCATACATGCCCGTGCCGCAGGCCAGACCGATGGCCGCCGTTACCCAGAGGCCAGCCGCTGTGGTAAGGCCGCGTATCACGTTCTTCTGGAAAATGATGGTGCCGGCACCGAGAAAGCCGATGCCCGACACCACTTGGGCTGCTACACGCGAGGCATCCTTCACCTCAGCACCGAAGCCGTACTGCGACACGATGCAGAACAGGGCGCTGCCCAGCGATACGAGAAAATGAGTGCGGAAGCCCGCGTCCTTGGAGCGCACTTCGCGCTCGATGCCTATCAGGCCGCCCAGAAGCAGGGCCACGCTCAGGCGGATAGAGATGTCGAGAATGTGTTCCATGATGAGCGTAATGTGAAAGTGTGAGAGAGGGGGGGAGAAAAGCGCAAGGCGTCTGCGTACAGGTGGATTGAGAAGGGCGGGTTATCCACCAGGGTAGAAGAAAAGCGCAAGGGGTCTGCGTATAGAGGAGGGAAGGTATCGCCCCCACCTTCGTCGCCCCACCGTTATTCCTTGACCTTATCCTTGAGGCGTGTAATGGTTTTGTTGAGCCAAGCCTCGGGTTTGTTGCCCCAGTCCTTGAAGTAGGTAGGTATGCGGCGCAGCAAGTCGAGCGGTTGCTGCAGGGGCGTGGTGGGCGGATGGTTGTTCACCACCACGCGCAGCTGGCAGTGGTGCAGTTTCACCTCAATAGAACTGCCAGTGATGAAGGGGTCGCCGTCGCAGTGAGCCACGCCCTCGCCTTCGCGCTGAATGTGCAGGTGGTCGGTGCGAATGGTGTGCACCAGACGGTTTTCGGGCAGCGTGCCCGTGAAGAGTTGCAGGGCAATTTGCGGCGCCTGTGCTGCGTTGAAAGGCTCCATCACCACCACGTCGAGCAGTCCGTCCTTCATGCTGGCGTGAGGGGCGATGAGGGCATCGTTGCCATACTGCGAGGCGTTGGCGCAGGCTATGAGGAAGGCGCGGCCTGCGGTGCGTCCTGAGTCATCCTCGATGGTGTAAGTCTGCGGCTTGTAGCTGAGGCCCTCGCGCAGTGTGTTCTCGATGTACGTCAGCACGCCGCGGCGGCCTGCGCCGGCAAATTTCTCGCTGATGAAGGCGTCGAAGCCCACGCCGCAGGTGCAGAAGAAGGGGCGGTCGTTGATGGTGCCGTAGTCCAGTTCGTGCACCACGTGTTCGTTGAGCAGGGCGATGGCCTGCCGCGGCTGCATCGGAATGCGCAGGTGGCGCGCCAGCCCGTTGCCTGAGCCGCAGGGCCCGATGCCGAGCGCGGTGTGGGTGTGCACCAGCGAGCGCGCCACCTCGTTCACCGTGCCATCGCCGCCCACGGCCACCACAATGTCGTAGCCCTGCGCTGCGGCCTCGGCCGCCAAGAGAGAGGCGTGGCCGGCATATTCGGTGTGGCGTATCTCCACGTCGAACACGCTGCGGTCGGTCAGTTTTTCGGCCAGACGGGCGATGCCTTTCTTCTTTTGCGTCCCTGAGATAGGGTTGATAAGGTATAGTATGCGTTGGGGCATAAAGCGTAGGGGAAAATGTGGGTGAGAAATCAGTATTTGCGGAACACGAGGCTGTCGCGCTCCGAGCAGAGCACCATGCGTTTCGACGTGAGGCATTTCACCTCAAAGCTACTGCTGCAGCCACGTATGCCCACGTGCTCCAGCTGCGTGGTGGCGGGGTCGGTGATGAGGATGTCCTCGGCGCGGTGGTGAATGTAAGTGTGCGTCACATGGAGGCGGTTGCCGCTGTGCTCAAAGCGTGCCACGGTTTCGTTCGTCTCGCTGTTGGCCAGTCCGTCGTGATTCTGAATGCTGAGCAGGCGCAGCTGGAAGTTCCAGAAGATGCGTTGTGCCCTCAGGTCGGCCTGCAGGCTGTAGGTAGGTGCGTCGGCTGTCGGCTTGCTGTGCATTTCGGTCAGGCGCCACATGCCGTCCAGGTCGCCGTTCATGGGCGTCTTGTCGCACGAGGCGAGGGAGGCTGCGCCCAGCAGCAGGGCAAGGCACGAAAGGGTGAGGAAGAGACGGTGCATAAGGAAAGTCGTTTTGATTTATTTCGGAAAAAGGGGGAAATGGAGGGTTACGCCTTATTTGCTGTGCAGGTGATAGGCTACTTTCACCTCGAAGCCTGTGTTGTTGCCCAGCAGCGTGCCGTGGTCCATGGCGAAGGCTGCGCCCACCTGCCAGCCCTTGGCCTTCACGCCACGGAAGCGTTCGGGTGTCACGTTCACCTCGCACAGCAGGCTGTGGGTGCGGCGCTGCGTAAGGTAGGGTGCGCTGTAGGTGCCGAGACTGCGCTCGTGGGTGTAAAGCAGGCGGTAGGCCAGGGCGGGAACGGGCGTGCCGCTCACCCCCACGTGGTGCGCCTTGAAGCGCGTTGAGGCAAAGGCCAGCGAGTTGGTGTGGTTGTAGAGCGGCGAGATGAAGAGCGGGTTGCCCATGGCCTGCCCTGCGTGCTGCCAGCCCTGATAAAGGTTGTGGTGATAATAGTTGTCGCGGCCGCTTATCTGGTCGGGGATGGCTTCCGTGTGGTCGTGGTACACGGGGCCGCTCTGGTAGGTGGTGTTCATGAACTCGTAGACCACGGCGTCGGCCACGGGGTTGTGGGGCAATTGCAGCTCCATGCCGTACATGCCGTCGCGCCAGCCATATTCGCCAAACATCATCGAGTGGTCCTCGAAGAAGTGGTCGTAGTAGGCCGAAATGCGCCAGTCGCCCGCCTTGTAGTTCAGGCGTAGCAGCCAGCTGCCCAGCGTGTTGCCCGCCGCGTTGGCATAGCCCTCGCCGTCGGTGGCGTCGCTGCCCGTGCCGAGCAGGGCATCGACAAAGGCGCCCAAGCCATGCTTCATCTTGAGGCGGGGCACGATTTCGCCGAAGCCCTCGGCATTGTAGATGGTGCCGCCAAACTGGCACGCCATTTCCAGTCCGCCCTCAAAGGTGAGGGGGAACTTCTTCTCGTTGCCAATGCGCAGGTAGCCCGCTTTGGTGTGCAGCAGAGCGCGCTGCGCCAAGCGTCCGTCAGGCCCCGTGTAGTCCTTTTGGAACTTGTAGTCCGTCATCATGCCATAGGAAATGTGCCCCTTGATGGCGGCCCAGTTGCTGCGGCCTGTGATGCTGAGGTATTCGGGCACCGACAGACGGATGCCCGGCACGGGGCGAGCGTTGATGCCCAGCGTCTGGCTGCCGCTGCTCAGTGCGTGGTGCTTGAGTTGCAGGGGCTCCTGCTTGCTGCCCACGGTGAGGCGCAGGCGGCGGTATTCCACATCGGCATACAGTTGCTGCACCACAGCCTTGGCCTGCATACCCACGCCTGCCGCCACGTCGAGTCCGTAGCCTATGCGCCAGCGGCGTGCCGAGTCGGCAGCGGTAGAGCGAAGGAGCGAGGCGCGCACCAGTCCGTAGTTGTCAACCGACGAAAGGCCGTAGCGGTTGGCCGTAAGCCACAAGGGCACGTCGCCCGAGGCGGCCGCACCTTGCATCGTGAGGGTGTAGTCAATGTCGTGCACGCTGCGTTGCAGGGCGTTCTGAGCAGGTGCTTGAGCCGCTGAGGCCAGCAGTGCGAGGGCGCAGGCTGCCTGACGCAGCGGCTGGGTGGAGGCCAGAGAAAAGGGAATATGCATAGCGTGTACTTATATATAATAAGGAGTATAATCAGATGAAATAGGTCGTTGATGAGCGCAGGACGCTAACCCCTGCGGCGGCGCTGCGTTGCGCGGTGCTTCTTGTCGTTAGGGGCTTGCCTTCCGTCCTTGCTGGCACCCGTCGGCCGGCGTTTGCCTTGACCCTGTGGCGGTGCGTCGTGCGGTGGCCGGCGCATGCCTCCCGATGGGCACAGACGGCCTATGAGGTCGGTGCGCCCCATGCGTTGCAGTGCCTGACGTATGGCCTGGGTATATTCGGGTTTGTACCAAAAGAAGAACATGCGCTGGCGCTGCTTCTCGTCGGCGCTGTGGGCTGCATACACAGGTTCAAGCGTATAAGGGTGGTAGCCCGCGTGCCACGCCACAGTCGACACCGTCATGGGAGTGGGCGTAAAGTCCTGCACCTGTTCCAGACGGAAGTCCATGTCGCGCGTCTCAGCAGCCAGTTCGGCCATGTCCTGCTCCGTGCATCCTGGGTGTGAGGAAATAAAGTAGGGAATGATTTGCTGAGGCAGGTTGGCCTCGCGGCAAATGCGGTCGAAGGTGCGCTTGAAGTCGTGGAACAGTGCGAACGACGGCTTGCGCATGAGGCGCAGCACCGCGTCCGACGTATGCTCGGGCGCCACCTTGAGCCGGCCCGACACGTGGTGCAGAATGAGTTCGCGCGTGTAGCGCCGGGCTTGCTCCCTGAGGCGCGGGTCGGCATACTCGTGCAGTAGCAGGTCGTAGCGCACGCCGCTGCCTATGAACGACTTTTTCACGCCGGGCAAGGCATCCACGGCGCGATACACGTCGAGCAGCGGCCCGTGGTCGGCCTGCAGGTTGGGGCACACGGCGGGATGAATGCACGAGGGACGGCGGCAACGCTCGCACAGACTGCGGTCGCGCCCACCCATGCCATACATGTTGGCCGACGGTCCGCCCAAGTCCGACAGGTAGCCCTTGAAGTCGGGCATGGCCGTCACCTGTTGCACCTCACGCAGAATGCTCTCCTTCGAGCGGCTCATGATGAACTTGCCCTGATGTGCCGAAATGGTGCAGAAGGCGCAGCCGCCGAAGCAGCCGCGGTGAATGTTCACCGAGAACTTAATCATTTCGTAGGCGGGGATGCGCTTGCCCTTGTATTTGGGGTGCGGCAGCCGCGTGTAAGGCAGGTCGAACGAGTGGTCAATCTGAGCCGTTGTCATGGGCGGGAAGGGCGCATTCACCACCACCATGTGCTCGCCGCAGGCTTGCAGCAGGCGGCACGGATGCAACTTGTTGCTTTCCTCCTCAATGTGGCGGAAGTTCTCTGCGTAAAGGCGGCGGTTGGCCAAACAGTCCTCGTGGCTGTGCAGCACGATGTCGTCGGCCGCAGGCTCCCGCCCGTCAAAGTCGGTCAGCGGCTGCAGCGTCACCGTTTGCTTCACGGGAAAGCGTCGCACCAGTGCGTCGAAGTCCTTGCAGCAGCACACGCATTCCTGTCGGCCGTGCAGCAGTTTGTCCTCCAGCAGGCGGCACAGGCCCAGCATGGGAAGTTCGCCCATGCCATACACCAGCAGGTTAGCGGGACACAACGTCAGCAGGCAGGGCATCAGGCGGTCCTGCCAGTAGTCGTAGTGCGTGAGGCGGCGCAGCGATGCCTCGATGCCACCCAGCACAATGGGCACGTCGGGGTAGAGTTCGCGCAAGATGCGGGAGTAAACGAGTGTGGGATACTCCGGCCGCAGGTCGTGCCGCCCGTCGGGGCTGTAGGCATCCTCAGAGCGCAGGCGGCGGTTGGCCGTGTACTTGTTCACCATGGAGTCCATGCAGCCAGGTGCTATGGCAAAGAACAGGCGTGGGCGGCCCAACTTCTTGAAGTCGCGGTAGTCGCCGTGCCAGTCGGGCTGCGGCACCACGCACACGCGGTAGCCCTCAGCCTCGAGCAGGCGGCCTATGACGGCTGCGCCAAACGATGGGTGGTCCACGTAGGCATCGCCCGAGAAGAGTATGATGTCGGCTTCATCCCAGCCGCGCAGTTCCATTTCCTTGCGCGTGGTGGGCAGCCAGTCGGTGAGTTGGTGCATGAATGGGGAGGTTAAGGTGTACAACCCCTGCGGTGACCATGATGGGTGCACCGCAAGTAGGAGGCCGTCCTATATAAATAATGGGTGAGGCGTTGGGTGGGAGGAAAAGGGCGTGCCTTGTGTCCGTGGCGTGCTGCCCGCTGGCCGTTATGGCAAGGCACATGGTGCGTTGTCCTCGGCCGTGTGCAACGTTGTTCTCGGCCGTGTGCAACGTTGTCCACGGCCATGTGCAACGTTGTCCTCGGCCGTGTGCAACGACCGGCCGCGTGTTTTCTCACGGCTATGCGCCAGGCCGTGTTGGAAAACAAGCATTTACAAGCGGATGCACCAATTACAGTGCAACCGAACTGTCGGCCTCTGCTTCGGGGTGCGCGGCTTCCCAGGCATCGTAGGCATCCATGAGGTTCTTCAAGCCGTAGGCCTTCATTTTGTCGTGATAGATGACGTCGATGCAGAGGTCGAGCAGATCCTTGGTGTCGGCCGTGTTCGAGGCGATGAGGGCGCGTATGTGCAGTTTCAGTTTGTCAAGCTCGTTCTCCGTAACGTAGCCCGTGCTGCCAGCCAGCGCGTGCAGCAGGTTGTATTTCCGTATGGTCTGGAAGGCGCGTTCCGTCACCTCCAAGTGGTGTGTGCCAGTGGCGTTGAGTTGAATTTGCATGATAGAGATTCTAAGGTGTTACGGTGATAGGTGTAGTTTCTTTCGACCGTTTCTCGCCCTGGCATTGCTCAAAGCTTGTAGGCATTGGCGCTGCTCATTGGGCCTGACGAAAAGGTGTTACAGCGTGAAGGGCAGGGTGGGGGTGCGGCGTGGTAGCACATCGAGTTTCAGACCATCGGCCTCGTTGACGCGGAAGTGCGCCTCGCGCAGGGCGTGCGCCACGGTGTCGAAAGCCAGTGAGGGTGTGTTGTTCTCCTCGCTCAGGTGGCAGAGCCACACGTGGCGAATGTGGTCGGCATCGAGGTGCTGGGCCAGAAAGTCGCCCGTCTCGGCGTTGCTGATGTGGCCGTAGGGGCCGCTGATGCGGTCCTGCAGCATTTTGGGGTAGCGCCCTGTGGCCAGCATGTGCGGGTCGTAGTTGGCCTCCACCACCAAGTGCGTGGCTTGGTGAACCTTGGCAGCTATTTCGTCGGTGAAGTGGCCGATGTCGGTGGCTATGACCAGCCGCACGGGGCCGCAGGCTATGAGGTAGCCGTTGTTGTCGGCACTGTCGTGGGGTACGGCAAACTGCGTCACCGTGAAGGGGCCCAGCGTCAGCGGTGTGTGGCGGGTCAAGATGTGCTGGAGTTCGCGGGGCACCTTCTTCGACACATGGTGGTTACGCTGTATGCTTTGGTGCACCGCCTCCGAGGTGTAGACGGGCAGGTTGAGGTGCGAACTCAGCGCGCCCACAGCCTTTACGTGGTCGGTGTGGTCGTGCGTCACGAGCATGCTGCACAGGCTGCCCGGCTTGATGCCGTAGTTTTGGCAGTGGCGTTTGAAGATGCGTATGCCGATGCCCAAATCGACGAGCATGCCGTAGCCGTCGTGCTGTATGTAGTAGCAGTTTCCGCTGCTGCCTGAGCTGAGTGAAACGAATTGCATGATGAAGTGTTTGGATGGGGAGTGAAGACCCTGCGTTGCGGCGTCGCGGCGGGCGGGGTCAGAAGGGGAGGCCCACGGCAAAGTGCAACTGGAAGTCGCGCTTGAACTGCGGATGGATGATGGGGTAGTGGGCGGCGCCGCTGAGTGTGGCGGGGTTGACAGCCTTCATGCCCCCGTCGAGGCGGAGGATGAAGTAGTCGAAATTAAGTCTGATGCCCATACCGTAGGCTACGGCAATCTGCTTGTAGAAGCGGTTCCACTTGAAGTAGCCGTCTTCCAGTCCCGTGTAGCGCCTCGTGTTCCACACGTTGCCTGCATCGATGAAGAGGGCGCCGTGCAGTTTCCAAAAGAGGAAGGTGCGCCACTCCACGCTGAGGTCGAGTTTCAGGTTACCCGTTTGGTTGATGAAGTCCACGTTGCCATCCTTGCCCTTGTAGGAGCCTGGACCGAGTTCGCGAACGCTCCAGCCGCGCACACTGTTGGCGCCGCCGGCAAAGTAGCGTTTCTCGTAAGGCAAGATGGTAGAATTGCCGTAGGGCAGGCCGAAGCCAAGCGCGGCGTGGAAGGCCAGGAAGTTCGTTTCGTTGAGCATGAACGATTTCACATAGTCCACGTCAATCTTGGCATACTGCGAATAGGCGATGCCGAAGAGGTTGTAGTAGCCCTTGTCGTCGCGCTTGCGGCCCAGCATTTTTGAGAAACCGTAGAGCAGGTTGCCCGCTATCTCCACGCCGAACTTCACCTGGTAGCCGTTGCTCTGATGCAGTTGCACCTGCGTGCCCTGAGCGTTGCGCCGCGAGTTGAACGTGAAACTGTAGCCCATCTTCATGATGAAGAGGTTTTCGTAACTGTAGCGCAGCACCTGGTAGTGCGGGTCGTCGCCCTCAAGATACTCATTACGAAAAGTATCTGAAATCCAAGGCATATACACGTAGTTGAGCGAGAAAAGGTCGAACTTGTGCTGCCAGCGCGGTTTCAGCGTGTGGTGCCACTTGTAGGTCCAATCGCCCGTGAGCACGCGGCGGTGGAATTCTGGGCGGTCCTGCGAGTCGTACATGAAGTGCGCCTCCGAGGCACCGCGCAGCAGGCGGCGCGTGGAGAGCTTGAGGCGGGGCACGAGCAGGGAGGGAAAGCGAAGCGTGGCCTCGCCGCTCCACTCAATGTAATTCTGGTTGGCGTAGCCCTCAAGCCCCGTGATGGCCTCGTAGGCCCCGCGTGCCTTGAGCGAAAGCTGCTCCGAGCCGCCGAAGATGTTGCGGTTGGTGTAGGTGAGCGCCGTGGCCACGCCGAAGTCGCCCGCCGTGTTTGTGCCCTCCACTTCGAGTCCGATGCTGTGCGGCATACGTCGCTTGATGTGGATGGCGCAGTCCATGCTGTCGGGGGCCGAGGGCACGGGTTGCAGGCGCAGGGCGGTGTAGTTGATGGAGGGCAGGCTGTTCAGCTGGCCGTAGGTGCTCTGTATGGAACGCTCGCGGTAGAGGCTGTCGTGGGCCATGCCGAGGTGCTGGCTGTAGGTGCTCTTCTTCACGTGCAACTTGCGGTTGAAGCAGAACACGATGCCGCGGTAGCGTAGGGAATCGGAGGCGGTTTGGCCCTCAGCCACATCCTCGTAGAGCGCCACCTCACGGAAAAACTGCCTGCGGTAGGCTCGCGTGCTGTCTACCCCCGCCGGCATGGCCATGTGCTGGGCCACGTGAGCCTGCAGGGAGCCTGGTACGGTGTCGATGGTGAATTTCACAAAATCCTTGTGCAGCGCGTAGTAGCCCCTGTCGTGCAGTGCGGCCACTATGCGGTCGCGCTCGGCCGACATCACGTTCAGGTTGAGCGGCATGCCCAGGTGCAACTTCGATTGGGCGGCGTCGAGGGAAAAGGCATGCGCCATGCTGTCGCTGTCGAAAGTGCGGCTGAGGCTGTTCACGTAGTAGAGAGGGCCGGGGGTGAGCGTGTAGGTGACGTGCCGCTTGTGGCCTTTGACGCGGGTGCAGGTGTCCACCACAGCATGCAGGTAACCCTCGCTCCGCAGTGCCTGCTCGATGTTGCGGGCCGAGGCATGCGTCAGCGAGGAACTGTAGATGACGGGCGCCTGACCAATGTTGCGCAGTATGCGCGAAAAGCCCTTGTTGCCCCGCACGCTGTCGCGCTTGGAGAGGCAGTAGATGCCCAGCGGCACGGGCAGGACGTTGAACCACTTTGTGTTGGGTTCCTGGCGGAGAAAGCCGCGGTAGTCGGAGGGCTTGATGTGCTTGTCGGTGCTCCGCAGACGCACGTCGCTCAGCCGCTGCTCACCCTCGCCCAGAAACTTGCGGCTGCTGCACCCCGTAGCGGTGAGCAGCAGGCAGCCGGCCAACAGCAGGGCAATCCACACGCGCCTTGCTGCCGACAGCATCGGCAGCA
>OBLI01003116.1_pt1 | contig 13092 bp, 11 predicted proteins | sample 1519701 | NCBI WGS metagenome assembly OBLI01 (sample SAMEA3663005, study PRJEB22513) | pig gut metagenome | biome: pig gut; feature: pig-associated habitat; material: faeces | place: France | collected 2012 | reverse complement strand
CATATTTGCGTGTTTCCATGAATGTTACACCTCCTTATGGACTCTGGCTCTTCTCGCTATTTGAGAAGAACAAGGAAAGTAGACGTCATTACGTATACTCACAGACATAAAATATAGCATAAAATTCTATTTAAAACAAGGAACATCTAACAAGAAATCCTAAATGTTGCGGTCACTATAACTATATATACGTAAAATATCTACTTTCTCACTTTATTTTTAATTTTCCGTTGGTTGACTTTCTTCTTGTGAGGAATTGTTAGTAGCTTCTTCAGTCTCCTCATCGACTTCTTTATCCACTTTTGCAATCGTAGCAACACGGGCACCATTATCCATCTTAATTAAGTGGACACCAACAGCAGAGCGTCCAGTTTGCGATACACTTTCAATGTCAAAACGAATAATTACTCCCTGGTCAGTAACTAACATAATGTCTTCATCACCATTGACAGTTGTTAAACCAACTAACGGACCATTCTTTGCAGTAACATTGACTGTCTTAACCCCTAGTCCGCCACGTCCTTTGATTGGGTATTCAGAAGCAGGAGTTTGTTTTCCAAAACCATTTTCACTAATTACAAGAACCTTGCTATCAGGATTAAGAGGGGCAGCGCCAATTACATAGTCTTCATCTCGTAAGCGAATCCCACGAACTCCAGCCGCGCTTCGTCCCATTGACCGAACAACTGATGATTTAAAGCTAAGAGCATATCCATTATGAGTACCAATAATCATTGGCTGATCTTCACTAATAACTTCTACATCGATCAATTCGTCGTTTTCATGAAGATTAAGCGCCTTTAATCCATTGCTTCGAATATTCTTAAATTCTGTTACTGCTGTCCGTTTAACGGTTCCTAGCTTAGTAGTAAAGAAGAGGTATTTATCGTCATCGTTAGTTTCATGTGAAACATTGATAACAGCGCTAATTTTCTCTTTATTATTAATCCCAAGAAGGTTAATAATTGGAATTCCTTGAGCAGCCCGGCCATATTCAGGAACTTCATACCCCTTCATTGAGTATACTTTTCCTGAATTCGTGAAGAAGAGCAACATATCATGAGTTGAACTAGAAATTAGTTGTTCAATAAAGTCATCTTTATGAACGCCCATTCCCTTAACACCACGACCACCACGATGCTGAGACTTAAATTCATCAACCGGAAGACGTTTAATGTATCCATTGTGGGTCAAGGCAACGATAATATCTTCTTCTTCAATTAGGTCTTCATCCTCAATATTGGTAATATCACCAACTTGAAGCTCAGTCCGGCGTTCATCCCCAAAACGTTTTTGAATTTCCATCAATTCATCATAAATGATTTGATTAATCCGTTCGCGATGAGCAAGAATATCCTTGTAATCGGCAATTGCTGCCATTAATTTTTGGTATTCATCCTCTATCTTTTCCCGTTCTAGGCCAGTCAACCGAACTAACCGCATATCAAGAATAGCTTGTGCCTGCCGATCTGATAAACCATAATTATTCATCAACTCATTTTTCGCTACTTCACTTGTTTGTGAATTACGAATAATATTAATTATCTCATCAATATGGTCTAAAGCGATCCGCAATCCGGCAACAATGTGCGCACGATTTTGTGCTTTCTTTAATTCAAATTCTGTCCGGCGCCGTACAACTGATTCTTGGTGTTCCAGATAATGTTGCAAAATTTGTTTTAAGCTTAAAATCTTTGGAGCACCATTAACAATTGCTAGCATATTGAAGTTAAAAGTTGTTTGCATCAAAGTCATCTTGTAAAGGTTATTCAAGATAACTTCCGCACTCGCATCACGACGAACATCAATTACGATTCGCATTCCGTCACGGTCAGTTTCGTCATTAACATCAGTAATTCCATCGATATCTTTATTTCGAGCTAATTCAGCAATTCGTTCAATTAACTTTGCCTTATTAACCATGTATGGAATTTCGTGAACAATGATCCGTTGCTTACCATTTTTTTGTTCTTCAATATCAACTTTTGCTCGAACAATAATAGTTCCCCGGCCAGTTTCATATGCTTTACGAATACCAGACTTTCCCATTACTACTCCACCAGTTGGAAAGTCAGGGCCAGGAATAGCCTTCATTAGGCCTTCAGTTGTAATATCAGGGTCATTCATTAACATATGAAGGCTATTAATAACCTCACCTAAATTATGAGTTGGAATATTAGTAGCCATCCCCACGGCAATCCCTGAGGCACCGTTAACTAATAAGTTAGGAAAACGAGCTGGTAATACATCCGGTTCTTTTTCAGTACCATCATAGTTATCATGGAAATCAACGGTATCTTTATTGATATCCCGAAGCATTTCAACCGCAATTTTACTCATCTTTGCTTCGGTATAACGCATGGCGGCCGCTCCATCACCATCAACCGACCCGAAGTTACCGTGACCATCAACAAGCATGTAACGATAACTAAAGTCTTGAGCCATTCGCACAAGTCCTTCATAAATTGAAGAGTCACCATGAGGGTGGAACTTACCCATTACATCCCCGACAATCCGGGCTGACTTCTTGTAAGGCTTATCAGGAGTAACCCCTAATTCATTCATTCCATATAGAATCCGGCGTTGTACCGGTTTTAACCCATCACGGACGTCTGGAAGCGCACGTGAAACAATAACACTCATTGCATAATCCAAGAATGAGTTTTTCATCTGACTCGTAAGATTTACATCCGTGATTCGATTAGGCATATCTTGTTCAGCCAATGTCGTTCCTCCTTTTTTGCGTTAGCAGTAAACAACAGTTAATTACAGGTCAAGATTCTCAACGAACTTAGCATTTTGTTCAATAAAGTCGCGCCGTGGTCCGACCTTGGTTCCCATTAGCATTGGGAAAATCTTATCAGCCTGTTCTGCGTCGTCTAATTTTACTCGTAATAGGTGCCGATTTTCTGGGTCCATTGTCGTTTCCCATAATTGCTCAGCATCCATTTCACCTAACCCTTTGTAACGCTGAATAACTGGCTTAGGACTTGGTTGTAGTGAGCTTACAACCTGTTCTAGTTCTTCATCAGAGTCAATGTATTTTACAAATTTACCTTGCCGAACTTGATATAGCGGTGGCTGAGCAATATAAACATACCCATGCGTAATCATTGGTTTCATAAAGCGGTAGAACAAGGTTAGCAGTAATGTCCGAATATGAGCACCATCGACATCCGCATCAGTCATGATAATTAATTTATGGTAATTAGCCTTTGTAATATCAAAGTCATCACCAAATCCTGTTCCAAGAGCGGTAAATAAAGAACGAATTTCGTCATTAGCTAGGACTCGATCAAGAGTTGCTTTTTCAACATTCAAGATCTTTCCGCGGATTGGAAGGATTGCCTGGGTGAGGCGAGAACGTCCCTGCTTTGCTGAACCACCGGCAGAATCACCCTCGACAATAAATAATTCTGAAATTTCAGGATCCTTACTTGTGTTATCAGCTAACTTACCTGGTAAATTACTAATTTCAAGACCACTCTTTTTACGGGTAACTTCACGTGCCCGTTTAGCAGCCACCCGTGCTTTGGAAGCGAGTTGACCTTTTTCAATAATTTGCCGCGCTTCGTCTGGGTGTTCTAATAAGAACCGGTTAAATGTTGCCGCGAAGACATGGTCAGTCGCTGTTCGTGCATCTGAATTTCCTAACTTAGTCTTAGTTTGCCCCTCGAATTGCGGATCAGGGTGCTTAATGGAGACAACGGCAGTTAAACCTTCACGTACATCATCCCCTGATAAGGTCTCATTAGACTTTAAGATACCTGCTTTGTGGCCGTAGTCGTTAATAACACGTGTAAGAGCCATCTTAAATCCGGTCTCATGAGTTCCACCTTCGTAAGTATGAATATTGTTAGTAAAAGTTAGTAAGTTGCTACGGTATGAATCTGTATATTGTAAGGAAACTTCAACAGTAATATCGTTTTCTTTACCTTCCACGTAAATTGGTGGATCAAATAAGACATTTTGATCTTCATTAAGGTATTCAACATAATGCCGAATCCCACCTTCATAATGGAATTCTTTCCGTTCATGGTCTGCTTGTCGTAAGTCTTCGATCGTAATTTTAAGTCCTTTATTTAAGAAGGCTAACTCTCTTAAACGATCAGTTAAAGTTTTAATATTGTAAGTCGTTGTTTCACGGAAAATTTCCGGATCCGGCTTAAAATGAACGGTCGTACCATGCTCAGTTTCTGGAAGTCCTTCTTCAATTACCTTCATTGCAGACTTAACGTGCCCATGATCAAAATCCATGTAGTAACGTTTACCTTGACGAGCAACTTTAACATCCAATTCAGTAGATAAGGCATTTACAACAGATGCCCCTACCCCGTGAAGACCTCCAGAAACCTTATATCCGCCGCCACCAAATTTTCCTCCGGCGTGGAGAACAGTAAAGACAGTTTCTAGGGCTGACTTTCCAGTTTCTTTTTGCGTATCAACTGGAATTCCACGTCCATTATCCTTAACAGTAATACTGTTATCGGGATTAACTACAACATTAATTTCATCACAAAATCCTGCTAAGGCTTCGTCAATTCCGTTATCAACAATTTCCCAAACAAGGTGATGAAGTCCCTGGGCTGAAGTGGAACCAATGTACATTCCGGGACGCTTTCGAACTGCATCCAATCCCTTTAAAACCTGAATTTGACTAGCATCATATTCGCTAGCCAATTCCATCTTGGTTTCTTTTTGTTGTTCGTTGCTCACTTTACTTCCTCCTTATTCAAAGTGCCGTGCTCAATTTCAAAAATCGTAGGTTCATTAATTAGCTGGCGAGCAACATCACTCAGACTAGTTGTCGTCAAAAATGTTTGGACTTTATTCTGAATGGCTGTTAACAGGTGTGTTTGTCGAATTGTATCTAGTTCAGATAACACATCGTCTAATAATAATAATGGATACTCGCCTGTTTGCTCTTTCATCAAATCAATCTCTGCTAGTTTTACTGATAGTGCTGTCGTTCGCTGTTGTCCTTGCGATCCAAAAGCCTGCACGTTTTTATTATTTACCAGAAAGCGGATATCATCACGATGAGGACCATAAATTGTTGTCCCTTGCTCGATTTCACGCTGTTCATTATCCTGATATAACTTAAAAAGTGCCTGATAAGCCTCTTCAACAGTAGTATCATCATTAACCTTTAATTGATTGACATACTCAAGCCGTAATGATTCCTTATTTAGTGAAATTTCTTGATGTAAATCCGCTGCCCATCCTTCAAGGTGCTTTAAAAAATGTTGACGGGCAATAATTACTTCCGCACCAAAAGCAGCAAGCTGATCAGATAGGACCCCTAAAAGGACACGGTCAGTTTGTTGCTTATATTTTAGTTGCTTTAAATATTTGTTTTTTTGTCGTAAGAGTGTGCGATATTGGCCTGCATTGTAGAGGTATTTGCTACTCATCTGACTAAACTCTCGATCCATAAAGTGGCGACGTAAAGCTGGTGACCCTTTTACCAACGACAAGTCCTCTGGGGCAAATAATATTGCATTTAGTTGACCCACATATTGTGATAATCGCGCTTGTTCTAAATGATTTACCTTTGCCTTTTTTCCCTTACTCGAGAATTGTAATTCAAGCGGAATCTTACCAATACTTTTTTCTACTGTGCCACTTATTAGGGCCGATTTTTCTTGCCAATTAATAAGTTCATGGTCATTACTTGTTCGATGACTCTTGGTCAGGGAAAGGACATAGATTGCCTCTAGCATATTCGTTTTACCTTGTGCATTATGGCCAATTAAAACGTTCACTCCAGGGTTGAAGTGAACGGTTAGATCCTGATAATTTCGAAAGTGATGTAAATGCAATTCCGTCAGAATCATGCTTATCCCTACTTACTCTTAATAACAAGTAATTGGTGGTCAGGAATTTGAATCTTATCTTCGGGATACAATTTGCGTCCCCGCCGATCATCTGGCTCATCATTTACTAATACAGTATTTTCTTTTAGAAACCATTTAGCTGCTCCGCCAGTAGGAATAATCCCCTCTTCTTTGAGTAACTGGCCGAGTGTAATAAATGGACTATCAATCAACACTGACTTTTCTTCCATCTTTTTCACCTACTTTTGTAATTCTATTATACCACATTATTCGGCCTAATTTTGCGTTATTAGCCTTTCTGAGCGCATTAACTTAATTTAGCCTTTTTTATCAAAATTCGGTTAAATTTGCTCTATGGTCAAAAATCTGAATATAAATCAAAAATGTTAATTAAAATTATTCTCAGTCTAACTATAATTGAGTATACTAATGCATTTTACTTGTCAAAAGTTAGCGGTGAAATATAATTAGATAAATATTTATTAGAGGTAGATGAATATGGATTTAGGTTTAACTGGAAAAATAGCTTTAATTACAGGGTCAACTAAGAGAATTGGCAAAGCAATTGCAATTGAAATGGCAAAAGAAGGCACAAATGTTATTATCAATGGTCGTAAAAAAAGCAGATGTTGATACCATTGTTAGCGAAATTAAAGAGCAATTCCCAGATACTAATCCTCAAGGGGCAGCATACGATATTTCCCAATCACAACAACGTCAAGAACTATTTGCAGCATTCCCAAAGATTGATATTTTAGTAAATAATATGGGAATTTTTAAACCGATGGATTACTTCGACATTTCTGAAGAAACTTGGCAACACTTTATCGATGTTAACTTCTATTCAGGTAATGCTCTTGCTAAATTCTATTTACCTAAAATGCTTGAACAGGATTTTGGGAGAATTATTTTTATTGCCAGCGAAGAAGCTGTTATGCCATCTGGCGAAATGCCACAATATAGTTTGACAAAGACAATGAACTTGTCATTAGCAAAAAATTTATCTAAGTTGACTAAAGGTACCCATGTAACAGTTAATACTATAATGCCTGGTTTAACTCTTACAGAAGGAGTCCAACAAATGCTTGTTGACATGTATAGCAATACAGATGTTCCTAAAAATAAATGGGAAAGTGACTTCATGAAAAATCATCGTCCACTTTCATAAATTCAACGATTAATTCGTCCAGAAGAAGTTGGTCGTTTTACTGCTTTTGTAGCTAGTCCATATTCATCATCATTTTCCGGTGAAGCACTCCGACTTGATGGTGGATTAGTCCCGACACTCTTCTAAAATCTAAATTCACAATTACACAAAAAGAGGATGTTGTAAAAATTTCAACATCCTCTTTTTTATGCTTAAAATGTCCGTACTGGCGTAATTAAGTGGACAAAATTTTCTTGATCTTCTGTTGGCACCAAGGTAAATGGTCGCAATGGTGAAGTAAATGAAATCTTGATCGTCGCTTGACCAAAAGAACGCAAAGCATCTTTCATATAGTTAGGATTGAACGAGATTTCAAGATCATTACCATCAAGAGCAGACGTTACTACCTCTTCTTCAACGGTACCGATATCTGGAGAATCACCACTAATTCGGACAAGATTTTCTGATGGCTTTAGACTTAACTTAACCACATCGTTACGGCTTTCATGAGATAAAAGTGAAGCACGCTCAATTGATGATAAAAATGCCCCAGCTTCTAGTTCAACTGTTGTATCAGCAGTTTGTGGAATTAATTGACTAGTTTCAGGGTAGTTTCCTTCTAGTAATCGAGAATAGAAATGAGTATTACCAAAGATAAACAATACTTGATTTTCAGTTACCTGCATTTGTACATCTTCATGGACATCGCTAATCATTCCAGAAAGCTCTTCCATGCTCTTTCCGGGAATGATCACATCAAAATCTATGCCGTTATCAATATTTTCGAGGACCACTTTCCGTTGTGCAAGTCGATGACTATCTGTTGCAACAGCTGTTAGGACGCCATCTTTTAAAGTCATGTGCACCCCAGCAAGGATTGGTCGACTTTCTTGCTTAGATACCGCAATGACTGTTTGGCGAATTACTTCTTTAAGGATGTCGTTAGGAAGGGTTACTGATTTATTTGTTTCAATTTCTGGTAAATGTGGAAAGTTTTCAGCATCTTGTCCATTAATTTGGAACTTAGCTGAACCGGAAGTAATATCTGCTTGAAATCCACTTGTAACTTCAATAGTTACTTTTTTATCGGGCAGCTTTTTAACAATGTCACTGAAGAAGCGGGCTGGTAATACAATAGCTCCAGTTTCTTCAATTGTTAAATCGTTATCAGCATCATTAGCATTAATAACACTTTCGATAGTGATGTCAGAATTACTACCAGTTAACACAATGTTGTCTTCGTTTACTACCATCTTTAATCCAGTAAGAATTGGAATCGTGGTTTTGGATGAAATAGCACGTAAGACATTATTTAATTGACTAATGAATGCAGATCGGTTAATTGTAAAATTCATATGTTTCAGTCCTTTTGTGTAAGTATATAAATATATTTAATAGTTTAAAATATAGTCGTAGTAGTAGGGCCTGTTAATACTGTGGAAAACTATTCAAACACCTTTTATTGCGACTTATCCACCTGTTGATAACTTGTGGATAAGTTTGAGGATAATTATTGCACTTATCCACAAGTTATGATCGTAGCTTAGCTTTTAACTTTGTAATATCGTTTTGCAAGTCAGTATCCTTTTTTAGTTCTGTCTCGATTTTATCGATAGCATGTAAAACGGTGGTGTGGTCTTTGCCGCCGAATTCGTTGCCGATTTTTGGCAAAGAAGAATCGGTGAGTTCTCGAGAAAGGTACATGGCGATTTGACGAGGCATGACGATTTGTTTAACTCGCTTTTTACCGAGGATATCTCCCTGAGTTATATTATAAAAATCAGCAACTTGTTTTTGAATTGTAGCGATTGATATTTCGTTTTTGGCTACGCGGTGAAGCCCTTTTAATGCTTGGGATGCTAAGCTTGGCGTGATTCGCTCGCCGCTTAAATTAGCAAATGCTTGAACCTTTGTTAAGGCTCCTTCCAGTTCACGAATGTTTGTATCAATTTGACCGGCAATATAGTTAAGGGTGTCGTTTCCAATATCAATATGATCTTCTTCAACTTTGCTCCGTAAGATGGCAATTCGCGTCTCTAAGTCAGGAGGAGTAATTTCGACAGTAAGTCCCCACCTGAAACGTGATACAAGCCGGTCTTGCAGTTCAGGAATCTCATTTGGAATTCGATCAGATGTCATAACGATTTGTTTTTTGCGATCATGAAGGGCATTAAAAGTATTGAAAAATTCTAGTTGAGTCCCCTCTTTATTAGCTAAAAATTGAATATCATCAATTAATAGGAGATCGAGGTTACGGTATTCTTCTCTTAGTTGTTCAGTCGTATTATTACGAATAGCATTGATATAATCGTTGGTAAAATCCTCACTCGTCACATATTTGACACGCGAATTTGGATTAACTTGAAGCATATGGTTACCGATCGCTTCCATTAAGTGGGTCTTGCCTAAACCAACCCCCCCATAAATAAAGAGTGGGTTGTAAAGACTACCTGGACTTTCGGCAACGGCAAATGCTGCAGCGTGTGCCATCTTGTTTCCTTCTCCAACAACGAATGTTCCAAAGTTGTAATGAGGATTAAGAGGAGTATCCATCTCAAAAGAAGGAGTTGGATCATCTTCTGTTTTTTTATTTGTATAGGTAAATTCTCCCTCTAAAACATAATGCGGCTCAATGTTTCGTCCCAATTCCCGTTGAGCGAATTCTTTAAGCTGCGTATTTAAATTTTTGCGCCAAAAATCGCGGTGCACCGGAGTGGGCACCTCGATTTCCAGTTGATTTTGAGAGAGAGAAATTGCTTTTGCCGGAGCAATCAAAGTGTCAAAGGTAACCGGAGTGGTATCCTGACGAAATGAATTTTGGATCGCTTCCCACAGAGAATCGAGCTCAGTCAAAATAATTTCCTCCTAAAGTATTAAATTACAAACGGTATTTTATCATTACATGGGAAAGTTTTCCACAACCAAGTGGATAATAATAAAAAAGTTTACACAACACTGTGTGTAAATTAATAATATTCTTGTGAAAAATGGGGAAAAAGAGATTTTATTCTCACTTATCCACAGAATTATGTTGATATACGCTATTGATATAGTAGTGAATTAGAGAGTTATCAACACATGAAAGGGTGGTTGTGGATAACTTTATCAACAGGTGTGGATTTGGGGATAACCGCTGAAAAACATTGTTGATAACTTGTCCACAAATTATGAATTTACACAACGCTGTGGATTATTTTACCAATTTTGTTAATAATCAAAAAAATTTAAATAAAAATTCGCCGTTTATTAATTTCGGTAAGTGTGTTATACTACCAAAGTATGTTTGAAGAGATCGTCTTTTAGACTCTAGAAACCAAACCACTCGAATTTAATAGGAGGTGCAATTGTATGAAGCGCACGTTTCAACCAAAGAAGCGTCACCGTGCACGTGTCCATGGCTTCCGTAAGCGCATGAGCACCAGTAACGGCCGTAAGGTATTAGCACGTCGGCGTCAAAAGGGCAGAAAAGTATTATCTGCATAACCACGGCCACTTTTATAGTGGCTTTTTTTATTGTGTGGGGCAGGGCAGTCAGCTTGACGAGCAATTTGAATCGTTAAAGTTGTCGTATGCCCGGCCCTATTTTTATATCTACTTAAATTAAGGCTGGGGATTATACAAATGAGAAAATCATATCGCGTAAAAAAGGAAAGTGAGTTTCAACGGGTTTTTGAAACCCATAATTCCGTGGCCAACCACAAATTTGTCGTATATCAAATGGAAAAGCCAGGACAAAAACATTTTCGTGTCGGTATTTCTGTCGGGAAGAAGATTGGAAATGCTGTTCATCGTAATTGGGTTAAGCGGCGTATTCGTCAAACATTATTAGAGGTGAAACCGCAATTACGGTCTGATGTTGATTTCTTGGTTATTGCTCGGTCAGCGGCAGATGGTTTATCAATGGCAGAAACAAAGAAAAACCTAGTGCACGTTTTAAAGCGGGCACATTTGTTAGATGAAAAAAGTGAGGATTAGGATTTGAATAAGAAAACAAAAAAATTCCTAAGCTTGGGAGCAATCATGAGTTTAACCCTATTTTTAGCTGCTTGCTCCAATAAGCCAATTACTAGTCATAGTACTGGTATCTGGGACCACTACATTATCTATAACTGTTCACAATTTATCATTTGGTTATCAAAGCACTTTGGCGGATATGGAATGGGGATCATTATCTTTACGATCATCATCCGGATTATCTTACTGCCATTGATGTTCTACCAAACAAAGACCATGATGAAGACACAAGAACTTGCTCCTCAACTAAAGGCAATTCAGAAAAAGTACTCATCACGTGATCGCGAGTCAATGCAAAAGATGCAAATGGAAACGCAGAAGCTCTATAAAGAAGCAGGAGTTAATCCATGGGCTTCGATGCTTCCATTACTGGTTCAGTTACCAGTTATGTGGGCTCTTTATCAAGCAATCTGGCGGACCTCAGCCTTACGGAATGGAACTTTCTTGTGGCTTCAGTTAGGTCACCCGGACCCATACTACATCATGCCTATTCTAGCGGCATTATTTACGTTCATTAGTTCATGGTTATCCATGGCTTCAATGCCCGAAAAAAACTCAATGACAACTACAATGACGTGGTTTATGCCGATTATGGTATTCTTCATGGCATTGGGATTCTCTTCAGCTATTACCTTATACTGGGTAGTAACAAATGCCTTCCAAGTTGTCCAAACGCTTATCATTCAGAATCCATTTAAGATTCGTCGTGAACGTGAAGAAAAGCAACGGGCTGAAAAAGCAAAACGTCGCAAGATTGAAAAAGCAAAACGTCGCGCTTACCAAAGTCGGCGGAAATAAGTTATTAAGGCTGTGACAAGTAAAGTTGTTGCGAGCCTTTTTATTTAGTAATAAATTTAAAGAGTGGAAATTAATTAAATTCACGGGGGATAGAAATGGCAGTTTTTACTGGAACAACAATTGAAGAAGCAAAAGAAAAGGCCCGTACACAATTGAAGCCAACCGTTAATCAAACGATTGAATTTGCGGTTCTTCAACAGCCGCGGCACGGTTTTCTAGGAATTGGACGACGCCAAGCGCAAGTGGATGCAGTAATAAAAGATAAAGAAATTGCGATGCCCTCACTGGAAGAATGAGCAACCGGCAAAAGAGCCAGAACAAAAGCCTGCAAGCTTAAGTTCCGCTGAAGATGAGCTCGGTCCTGCTGAAATCAAGCGGCGGCAACAAGCCAATCTTAAAAAGGTTCAAGCAACTAGTAAAGAATTGGTTGAGTATCTAAGGACAGTATTTAAGGAATTAGGTATTGCTGTTGAACCGCGGATTATTAATTTAGAAGCTCATGATCTCAAAATTAATCTCCAGACTGAGGAAAATGGACGAGTGATCGGTAAGCACGGTCGCCGGATCAATGCGATGGAACAGCTTAGTAATATATTCATGGATTATCATGGAGCGGCAAAAGTAAATGTTGAACTTGATACTTCAAATTATCGTGAACGGCGTCAAGAAGCAGTTCACAACCTAGCGCAAAAGGCGGCGATGGAAGTAGTTGCAAGTGGGAAAGCAGTTTTTATGGATCCCATGCCCGCTCGCGAACGGAAACAAATTCACCATGAACTTGAGAATAATCACCACGTAAAAACATACTCCCATGGTCGGGAACCTTACCGAAGTATCGTGATTGCTCCCCAAGACTAACTTATTTGTTGACAATTTCTGGTAATGATCTTAGAATATGAGCGGTTATAAGTTTAATATTCGTTAAAGTAGTGAAAGTGCTTTGACCATGTTAGTGATGTTTTTATTACTATGCATGGACTAGCACTTTTTTTGTTAGAAAGGAGTAAAGTAGCGATGGCAAATAGCGAGAATGATACGATTGCAGCAATTTCGACGCCGGTTGGTGAAGGTGGAATTTCCATTATCCGAATTAGTGGGGATGATGCGGTGAAAGTTGCTCAACGAATCTACAAAGGAAAAGATCTCGCCAAAGTAGCAACTCATACCATTAACTATGGCCATATTGTCGACCCTGATACGGATCAAGAAGTCGATGAAGTGATGGTTTCAGTAATGCGCGCTCCTCATACTTATACGCGTGAAGACGTGATTGAAATCAACTGTCACGGGGGATTG
>OBLI01003115.1_pt1 | contig 13092 bp, 8 predicted proteins | sample 1519701 | NCBI WGS metagenome assembly OBLI01 (sample SAMEA3663005, study PRJEB22513) | pig gut metagenome | biome: pig gut; feature: pig-associated habitat; material: faeces | place: France | collected 2012 | reverse complement strand
CGTCAAATGGCGAACAGAAACAAACGATGACTAAAACATCTTTCGACCGCTCATGGTTATTAACCTTATCGGCAATGATATATATATGCATAGACCACGCAACAATATATTGTCACTCGAGATATAGCATGAACCGCAAATATGAATACGCCACAGACAAGATTTGTAACCTTAGCGGCAATGAAGGCAACAAATACAGAAAATGGTAATCACTCGAAATGCAGGATGACCCCAATTTCTTCTTGTTGGCATTCATTTTCCTGCCATTAAAGTCATTGTTCTTCTGTATCACTTGGTCTCTGGCGAACTTGGTTTTCTCAATGCAGAAGTCCTCATTTCTTTGCCGTTTGCTCCACTGTTTTATTGCCTTTTCTTAGCTCTGACATACATGCCGGGACGGAACATGGCATTGTGGTCTTTCACCTTGGCGTAGGCTTTGATGGAGTAATCCGTCTTGTCAACAGCCTGATCTACAGAGATGACAGTGGCCGAGAAGGTTGACTTGCCCATGCCATTGACGCGGAAGGACAGTTCGGTGCCTCTGTCTATCAATTGTAGGTCTTTCTCATATACCGTGAGCTGTATCAGCGGCTGCGACTTGTTGATGACATCACAGATGGCACTGCCGGCTTCTACATATTTGCCCAGATTGACTGTCAGATTGGTGACATAACCACCGATGGGCGAGGTGACAGGCAGATAAGTCTTGATGCCTCCGTTCTTCACCGCAAGAGGGCTGATGCCCAACGCACGCAGCTGAGCCCCTGTGGCAGAAGCCTTGCTCTTCATGGCGAGATATTCGGCCTTGCTCTGCTGCACCCTTTTCTGTGAGGCTGCTTCCTTTGAGCCTAACGAACGCTGGCGGTTGTACTCCTGCTCAAGATATTCCAATTGTGCCGAGGCCTCCAGATAGCTCTGTTGCAGCTCGACGAATCCTGGGTCGTCAAGCAGGGCTATCACCTGCCCACGGCTAACAGCCTTGCCGGGCATGACATAGAGCTTATGAATGCGCCCGCCCATTGTTGATGACACGGTTGCCATCTGGGTGGGAGAGGCAATGAGCACTCCGTTGAATGTAGGACTGTTGGCCACATTTGTGGCACTCGATACGGCATCTACTGTCACAGAGTCTTGTTGTGCCGTTGATGCTGACGTGGTGTCGGCCGAGGCCGTCTGTTGGCCCTCAGCTGTTTCAGATACATTCTGTTCTTTTCCGCCGCATGATGCCAGTAATAATGCTGCCATCAGCAATGTAGGATATATTTTCATGTTGTCAAATTGTTTTTATTCCGAATATAATTCCAGTTCTACTGCTGTCACATTGTATTCATGTACAGCATCGATATATTGTTTGCGAATGTCGCGTGAAGTGTTCAGGCTCTGTACCAGTTCGGCTATATCCGTCTCGCTCTCCTCATACAGCAACACGGCGTTGCGTTGCAGCTCGTCAGCCTCATGCAAGGCAGCATCAACATAGTAGGCCACATTCTTGGCATTCATTGACAGTTGGTCTCTCAGTTCTTCCACCTTTCGCCGTAATTGCGTGCGGTTTTCCTCAGCCTCAAACTGGGCAGAGAGAGCCTCCATCTTAGCCTGTTTCACCCTGCTTTTCTGTGGGAAGAACAACAAGGGGAACGACACCCCTACCGACCATGAGCTGAGATTTGTCAGAGGTGCGATTTTCTGTAGGGAATAACCGATAGAAAACTCAGGGAAAAACTTGCTTTTCTCAATGTTCACCATGTCTTGCTTCTGCCGTGCCTGCATGTCAAAATAGGTGAGATAGGTGGCCGACGGCTGTTCACAGAGCGTGGCAGGGAGCAACGACAGGAGGGTATCCTCAGGCACGACTGGTTCTGTCGACCGACATACCCAGGCAAAACGCTTGGCTGCAACGGTCAGCTGGTCTTGTGCCTGCACCCTTTTGGTGTGCTGTTCTGCCGCCAGGGTGTTCATCATCGAGTATTCCAGTTTGCTGATGTCGCCCTGCTCATATCTGAGGACACTCATCTCACGCAGACGCTTGACTGTCTGTTCCTCGCCCTGCCACAAGCGGCACAAGGCCAAGGCAGAGAGATATTCGCACCATGCACGCTTCACCTCCGCAGTGATTTCCCTTTTTACAATGTCACGGTAACGCTCACCTGTCGCGGTCATGGTTTTGGCAAGCACATTCTTGTAATGCGGAGTGAGCAACGAACCTAACGATTGTTCTACAGTGAGCTCGTTGTCGGCTTTGGTCTCCCCATTCAGTTGTCCCCACGCAAATCCGATGTTGGTATTGCCTCCATCCCAGGCTTCCCCACGCATGGCGCGAGCACGCTCTATCTCTGCGTTGGCCATGCTTATGCGTGGCGAACGGTTGACCGCCATGTCGACAGCCTCGGCAAGTGATATGTGTCGTAGCTGGGTTTTGACTTGCGGTTGGGCTTGAGCAATGGTAAACAAGGCAACAATGGTAAATAATGTAGCAAAACGCTTGGGCACAACGCCACGGCGTACCAAGGCTCTCCACCTCACAGGGAAGGCGTTGACCATACGGTAGAATGCAGGAATGACAATCAGGGTGAGTACAGTGGACACAATCAGGCCGCCGATAACAACAGTGGCCAATGGACGCTGTACCTCAGCACCGGCTGACGTAGCCACTGCCATGGGAACAAAGCCCAACGAGGCTACAAGACCCGTGAGGAACACGGGACGAAGAATATGCTTGCACCCGGCATACACCACCTGGTTGGTGCATCTGCTGTAGGCACCTGACCGGCGTATCTCGTTGAAATGGTTGATCATCAATATACCGTTGAGCACCGCCACACCAAACAGGGCGATAAAGCCCACTCCTGCCGAGATGCTGAATGGCAAACCGCGTATCCAAAGGGCGGCAATGCCTCCAATGAGCGACAGTGGAACGGTGGAGAATACTACCAACGAATAGGTAACGCTCTTGAATGCAAAGAAAAGCAGAAGCAATATAAGCATCAGGGCGATAGGTATCACGACAAGCAGTGTGTTGATGGCATTCTGCAGGTTTTCAAACTGTCCGCCATATTCAAAATAATAGCCAGGTTTCAGTTTGACATTCTTGTCGAGTGTGGCACTGATGTTCTCCACCACCTTCTGAATGTCAGCATTGCGCACATTCACACCGATGACAATCCGTCGTTTGGCGGCATCACGGTTGATTTGCAGCGGTCCGTTGACCAGGTCAATGCTTGCCACTTCGCTCACTGGTATCTGCATGTCGTCTGACGTGCGCACCGTCAGGGTATTGAGGTCAAGGTCTTTCACCAGGTCGTGGTCGAGGCGCACCACCAGGTCGAAGCGCCGCTCGTTCTCAAACACCACACCTGCAGTCTCACCGGCGTATGCCGTACGGATGATAGAGTTCAGCTCTTCAATGTCAATGCCATATCGGGCAATCTTGTTTCGGTCGAAGTGTACCACCAACTGTGGCAGACCGACAGCCTGTTCCACTATCACGTCGGCAGCACCAGGCACCTTATTTATAAATGAGGCCGCCTCCTTGGCTTTTTCGTAAAGTTCGTCCATGTCCTCACCGTAGAGCTTGATGGCGATGTCGGCCTTGGCACCAGTCATCAGCTCGTTGAAGCGCAGCTGTATGGGCTGACTGAAATTGAACTCTGCATCAGGCACTACTTCCAATGCCTGTTTCATCTTCTCCACCATCTCGGCCCTGCTGCTTGCAGAGGTCCATTCCTTGAAGGGTTTCATCACAATCATCACGTCGGCATCTTCCACCGACATAGGGTCTGTGGGCACCTCGGCCGTACCGATTTTGGCCACCACATGCTTCACCTCGGGGAATTTTGTTTTCAGAATCCGCTCTGCCTTCTCTGACACTTCAATGCTCTTTGTTAGCGAGCTGCCTGCCGGAAGGGTCATCTGCATGGCAAAGTCGCCTTCGTCGAGTGTGGGGATGAACTCTGCGCCCAAACGGGAGAACAACAACAGGGCTGCTGCCAACAGGGCAAAGGCTGAGGCAATGGTCGGCACGGTGCGCTTCATGCAGAAATGAAGTACTTTGTAGTAAATCCGTCCTAACCTGTTGAAAAACCTGTCTGCAAAAGTGGGATTCAGGTCGACGTGTCTTGGCAGGAATATTGCTGCCATCATCGGCACATAGGTGAGCGAGAGAATCAGCGCACCGATGATGCAGAATACCAGGGTCTCGGCCATAGGGGTGAAATATTTGCCCTCTATGCCACTGAGCGTCAGGAGTGGGAAAAACACGATGAGGATGATGAGCACGGCAAAGGCCGAACTGCGCACCACCTTGGCCGCACCTTTCTCAACCTCGTTGTTCATCTCGTCGGCACAGAGCTGCTTGCCTGCCAGACGTTTGGTGTAGATATGGGCCAATATGCCTTCGATAATCACTATGGATCCGTCAACCACGATACCAAAGTCAATGGCACCAAGACTCATCAGGTTGGCTGACACGCCAAAGATGCGCATCAGGATGAAACCGAAGAGCATGGCCAGGGGAATGACCGAGGCAACAATCATGCTGGCCCGGACATTGCCCAGGAACAGCATCAGCACCACGAACACGATGATGGCGCCCTCAACCAGATTGTATATCACGGTAGAGATATTGCGGTTGACCAGTTCCGAACGGTTCAGGTAGGGCTCGATGGTGACGCCTTCAGGCAACATCTTCTGTACCTTATCTATACGGCTCTGCAGTTCCTTGGTCACCACATTGGCATTGGCTCCCTTGAGCATCATGGCGATACCGCCCACACACTCGCCTTCTCCGTCCATGGTCATGGCGCCAAAGCGCTTGGGAGCACCGAAGCCCACACGTCCGATGTCGCTTATATGCACCGGCATACCATTGCGGTTGGCCACGACAATCTTCTCGATATCCTTGATTTTCGAAATCATGCCCTCCGAGCGGATATAGTATGCCCAGCCTTTTTTCTCGATATAGCTGGCTCCTGTGTTTTGGTTGTTCTTGCTGAGTGCCTCAAACACGTCGCCAATGGTCAGCTTTTGGGCAGTCAGCACATCTGGGTCGATGGCTATCTCATATTGTTTGAGGTAGCCTCCGAAACTGTTTATTTCTACAATGCCCGGAATACCCGACAACTGCCGGCGCACAATCCAGTCTTGAATGGTGCGCAGCTCCATGGCATCATATTCCTTGGCGTGTGCCTTATCCACCTTCAGTACATACTGGTAGATTTCCCCCAGACCTGTAGTGATGGGCATCATCTCGGGTGTACCCAGTTCTGAGGGTATCTCGCCTGCCACTGTCTGTATCTGTTCGTTGATGAGTTGTCGGGCTTCAAGGGTGGGTACACTCTCCTTGAACACCACTGTGACCAACGACAGTCCGAACCTTGACACCGAGCGTATCTCGGTGACATTCATGATGTTGCTCATCGATGTCTCTACTGGAATGGTAATGAGCTGTTCAACCTCCTGTGGAGCCAGGGTGGGCGACACTGTCACTATCTGTACCTGGTTGTTGGTAATGTCGGGCACAGCATCTACAGGAAGGGTCAACATAGCGTAGATGCCTCCTAAAAGCAGAAAGAATGTGGATAATGCCACAAAGAGTTTCTTGCGTACTGAAAATCTTACTATACCATTAAACATATATAATATTGTCTTATAGTGATATCTCTTTCGGCCGGGCTTGGTTGAGTGTTATACAGAGATTTAGCATTATATCATACAGAGATAATGCAAATTTATAAAAAAATCCCGAATTACAAGCAATTCGGGATTAAAAACTAATGTCATTACTATAATCGTACATTTTGACAAGAAAACATCAAACCTGTCTTAAGCCAGGAAATATCTCATCACAGGCTGCAGCAAATAGTCGTAGAGCCTTTGGCTGTATCGTTTTCTCGCTGCCGAGGCAGCCAAGAGTATTGGCATGAACATAAATTCGGAATTATTTGCCCATTGCCGGAAGCCGTCATTGGGCTTGAACGTATCGGCAAAGGAGACAAACTACAACTACTACTTTCATTATCTTCGCATCATAATTATTTTGCGAGTACAAAGATATTCGCATAATACTACATATCCTTGACAATGGCGTTAGATATCTGTGAAAAACACGTCTCAGAGGGAGCATACATTCGACACCGCCACTAAGCGTGTGTTATATGGCAAGCGGGACTTCATATATGTCGAGGTGACAAGATACGACAACACATTACCTTTCTATCCTTCCTGTGGTATTCCCCATCATGGCAATTATCTCTTGCTCGGTTACGAGGTTCTGGTCGCCTGGTACGGTGTTCTTCATTGCGCTTGCCGCAAGTGCGAAGTCGAGGCACCGCTGGTCATCGTCCGTCCAACGCTGACGAGCATGGATGAATGCTGCCACAAAGGCGTCGCCCACTCCCATAGGGTCTATGATGGGCTGTATGTCGTAGATGCGGGTCGTATATAGCTTGTCGTCGGCATAGAGCACTCCCGTGAGGGTATGGTGGGCAGAGGTAATCTGGTTGCGCAGGGCTATGAGCATGCGACGGCAGCGTGGGAACTGCTTTTTCAGTTCCCTGAAATAAGCCTCGTAGGCATTGCGGTCTATCTCATAGCCGGCATCCATGGCCTTGAACGGGATATGCCTCAGTCCGCTTGCCACCTCCCATTCGTTCTGGTCACCGAAAATGAAACTGCTGTATTCCATGAGCTTGTGAAGGGAGTCTTGTGCGTTTGCACCTTCATATCGCCACAGGTTCTTGCGGTAGTTGATGTCGCAGGTGACCTCTATACCCATGCCGTCGGCAAGGCGCACGGCCTCCATAGTAGTGTCAAGAGCATCCTGGCTGACGGAGCATGTTATGCCCGAGCAGTGGAAGAGAGACGCACCGGCAAAGATGTCGCTCCACTTTATATCTCCGTTACGCAGCGTACAGAACGATGAGTCGTTGCGGTCGTAGACGACAACAGGATTTCGCATGGCAGCTGCAGACTCGAAATAGTAGGTACCGAGCCTATCGCCACCCCTCACTATATGTCTGGTACTGAGCCCGAACTGCTGCAGGTGCATGAGAGCCGCCCTGCCCATGGCATTGTCGGGCACACGGGTGACATACTCAACATTATCGCCTAAGCAGGCGAGCGATATAGCGACATTGGCCTCTGAGCCGCCATAGTTGGCTGAGAGCGAGGAGCCTTGGCTCAGACGCTGGCATCCTGACTTTGATAGTCTCAACAGTATTTCTCCGAAAGTAACAATCTTCTTATCCATAAAAGATGATTTTGATTAAAAAATTCTACGAGTAGGCAAGCAGATAAGCAGACGAGTAGACAAGTTAATTGCCTGCATCTTGAGAAACAGAGCCACCAACTTGCCTACTCGTCTACTTGTCTACCGAATAATCACTTATTTCGATACGAGTTCCATGGTATCGCGTGCGATAACAATCTCCTCGTCGGTAGGAATGAGGCAAACCTTTACCTTTGAGTCGGGAGCTGAGATGACACGCTCTACGCCACGGCAGTGGTTTGCTTCCTTGTCCATCTTGATCCCAAGGAACTCAAGACCCTGGCAAGAATCCCAGCGTACATCTTCCTGGTTCTCACCTACTCCGGCTGTCCACACGATGATGTCAACACCACCCATGGCGGCGGCATACTCACCGATATATTTCTTTATGCGGTAGTTATACATCTGGAGTGCGAGGTGAGCACGCTCGTTGCCCTCGCTGTCAGCCTTCTCTATCTCACGCATGTCGCTTGACAGCCCGGAGATACCAAGCACACCGCTCTCCTTGTTGAGGAACTCAGCCATCTCATGCGGAGTCTTGCCAAGCTTCTCCATAAGATATGTCACGGCACTTGGGTCGATGTCACCACTACGGCTACCCATCATGAGTCCGGCAAGCGGAGTGAGTCCCATGGAAGTGTCGATAACCTTGCCGTACTTCACGGCAGCTATTGACGCACCGTTGCCTACGTGGCAGGTGATAATCTTCTGTGTCTTGATATCCACACCGAGGAACTCGCAGACACGCTGTGACACATAGCGGTGTGAGGTGCCATGGAAACCATAGCGGCGAACATGATACTTCTTGTACAGCTCGTAAGGTATGGCATAGAGGTATGCATAGTCGGGCATTGTGCTGTGGAAAGCATTGTCGAATACTGTTACCTGTGGCACATGCGGCATCAGGGCATTAACGGCGCGTATTCCACGCAGGTGTCCGGCATTGTGTACAGGAGCAAGGTCGCAAAGGCTCTCGATACCGTCCTCAACTTCCTTTGTCACGATGCAACTCTTCTCGAAGAGGTCACCGCCCTGCACTACACGATGGCCAACGGCATCTATCTCGTCAAGGCTCTTCAATGCTCCGAACTCAGGGTCGAGCAGGCACTTGAACACGAAGTTGACGCCTTCCTTGTGGTCGGGCATGTCGTGCATGATAATCTTCTTCTCTCCATTAGGCATAGTAATCTTTATGAATGCCTCATCGAGTCCGATACGCTCAACACCACCCTGTGCCAGAACGGACTCATCGTCCATGTTGTAAAGCTTGTACTTGATAGATGAACTACCGCAGTTCAATACTAATATCTTCATAGTTTTGTATATTATTTTAATTTAGACTTATGCTGTAAGAGCATTTGTCATGCTTTTGCGTCCATTGCCTGGCAGGCGGTTATCGCTACCATATAATATATGTCCTCTACAGAGCAGCCGCGGCTAAGGTCGTTTACCGGGCGTGCTATACCCTGGAGGATCGGGCCTATGGCAATAGCGTCGCCAAGGCGCTGTACCAGCTTGTATGCGATGTTTCCTACCTCAAGGCATGGGAACACGAGCACATTGGCTTTTCCGGCAATGTCGCTGCCCGGTGCTTTCTTGGCACCAACGGACGGTACGAGGGCGGCATCTGCCTGTAGCTCGCCATCAACCTTAAGCTCTGGGGCAAGCTCGTGGGCGAGACGGGTGGCCTCAACAACCTTGTCCACCACCTCATGCTTGGCGCTGCCCTTGGTGGAGAAGCTCAGCATGGCAACCCTTGGGTCAGCAAATCCGGCAACACTCTTGGCGGTCTGTGCCGTGCAGACTGCTATCTGGGCAAGCTGATTTGCATCAGGCATCGGGGTAACGGCAACGTCACCAACAACGAGCACGCCGTCCTCACCATACTGTTTTTCCTTTGAGATAAGCAGCATGCCGCCACTTACGCATGTAATGCCGGGAGCGCACTTGATAATCTGTAATGCTGGACGCAGAGTGTCACCAGTGGTGCTGAGAGCACCGGAAATCTGGCCGTCGGCACCCTCGGTCTTGATAATCATGCAGCCAAGGTAGAGAGGGTTCTTCACCAACTCGCGTGCCTGCTCTATGGTCATACCCTTCTTCTTGCGCAGCTCGGCAAGCAAAGCAGCATACTCTTCGCTCTTCGGGTTGTTGAGCGGGTCGATGATGGTAGCCTTGCCGATGTTCTGCAAACCCCAGCCTGCGGCGAGGTTGTTGATCTCTTCGGGGTTGCCAATGAGAATGATGTCCGCAATGTCGTCAGCCAAAACTTGGTCGGCGGCCTTCAAAGTACGCTCCTCAGTAGCCTCTGGGAGTACGATGCGCTGCTTGTTTGATTTTGCGCGCGCAACAATCTGTTGTAATAAATCCATAGTTTTGTATATGTAGAATGTTAATTGTATATCTTCGTTATTCTCATATCCATTCCTTGCATGCAAAGGTACACCAAAATCAGCGAACGGCAAAGCGATTGCTTATCTTTTTGTTACGCCATCTCTCTTGCCAGCACACTCTCCAACTCTTCTGCCGACAGGCGCAGGCGGAACTCTCCCTTGATGGCAACGCTGATGCGTCCCGTCTCCTCGCTCACCACTATGGCAATGGCATCCGAGTCCTGCGAGATACCCATCGCAGCCCTGTGACGCAGTCCCAGCTCCTTAGGTATGTCAAGACTGTGCGACACTGGCAGTATGCACCCCGCGGCCCTTATCCTCTTCTTCGATATCACCATTGCTCCGTCGTGCAGCGGCGAGTTCTTGAAGAATATGTTCTCTATGAGTCTCTGGTTGATGCGCGAGTCAATCTCGTCGCCGGTATTCGCAATATCGTCGAGGGGAATTGCACGCTCGATTACTATCAGCGCGCCGACCTTGCCCTTGGACATATCCATGCATGCCATGACGATGGGCATTATCGTCTCCTTGTCCTCCTCTATCTCGGCAGTCTTCTTGCCAGAGAAAAACTTGAACAGCCCGCGCATACGCTGGTGAGTGCCCAACGAATAAAGGAATTTGCGTATCTCCTCCTGGAAGAGCACTATCAGGCCGACCACTCCCACGGACACCAGCTTGTCCATGATACTGCCCAACAGCCGCATCTCGATGACCTGACTTACAAAAAGCCATATCACCACAAACACGATGATGCCGATGAAAACATTCAGCGACCGGCTCTCCTTCATGAGCCGGTAGATGTAATAGAGCATCAGTGCCACCAGCACTATGTCCACTATGTCTTTTACTCCAAATTCAAAGAACATTGTCTGTGAGATTAAGGTTATTGCACTGAAGCTGACATCATACTAACCATTCGTACCGTGTCGACAGCCTCCTTCACATCGTGTACACGCAGTATACCTGCTCCCTTCATCAGCGAGACGGTATTAAGGGCGACAGTGCCGCAGAGTGAAGTCTCTGGCGTACCACCAGTCAGCTTGTATATCATCGATTTCCTTGATATGCCTGCCAGCACGGGCAGCTCCAGAACCAGCAGTCGCTCTGCCTCAGCCATTATCTGGTAGTTCTGCTCAAGCGTCTTGCCAAAGCCGTACCCAGGGTCCAGGATAATGTCCTTTGCGCCAAGGTCACGCAACTGCTGCACCTCTGAGGCAAAGGCCAGAAGCATCTCGCGGAGTGTTGGCTTCACCGACATAAGGATATATGGCACCTTCAGCTCACCAACCAGCTCAAACATGCTGCCGCTCTCATGGATGGGCGTGTTGACTATGCCCGTCAGGCCACCCTCCGAGACATCGTTTATGATGTCAGCCCCCCACTCTTCTATACACCTACGGGCAACAGATGGTCTATAGGTATCTACCGAGACGGGTACGTCGGGCTGCTCGCGACGAACAATGCCAAGCGCCCACTTAAGCCTTCTGACTTCCTCAGCCTCATCGACCTCCGTAGCTCCCGGCCGTGTGGAGAACGCACCGACATCTATGAAGGCACCGCCCTCCTCTACTATCTGGTTGGCCCTCGCGGCTATCTCCTGCTCGGTTTGCTTGCGGCTGCCTGAGTATAATGAGTCTGGGGTGACATTAAGGACGCCCATAACCTTTGGCTGCGACAAGTCCACAAGGCGGCCTCTAACGTTAATAGTATATTCAACAGGTTTAATCATACCCTGCAAATTTACTAACTTTCCACGAAAGAAAACAATGTTTTCCAAGTTTTTCCTCATAAGAATAAAATATATCGGCAAATTTATATAATTTTGCATCGACTTACTATCATTATCATGGACATAGCAGAACTATACAGGCTCTACCTGCAGACAGGCAGGCAAGCAACAACCGACTCCCGCGACTGCCCGGCCGGTTCTATCTTTTTTGCACTGAAAGGCGAGTCTTTCGACGGGAACAGGTTTGCCAAGGCTGCACTCGACAAGGGATGCGCATACGCCGTTGTTGACGAAGCAGAATACGCCGACTGCTCCGACCCAAGGTTCATACTCGTTGATGACGTGCTTACGGCATTCAAGGAGATGGCAAGGGAGCACAGACGTCAGTTCAGCATACCTGTCATCGGCATCACAGGAACCAACGGTAAGACCACAACAAAGGAACTGGTGGCAGCGGTGCTGTCAGAAAAGTACAGCGTAATGTACACTCAGGGCAACTTCAACAACGACGTGGGAGTACCCAAAACGCTTCTGCGTATGGATGCCTGCCACGACATAGCTGTCGTAGAGATGGGTGCAAGCCATCCTGGCGACATCGAGAAACTCGTCAACTACGCAGAGCCCACATGCGGCATGATAACAAATGTCGGACGGGCACACCTGCAGGGCTTCGGCTCTTTCGAGGGGGTAAAGCAGACTAAAGGCGAGCTGTACGATTTCCTCGCAGCACACGATGGCCTCCTGTTTCTCAACTCCGACAACGAGCATCTGGTACAGATGGCTGCCGACCGCAACATATCAAGAGCCATCACCTACGGACAACATACCGAGGCAACGGTGCAGGGAGAGGTTACAGGCTGCTCGCCTTTCCTCGCCTTCCGCTTCTGGACCAACAACATCGCACCAAGAGAGATATCGTCCCATCTCATCGGGGCCTACAACATCGACAACATGCTTGCCGCCATCACCATCGGCCTGCATTTCGGTGTCACGCCAGAACAGATATGCCATGCCCTCGAAAGCTACATCCCAAGCAACAACCGCTCGCAGTTTGAGGAGACGGCGCACAACAAGCTCATAGTGGACGCATACAACGCCAACCCTTCAAGCATGATGGCAGCACTGCAAAACTTCAGCATCATGGATGCCAGCAACAAGATGGTAATCCTCGGTGACATGAGGGAGCTGGGCGACGTCAGCGACGAGGAGCATCAGAAAATCACTGATTTCATCGGCACTACAGACATCAAGGACGTATGGCTCGTAGGCAGCGAGTTTGCCAAGACATCATGTCCTTACAGGAAATTCAAGGATGTAGAAGAGGTCAAGGCAGCCATATCAGCCTGCCGTCCTTCCGGGTGCTGCATACTTATCAAGGGCAGCAACGGCACAAAGCTGTTCCAACTGCCAGAGATGCTGTAAAGTGAAAAGTAAAGAATGAAAAGTGAATAATCCAACGGTAATGGCTTATTGCAGTCTTTTATTTAACAAAGCCATTGGATTCTTCACTCTTCACTCGTCATTCTTCCATTTTCATCTTTGGTGTCACCAGAAATCGACGATTTCAGTCAGCCAGTTTTTCCCATCCCAGACGCAAAGCATTGCAACCGTCCACGCAAAGCATTGCATCTGCCCTCGCAAAGCATTGCGTGAAAAGAGGCTTGTCAAACAGACAAAAAAAATAGTTACATTGCTGTAACTCTCTATCA